>ENA-OUQN01000347-OUQN01000347.1-human-gut-metagenome-genome-assembly--contig:-NODE-347-length-39671-cov-6.231321_pt1 | contig 39671 bp, 30 predicted proteins | sample MGYA00237950_ERZ548832 | MGnify/ENA primary metagenome ERZ548832 (study PRJEB26490, sample SAMN05194703) | human gut metagenome | biome: terrestrial biome; feature: human-associated habitat; material... | reverse complement strand
GGCAGCTGCATTCCGGAGGCACAAAGATTGTTCAAGCTCCAAACTGCCAATCTAATCCCTTTCTCTTGGGGGATCTAAAGGGGGCTATTCTCTTTTGCGAAAGAGAATAGCCCCCTTTGCCGTTCCCCTGCGACGCGCAGGGAAACTTCTCCCGCATTGGTGCGGGAATCATTGCAAATTATTCTGCGAAAAATCTTTCAATTTCCCCGCGCGCAGCGGCCACGCTGCCTTGCACAAAATTCGGCTTGCCGCCGCCGCGGCCGTTCAGCTCGGCATTCATCTTTTTCGTGAGCTCACGAAGATCGCCGCCGATGTGCCCGATGGCGTACTTGTACGCGCCGTCCGCGCCGGCAAAGACCGCGCAGCGGCCGCCGCAGAGGTTCGTGACCGCGTCGCAGAGCTTGCGCAGGCTGTCGCCGGACATTTCGTCCTCGAAGAGCAGCACGTCGCCCTTGCCTTCGTACTGCGCGGCGGTCTGGGCGAAGACGGACTCTTCGAGCTTTGCGCAGCGCTGCTTGAGCGCGGAAAGCTCAGCGAGCACGCGCTCGACGCCCGCAAAGCTCGCGTTCGGCTTGACGGAGAGCGCCTGTGCGATACGCACGTCCTGCGCCCAGCACTCCGAAAGGTAGCGGTGCGCGCGCTTGCCGGAAAGAAGCTCGATGCGAACGCCGTCGCGGAACTTCTGCACGGAGAGGAACTTGACGAGTCCCACCTGACCGGAACGCACGACGTGCGTGCCGCAGCAGGCGCAGCAGTCCGCGCCGGGGAAGGAGACGATGCGCACGTCGCCCTCGAGCGGCTTTTTGCTGCGGTACTCGACCTTGTCGAGCTCCGCGCCGCGATAGAACTGGATGTCGATGGGGTAATCCTCATAGATGTACAGGTTGGCGAGCTGTTCAATCTCCAGAAGGTCATCCCACGAAATGTCGGCGTTGAAGTCGATCGTGACGACGTCCGCGCCCATGTGAAAGCCGACGTTGTCGCAGTGGAAGCGCTCGCAGATGAGGCCCGAGCAGATGTGCTCGCCCGAATGCTGCTGCATGTGGTCAAAGCGGCGCGCCCAGTCGATCTTGCCGGAGACGCTCTTTCCCACCTCGAAGGGCTTGTCACAAAGGTGCGTGATGACGCCGCCTTTCTCGTGGACCTCGAGCACGTTCGCCTCGCCCAAAACGCCGGTGTCATACGGCTGGCCGCCGCCCTCGGGGTAGAAGGCCGTCTCCGCGAGGACAACGGCGTAGCCGCCCTTGACAGCGTCGCAGGAGGCGACGGTGGTGGCAAAGCCCTTCTGAAAGGGATCTTCATAGTAGAGTTTTCTTGTTTCCATGGGGTTCTCCTTTAGTCGATCAGGCCGAGCGCCTGTTTTTCGTGCAGCACGCGGAAAACGTGCGCGTCAATATCGCTTTCGGCGATCTCGCCGGACTGGACGGCGGCGATCACCTGCGGGATCTGCGTCTGATAGTCGGTGGTCACGATCATGTCGTTGCCCGCCTGAATGGCCAGCACGGCGGCGCTGCCGTCCTGCGCGTAGGCTTTGACGGCATCCATCGCGAGATCGTCCGTCACGATGATGCCGGTGAAGCCGAGCGTGTCGCGCAGCAGCGTGTGGACCTTGGCCGAAAGGGACGCGGGATACGCGCCGTCCATGCACTCGACGATGTTGTGGCTCACGAGCACGAACGGCGCGCCCGCGGCGATGCCGGATTCAAAGGGGACGAGGTCGGACTTTTCAAACGTGGTGTACGGGCGCGCGTCGAGCGCGATGCCCGTGTGCGTGTCGGCGTTGTTGCCGTAGCCGGGGAAGTGCTTTAAGACGCAGGCGATACCGGACTGCGCATAGACGGGCACGACGCTTGAGATATAGTTTGCGGTCGTCTGCACGTCCTGCCCGAACGAGCGCGCGTAGATGAAGTTGTCGGGATTCGTCGACACATCGCACACGGGGGCGAAGTTCACGTTGACGCCGAACGCTTTGAGCTTCTGGTTGTAGCTGAGCGTTCGTTCGAGCAGCCCGTCGAGGCCGCCCGTGGCATAGAGCTCCTGCGGGGAGGGGAGAGGTTCGGAGAAGAGGTTCGGGTTTTTGCTCGCGCGCGTGACTGTGCCGCCCTCTTCATCGCTGCCGATGAAAAGCGGGATGGCCGCCGCGTCCTGATAAGACGCGAGCGCCGCGGTGAAGTTGTCCTCCGTGAGCCAGTCGCCGTTTGCATCCTTATAGTCCCTGCCGAAGAGCAGCAGGCCGCCGAGGTGATAGGTTTCGACGTCCTCCGCCGCGCCCGTTTCGGGGCAGCGGACGAAGAAGAGTTGGCCGACTTTTTCCTCGATGCTCATGCCTGCGATGATGTCGTTGATGCGCTCATCGGGCGTTTTTTCCACCGGCTGCTCGATAGGAGGTTCCGGCGTCGGATCGACGGCGGGTTCATCGGGGGTGTCGTTTTTCGCGCCGCAGGCGGCGAGAAGCAGAACCAGGACGAGGGAAAGTGCGGTGATTTTCAACTGTTTCATGGGAATTCTCCTTTATGACTCGGAAACAAAGTGCTGTTCGCGGTAATACTGCGCGCAGAGGTACCTGCGGCAGACCTCGGCAACATCTGGGGGCACGTCGAGCGTGATGGAACCGTCGACCATGCGGTAGCCGTCCTCGTGCATCAGCGGCGTGACGGCGCGCGTTTCGCGCTGGAGCTGCATGAAGCCGTCGCCCGTCCAGCCGCACTCGAAGAAGAGCTTGTCCATCAGGAAGCACGGGGAAATGTCGCCGCCGTCGCCGCGGAAGTCCTGACCGAGGGATTCCTTGGCGGCCTTGTTGGCGTAAATGAGGTAGGGGGTGGAGAAGTAGTTGTAGAAGCCCTCTTGCGTGGACACGTCAAGATTGACGCCCATTTCGGCGTAGACGCTGCTGCCGTTGCCCATCCACGGCTTGTGGTCGCCGAAGAGCACGAGCACGACGGGCTCGTCGCGGGCATCCAGCTCGCGCGTGAGGCGGCGCATCTGCTCGATCGTGCTGCGGATGCCGGCCAGGTAGTTGTTGATGACGCAGCAGCTTTCCATCGACCAGCCGGTCTTGGCGGGCGTGACGTACTCCTCCCAGTAGGTCTCGGAGCTGTACGGCCCGTGGTTCTGGTACGAGACGGAGAAGAGGAAGAGAGGGTCATCGTCCTCCGTGCGCGAGTCGATGTCGTTTAAGAGGTAGTCGACGAGCACGGTGTCGGACTTGAAGAGCGCGTCCTCGATGGAGATGAGGTCGCCGAAGCCCGATTCGTTGAAGACGCACTCGTCAAAGCCAAGGTATTCGTTGACGTTGCTGCGGTTGTAGAACCACGAGTAGCCGGGATGGCGGTAGAGCGCGTCGTAGCCCTGATCCTTGAAGTAGCGGACGTAGGAATTGATCGGGCCGCGGAACTCCTCGTGCTGGCTGTACCCCGTGAGGAAGCCCCATTCGGTGTTCGTCGTGCCGCCGGCGAAGATATTCGTGAGGAGGTTGCCCGAGACGCTGTGGCTCTCGAGCTCGTGCAGCGGCTCGTAGAGATTCCGCACGGCGGAGATTTCATTTAACTGGGGGAAGTCGGACAGGTCGGAGAACGCCTCGAGCATGATGCCGACGACCGTGATCTTCTGCTCGTCGGAAATGTCGGTGTCCGCGTACTGCTCAAGGGTCTGCTTGGCCTCGCTCTCGCGGTAGCCCTCCGGCGGCTCGGGGAACATGTCCTGCACGCTGTGGAGGAACGGATACGTCGTGCCGCGAGAGATGTAGACCTCGACCACCGACCACGGGGTAATGAGGTCGTTGTTGGCGGTCTCTTTGTAGATAGATGAACTGGTGTAGAGCTCAAAATAGCACGCGAGCGTGACAGAGAGCATGAGCATGATGCCCGCAAGGCGGGAGCGCGGGCTCATGCGCTCTTTTCGGAGCATCAGGCACGAGAGCACGAGCATCAGCACAAAGCCCTCAAGAACGACGATCACGGGCGCGGAAATTTCGAATGTGTAGTTGCCCATGATGCCGCCCGCCGTGCGGATGAGCCGCAGGTCGGTGGCGAGCACGGGGTCGCCGCGCAGCTGCACCTTGTAGTAGCTCGCGAGCGCGAGCGTGAAAAACGGCAGCGCCGAGAGTAAGTAAGCCGCCCACGGCCGCGCGAAGAGGAAAAAGCCAAGGTAGACGAGTAAAATCGGCGCAAGCAGGTTCATCGCTACGAGCAGCGGAATTTTGAAGTACGACTGCAAAAGCGCCGTCGCGTCGATGCTTGCGTAGGAATGCGCCGTGAGGTAGAGCGAGAGAAGGCCAATGCCCGCGCCCAGCACCGTGAGCCAGAAGAAGACCCAGATGCGGTGCACCCAGCGCATCACCGCGCCCGTCGACTCGTCAGGCCGCACCAGAGAAGAGAAAAAACGCATGTTGGGGATGTCCCCTTTCTGAAAGCATAATAACAAAGTATATCATTTCGACAGGAAAAACGCAACTAAGAGAGCACTGACAAATCGTACTTGTCTGCACAATACATTGGTGGGATCGTTCGGTAAAAAAGCGGATGAGTTGTCTCTTTATAGAGACAACTCATCCGCTCGAATTGTTTTGTTTTACAGAATGTGAACACGCTCGTGAAATGCTTTTTTAGGGCGCTGACTTACCGGCCCGGCAGGTTTTCCGAACGGAATGATGGTACGAGGTGTTTCGCTGTCCGGAATATGAAGCAGTTGGCGGACAGCATCAGTATGACCACCGAATTTCATCATGCCATCCATCCAGACTCCGGCATAGCCGGAAGCGGTGATCGCCAACATGACATTTTCTGTGGCGGCGGCGTAATCTTCCGTTTCAAACTGGAGGTTATGATCTCCGCTGTGTATACATTGGGAAGTGACGACGAGAATGACGGGGCAGTCTGCACGGCTTTGGTGGGAAAAATTTCAGCGAGGCTGCGGCGCAGTAATTCATCCGTAACAGCGTAAAAAGTGGCCGTTTGCAGATTATAACCGGATGGGGCGCGAATACCGGCATCCAGAATACGGTATAGCTCTTCCTGAGAAATGGAGGATTGCTCAAACTCACCGCGATAGCTGCCGCGGCGAGCAATCACATCAAAAAATTCCATAAGCAGATCTCCCCTTCTGCAATATGGTGTTGAAAAGCTCAGCGAATCAGAACGCGCACTTTTCGCGCAGGAAGTCCCTGACCTGATCGATGGGGATACGGACCTGCTCCATGCTGTCGCGCTCGCGGATGGTGACGCAGTGGTCGGCCGCGATGCCGTTGGCCTCGTCGCCGACGGTGTCGAAGTCGAACGTGATGCAGTACGGCGTACCGATCTCGTCCTCGCGGCGGTAGCGCTTGCCGATCGAGCCGGTCTCGTCGTAGTCGACCATGAATTCCTTGGAAAGCTCGTTGTAGAGCTCCATCGCAGGACCGGCGAGCACGTCCTTCTTGGAAAGCGGCAGGATCGCGGCCTTGAAGGGGGCGAGTGCGGGGTGGAAGTGCAGCACGACGCGCACGTCGTCGTTGCCCTTCTTGTCCTGGCCGACGACCTCTTCATCGTAGGCGTCGCACAGGACCGCGAGCACGCTGCGCTCCACGCCGAGCGACGGCTCGATGACGTAGGGGACGTATTCGACCATGTCCTTGCCCTCGCCCTCACGATAGACCATCTTCACGCCGCTGGTGTTCTGATGCTGCGTGAGGTCGTAGTCCGTGCGGTCGGCAACGCCCCAGAGCTCGCCCCAGCCGAACGGGAAGAGGAACTCGAAGTCCGTCGTTGCCTTGGAGTAGAAGCACAGCTCCTCGGGATCGTGGTCGCGCAGGCGGAGGTTCTCGTCCTTGAGACCGATGGAGAGCAGCCAGTTGTGGCAGAACGTGCGCCAGTAGTTGAACCACTCAAGGTCGGTGCCCGGCTTGCAGAAGAACTCGAGCTCCATCTGCTCGAACTCGCGCACGCGGAAGATGAAGTTGCCCGGCGTGATCTCGTTGCGGAAGGACTTACCGATCTGACCGATGCCGAACGGCAGCTTCTTGCGCGTGGTGCGCTGGACATTATTGAAGTTGACGAAGATGCCCTGCGCGGTCTCGGGGCGGAGGTAGACGGTGTTCTTTGCGTCCTCGGTCACGCCCTGGAACGTCTTGAACATGAGGTTAAACTGACGGATATCGGTGAAGTTGTGCTTGCCGCAGGTGGGGCAGGGGATGTTGTGCTCTTCGACAAAGTCCTTCATCTCCTGCTGGGAGAAGGCGTCGATGGGCTTGGGAAGCTCGAAGCCGGTCTCGGCGCACCAGTCCTCAATGACCTTGTCGGCGCGGAAGCGCTCGTGGCACTCGCGGCAGTCCATCAGAGGATCGGAGAAGCCGCCGAGATGGCCGCTTGCTACCCAGGTCTGCGGGTTCATCAGGATCGCGGCGTCAAGGCCGACGTTGTAGGGATTCTCCTGCACGAACTTCTTCCACCAGGCGTTCTTGATGTTCTTCTTGAGCTCGGCGCCGAGGGGGCCGTAGTCCCAGGTGTTGGCAAGGCCGCCGTAGATCTCGCTGCCGGGGAAGACAAAGCCGCGGTTTTTGCACAGCGCGACGATCTTGTCCATCGTCTTTTCGGTGTTTTTCATGGTAAAGTTCTCCTTTCGACATTTGGCTCAGGAGATAAAAAACGCCCTGAGCCTATTAAAGTAGGCTCAGGGCGAACAAATCATTGTCCGTGGTTCCACCTGAATTCCCCGCTGGATGCGGGGCACTTCGTTCCCTTGTAACGGAGGGACCGGCGCGGCATTTCCGCCGCGCGGCTCAAAAGCGCCGCCTTTTCCGTTCCGCAGGGACTTGCACCGGCCGTCCCCTCTCTTGAGCGGGTGAAAAGAAAAGGCTTCTTTCTCGCTGCCTTTATTGCGCACAGCATACCATGACTGAAATTGTTTGTCAAGACAAACTGGTAATCCCTGCGTACCCGCAGGGGAGCGGGCAAAGGGGGATATTCTCTTTCACAAAAGAGAATATCCCCCTTTAAATCCCCCAAGAGAAAGGTTTTCACATTGCAAGCGAGCAGCTCGAAGAGCTGCAATGCTTGCCGATGCTACTTCCTGCGCGCGGCGTTGCCGCGTTTAGAACTGCTATACGATTTGCCGTTGCTCCTATTATCCGCTGCCGCTTTGCCTATCTTATAGAAGTGCGCAGTAATTTCCGTCTACCGAGGCACCCATCAATGCGGCGAGCGCAGCAATGCCGCATTCCGCAGGCAGTCTGTCGCCGAGCAAACGTCACTCGCGCCTCACGGCAGTAAGGCGCGGTTGCAAGACGAAACAAATCGCAGAAGATTCATGGCGAAGCCATGTACACCGCACCCGATTCCGCAGGCTGCGCAGCTCTTCGAGCTACAAACTGCCAATGTGCGGGGTCAAGGGGGAAGCCCCCTTGCCTTTCTCTGGGGGTTCCAAAGGGGGTGTTCTCTTTGGAAAGAGAACACCCCCTTTGACCGGCAGCAGCGCCCACGCGCTGCATTCCCCCTCCGCGCAGTGCGCGGAAAAAACCATCCTGCCTGCAAGGCAACCACCCTTTACACCCCTTGGTGTAAAACAATTTAGAGGAGCTTTATGTCAGAAAAACTCGTGACCAAAGGCATCGTCCTTCGCGCGACGGCGACGAAGGAGGCCGACTACATATTGAATATTCTGACCGACTCGCTCGGGCGGATCGCGGTCGTGGCGCGCGGGGCGCGGCGCAAGGGAAGCCGCATCGCCGCGGGCAGCGAGCTTCTGACCTTTTCCGAGCTCGTACTCTATCAGCGCGGGAACTGGTACTACCTCGACGAGGCGTCGATGATCACGCTGTTCGACGGTATCCGGCAGGACATTGAGCTGCTGTCGCTCGCGTCGTATTTTGCCGAGATGACCGAGTGCGTCACGGCGGAGGACGAGCCCGTGCCGGAGATCTTATCGCTGCTGCTCAACTCGCTCTATGCGCTCGACACGCTGCAAAAACCGCAGAGCATCGTCAAGGCGGCGTTTGAACTCAAGCTGCTTGCACTCTCGGGCTACGAGCCGCTGCTTGACGGCTGCGCCGTCTGCGGCACGCACAACCCGAAAGAGCCGGTGTTTGACGCGCAGCAGGGCGTGCTGCTGTGCAAAGAATGTGCGGACCACGGCGGAAGTGGTCTTCTGCCGCTGGACGCGGGCTCGTTCGCGGCGATGCGTCACGTGCTGTTTTCCGAGCCGAAGCGGATGCTGTCGTTTTCCCTCTCGGGCGAGACGGAAAAGCGCTTTGCCGCGGCTTGCGAGGTGTTTGCGCAGGTGCAGCTTGACCGGCGATTCAAGACGCTGGACTTCTACAAAAGCATGAAAATTGACAACTAAACGAAATATCTGTCGAAATAAATACGAATCGAAATCAAAATTTCGGAGAAAACTATGAGTGAACTGTTTGAAAAATCCATCCGCGTGCTGGAACTGCCGCGGCTATTGGAGATGCTCGAGCATCACGCGGTGAGCGCGGAGGCCAAGGCGCGGGCGCGACGGCTGACGCCATCGGATGACTTCGGTGAGGTCAACCGTCTGCTCGACGAGACGGACGCGGCGCGCAAAATGATCATGCTGCGCGGCAGCCCTGCCTTTGGCGGCGTGCGCGACGTGGGCGAATCGCTCTCGCGCGCCGAGCGCGGAGGCATGCTCAACACGCGGGAGCTTCTCGACATCGCGGGGCTTCTCACGAATGTGCGCCGCGTGCAGGATTATTATAAGGAGGACGAGGAGGGGACGGTCATCGACAAGCTCTTCCTCTCCCTGCACCCGAACCGCTTTCTGGAGGAGAAGATCACGACCGCGATCCTCGACGAAAACGAGATCGCCGACGCGGCCTCGCCCGAGCTCGCGGAAATCCGCCGCCACAAGCGCGCGGCGGCGGCCAAGGGCCGCCAGATCCTGCAGCGCATCATTTCGTCCCCGAGCTACCGGAACGTTTTGCAGGATGCGCTGATCACGCAGCGCGGCGGGCGCTTCGTCGTGCCGGTGAAGGCCGAGTGCCGCGGCGAGCTGCCGGGCCTCGTGCACGACACGTCCTCGAGCGGCGCGACGATCTTCGTCGAGCCGATGGGCGTGGTGCAGGCCAACAACGAGCTCAAGGAGCTCGAAGCGAAAGAGGAGAAGGAGATCGACCGCATCCTCTACGCCCTCTCGGGCGAGGCGGCGAGCTTCAGCCGCGACATTCTGTGGGATTATGACATTCTCGTCCACCTCGACCTCATTTTCGCGCGCGGCGAGCTGAGCTACCGCATGAATGCCATGCGCCCCGAGCTCAAAAAGGACGGCAGCGTGTATCTGCGCCATGCGCGCCACCCGCTGCTCGACCCCGCGAAGGCCGTGCCCATCGACATTGAGCTCGGCCGCAGCTTCGATACGCTTGTCATTACAGGCCCGAACACCGGCGGCAAGACCGTGAGCTTAAAGACGCTCGGCCTCCTCTGCCTGATGACGCAGTGCGGCCTGCATATCCCCTGTGACGACCGCAGCGCCGTGAGCATCTTTTCCTCGGTGTTGGCCGACATCGGCGACGAGCAGAGCATCGAGCAGAGTTTGTCGACCTTCTCGGCGCATATGAAAAACATCGTGCAGATCTTGGACGAGGCGGACGAGCACTGCCTGATCCTCTTCGATGAGCTGGGCGCGGGCACCGACCCCGTTGAGGGTGCGGCACTGGCCATCGCCGTCATCGAGCAGGCGCGTTCACAGGGTGCGAAGATCGCTGCGACGACGCACTACGCCGAGCTCAAGACCTTCGCCATGACGACCGCGGGCGTGGAAAACGCAAGCTGCGAGTTCGACGTGGAAACGCTCTGCCCGACCTACAAGCTGCTCATCGGCATCCCCGGCAAGTCGAATGCCTTTGCAATCTCGAAGCGGCTGGGGCTTTCCGAGGCCGTCATTGAAAAAGCCAAGGCGCAGATGGACAGCGAGAGCATCCACTTTGAAGATGTGCTGACGCAGCTGGAGCAGAAGAGGCAGCAGTTAGAGAAAGAAAAAGCCGAGGTCGACCGCCTTTACGCCCAGCGCGAGGAGGACGCGCGCAAGGCGCGCGAATTCCGCACGCAGATGGAGCGCGCAAAGGAGAACGCGAGAAGCCGCGGCGAAGCCGAGGCCAAGCGCCTTTTGGCTGAGGCCAAGTCCGTCGCGGACGACACATTCCGCGAGCTCGACGCGCTGCGCAAGCAGCAGAAAAAGCTCGACGCCCAGCAGATGAACGCCCAGCGCGCCGAGATCATGCACAACATCAAGCAGGCGCGCGACGCTGCGGGCGTGCGCGACGAGAGCGCGGAGCCCATCCCCAAGCCCTCGCGGCCCATTGAGGTCGGAGACCTGGTCGAGATCCCCGGTACGCGCCGTCAGGCCGAGGTCACAGCTGTCAAGGACGGCACGCTGACGCTCAAGGCGGGCGTTTTGCAGATGAAGGTCAAAGCCGACGAGGTCCGCCTCATCGAGGCGGCGGAGCGCGCGGCCACGGCCAAAAAGCAGCCGCAGTTTGCCCCCTCGCAGCGCATTCTGCGCACGGCGTCCGCTGCGCGCGAGCTCGACATCCGCGGCATGGAGACGCTGGAGGCCGAAAGCGTGCTCGATAACTACATTGACGCTGCCGTCATGGCGCATCTCGAGACCGTGACGATCATCCACGGCAAGGGCACGGGCGCGCTGCGCAAGGCGGTGCACGCGAGCCTCCGGCGCAACAAAGCCGTCAAGAGCTTCCGCCTTGGCAACTATGGCGAGGGCGAGTCGGGCGTCACTGTGGTCGAGTTGAAATAAATGCCTGCCCGGGGAAGCACTTTGTCTGTGTTTATTGCCAAATCCGCGCCATTTCGCGCGAAATGGCATTGACGAATCGGCCCCCGATGGTATATGATACGATAAAGTCCGAAAGATTTTTTTGGAGAGGGAGTAGTAACGATGTATACTCAGAATGTTACGATCAACAATGAAGTAGGCCTGCATGCTCGTCCTGCCACGTTCTTCATTCAGAAGGCCAACGAGTTCAAGAGCGGCATCTGGCTGGAGAAGGATGAGCGTCGCGTGAACGCCAAGAGCTTGCTGGGCGTGCTGTCCCTCGGGATCGTCAAGGGCACGACCATCACGCTGCTGGCCGACGGCGCGGACGAAAAGGAAGCCGTGACCGCTCTGTGCGAGCTGGTTTCCAACAATTTCGGCGAATAAGAAACAACCAGGAAAGGCGGCTTCCACAGGAAGCCGCCTTTTTCCATTTTACCGGCACCATTCGACCGGATATACTATTATATATTATAATGTAGAGATGAAAAGAAAGGAGGGAATGTCCCGTGACGAAGCAGGAGCTTTTGGACAAGGCGAACGACCTGCCGCTCGCGCCGGGAGTCTATCTGATGATGGACAAGACCGGCTGCGTCATTTACGTCGGCAAGGCGAAAAAGCTCAAAAACCGCGTCAGCCAGTATTTTCAGGAGAATTCCTCCCACAATGAGAAAACGCGCCGCATGGTCTCGCAGGTCGACCACTTTGACACGATCTTCGTCTCGACCGAGTTCGAGGCGCTGATCCTTGAAAACTCGCTCATCAAGCAGCACATGCCGCGCTACAACATCTTATTAAAGGATGACAAGGGCTATCCCTTTGTGCGCCTCGGCACAGAGCACTATCCGCGCTTTACGATGGCCTCTAAGCCTGCGGACGACAACGCGCTCTACTTTGGCCCGTTTGGCGGACGAAACGAGACGCGCGCGGCCATCGACGCGATCTGTGCGGCATTCCGCCTGCCGACGTGCAGCCGCAAGTTCCCGCGCGACATCGGGAAGGAGCGCCCCTGCCTCAACCATCACATGGGGCGCTGCGACGCGTTCTGCCGCGGCACGCCGGACGAGGACGAGTACATGCGCCGCATCGGGCAGGCCGAAGAGCTGCTGAACGGCCACTATCGCCGCCTGACCCGCGCACTGCGCGAGGAGATGGAGCAGGAGGCCGCAGATCTGCACTTTGAGCAGGCGGCGGCACTGCGCGACCGCATCCGCGCCATCGAGGTGCTGGGCAAGCGGCAGAAGGTCATCGCCGGCATCTGCGCCGATACCGATATCTGGGGCGTTTACCGCGGCGCGCTCAAGTGCGGCAGCGCCGTACTGCACATTGAGGACGGCAGCGTGACGGGTCGAGACCTGAACCTCTTCGCCGCGCCGCAGGACGAGAGCGAGCAGATGATCCTGTCTGCGCTGCTGCCGCAGTATTATCTCAATAAGAGCGTGCTGCCGCGCGAAATTCTTCTGCCCTGCGAGATCGAGGGCGCGGACGAGCTTGCGCAAATCTTGACCGAGCGCGCGGGCCGCAAGGTGACGCTCCACGTTCCCCAGCGGGGCGAGAAGGCCGAGCTCCTTGCCATGGCGCAGCGCAACGCGCGCGAGGACGTCGAGCGCGTGACGACCGCGCAGGAGCGCGAGAACCGCACGCTGACGCAGCTTGCGGGGATGCTCTCACTCCCTGAGCTACCCGGGCGCATGGAGTCCTACGATATCTCGAACACCGGCGCGAGCGATATCGTCGCGTCGATGGTCGTCTACGAGGGCGCAAAGCCCAAGAAGAGTGCCTACCGGAGATTCAAGATCAAGAGCCTGTCGGCCCACCCGGACGACTACGCGTCCATGGAGGAGGTGCTCACGCGCCGCATCCAGCGCTATCTGGACGGCGATGAGAAGTTCAGCCCCCTGCCGGACGTCATACTCATCGACGGCGGCATCACGCATGCGGGCGTCGCCGAGCGCGTGTGCGCGCAGATGCATGTGCGTGTGCCGATCTTCGGCATGGTCAAGGACGACCGCCACCGCACGCGCGCGCTCGTCACCGCGCAGGGCCGCGAGATCGACCTGCACGCCGCGCCGAACGTCTTCGCCCTGATCGGTCAGATCCAGGAGGAGACGCACCGCTTTGCCATCACGTTCCACCACGAGAGCCATTCGCGGTCCTCGACCCGCTCGGCGCTCGACGGGATTCCGGGCGTCGGCAAGGTGCGCGCTCAGGCGCTGCTCAAGACGTTCAAGAGCGTTAAGGCGATTCGGGAGGCGGACATTTTCGCCCTTGAACGTGTGCTGCCGAAAGACGCCGCGGCGTCCGTTTACCTTCATTTTCATGGGGAAACGGACGAAAAAAAGGATGAAATGTAACTTCCCCTGCGATTGCCCATTTGACGGGAAAAGCGAAAAAGAAGCGCGATTTTTGTGACCTTTGCCAACAAAAATCAAAAAATCAGGTTGACATAAATGAATTTCAATAAATGAATTTTCAAAAAGTCAAACTTGCATATTTTGGCATCGCGACACGCTGTTGAGGCGGCTTTTCGTCCCCTGCGCCCGGAAAGGGCGCAGGGGGCGTTCCTTTGCTGTCCGAGGGGATAGAGCGTGCGGCGGAGAAGCAAAAAAGCCAGTGTTTGCAGGGCTTTCCGCGTTTTTGCCGCCTTGCGGGGCGGGAGCGGGACACACCCGGCCTGCTCCCAAGAGTTTTTTGCCCGCTCGGACGGGACAAAGAGCGTCGGCAGGTGCGCCGCCTCTTCGACGCCGAGATGGCGGCGAGGCGGGGGAGAGGGGTGACGATGGTTTACATAAATCGAAAAAATCACGAATTCGATGACTTGAATCGCAACTTTTAGAAGATGAAAATAAGAAAAATATCGAAAATTTTATAAAATACAGAACATTTGGCGAACAAACGGCGGAAACTTGACAAATTCTTTTTCAGGCGGTATACTGCCAGCAAGTTTTGGAAAAGTTACATTTTGTAATCTTTTCCGGACGCAGCGCACTTCCTCAGCTGCGCGAAGCTGCGGCGGCTCACGCCGCGAAAAAAGGAGTATCCCATGCAGAAGTTTTTGAAAAATTTGTTCACAGCCCAGCGCTGCCGCAGAGCGATGTTCTTTCTGCTCTTCGCGGCTGTGATGCTGCTGAACAGTTCGCCCGAGCTGCGCGCGGACGCGCTGTACCTCATCGCCGACGGCGATACGGTCAGCGTGCTCGACGGCACGACGGACATCCCGCAGGAGCGCGTCATTGTCACCGGCGCGCAGAGCGCCGACGCGGAAGTCACACTTCCTGCCGGTGAAAAGGTGACGGTGACGCACGGCGACGACATCGAATACGCCACCACGAGAAACGGCGAGCGCGTCAGCGAGCTGCTGCGCCGTTTGCAGATCTCGGTCAGCCCGCTTGAGATGGTGCTGGTCGACGTCACGGAGGAAGAGGTCGAGATCACCGTTGCCTCTGACTTCACCTACTATGAGACCGCCACCGAGGCGGCTCCCCACGCCACGCTGACCTCCACGTCGTACCGCATCCCCAAGGGCGAGACGCAGGTCGTCCAGCAGGGCATCGACGGCACGCGCGACGTCGTTTATGAGGTCGTGTATGCCGACGGCCAGTTCGTCTCCCGCCAGGCGGTGGAGGAGAAGAACGACACCTCCGTCGCGGAGATCACCTACACCGGCACGCTCGTCGACAAGGCGCAGAGCGGCGACACGGTCAAGTCCGTTGTCACCGAGAGCAACGGCAGCGGCTATCTTCTGATGAAGTCCGGCGATTCCGTCCACTTCTCCGGCTCGATGAAGGTCACCTGCACGGCCTATACCGCGGGCTACGGCGGCGTGGGCACCAGAACGGCCACGGGCACGACGGTCCACGTCGGCACTGTTGCGGTGGATAAGAAGGTCATTCCGCTGGGCACAGAGATGTTCATCGTCGGCTCGTCGGGCTATACCTACGGCAACGCTGTAGCTGAGGACACCGGCGTGCGCGGCGCGGCGATCGACCTCTATATGAATTCCTATCAGGAGTGCAAGCAGTTCGGCCGCCAGAAAAACTCCACGGTTTACTTCCTCGACTGAGCGGGGCGGTTTGTCGAATAGTACGATAAATGCATGTTCCGGATGCGTATGTTGCGCATCCGGAACATTTACTTTATTGCGGTGACATGATACAATTACCGGCAGAAACCGAAAGGAGAACACAGAATGAAAGCCATTATCACGGTACTGGGAAAAGATCGGGTCGGTATTATCGCGGGCGTCAGCTCGCTGCTGGCAAAGTGGAACGTGAACGTTCTGGATATCAGCCAGACGATTTTGCAGGAAAATTTCACCATGGTCATGCTGACGGATCTCGAAAATTGTTCGCTCTCTTTTACGGAACTGACGGAAAAGCTGAGCGCCCTCGGCGCGGAGATGGACATTGCGATCCGCATGCAGCGGGAGGACATCTTCAACGCGATGCACAAGATCTGAGCGGGGAGGGAGAAAGTCATGCTAAGCCGCAATGATATCTTGGAAACGATCCGTATGATCGACCAGCAGCATTTGGATATCCGCACGATCACAATGGGCATCTCGCTCCTCTCCTGCGCGGACAGCAGCGCGGAGCGCGCGTGTGAAAAGATCTACGACAAGATCAGCCGCTATGCAGAGCATCTGGTCGCAACGGGGGAGGAGATCGAGCGGGAATTCGGCATTCCCATCGTCAATAAGCGGGTTTCCGTCACACCCATCGCGCTGGTCGCCGCTGCGTCGGAGACGGAAGACTATGTCCCGTTTGCCAAGGCGCTTGACCGCGCGGCCAAAAATGTCGGTGTTAACTTTATTGGCGGTTTTTCGGCGCTTGTGCAAAAGGGCATGACGGACGCCGACCGGAAGCTGATCGCTGCGATCCCCGAGGCGCTGGCCTGTACGGACCTTGTGTGCTCGTCAGTCAACGTCGGCTCGTCCAAGGCAGGGATCAATATGGACGCCGTTGCCCTGATGGGGCAGACGGTAAAAAAGACGGCAGCGCTCACGGAAAAGCAGGGCGGCTTCGGCTGCGCCAAGCTTGTGATCTTCTGCAATGCGGTAGAGGATAACCCCTTCATGGCGGGCGCGTTCCACGGCGTGGGCGAGCCGGAGAAAGTGATCAACGTCGGCGTTTCCGGGCCGGGGGTTGTGTATCACGCGCTGCAAAGCGTCAAGGGACAGCCGTTCGACGTGGTGGCGGAGACCGTGAAGAAAACGGCGTTCCGCATCACGCGCATGGGTCAACTCGTCGCGCAGGAGGCGAGCCGCAGGCTCGATACGCCCTTTGGCATCGTCGACCTTTCGCTCGCGCCCACGCCCGCCGTCGGTGACAGCGTGGCCTGCATTCTGGAGGAAATGGGGCTTGAGGTCTGCGGCACGCACGGTACGACCGCCGCGCTCGCCCTGCTCAACGACGCGGTGAAAAAAGGCGGCGTGATGGCGTCCTCCTCGGTGGGCGGCTTATCCGGCGCATTTATCCCCGTCAGCGAGGACGAGGGCATGATCGCCGCGGCGGCGTCCGGCGCACTGACGCTCGACAAGCTGGAGGCGATGACCTGCGTGTGCTCCGTGGGGCTTGATATGATCGCGCTTCCGGGCGACACGAGCGCAGAGACCATTGCTGCCATCATCGCCGATGAGGCGGCCATCGGCATGATCAACACGAAGACGACTGCGGTGCGCGTCATCCCTGCGCCTGGCTGTAAGGTGGGCGACACGGTGGAGTTCGGCGGACTTCTCGGCTCGGCACCGGTGCAGGCGGTCCACCCTTATTCGAGCGCGGAGTTCATTGCGCGCGGCGGCAGAATTCCCGCGCCGCTGCACAGCCTGAAGAACTGAAAAAAGCGGACAGCCTTGACTGTCCGCTTTTTTATATAGAATTCGTCTTTTCAGAACAGCAGCTCGTAGCCCATCTTGATGAAGAGAAGCCCCAGCACAACAAAGATCATGCCGCGCACGCGCTTGCTGCCGCCCTTCATGGCGTAGCGCGCGCCGCAGTAGGCGCCGAGCATATTGCAGGCCGCCGCGGGAAGTGCCAGCAGCCACCAGACCTTGCCGCTGATGATGAACAGCACCGCCGAGGCGACATTGGAGCAGAGGTTTGCGATCTTCGCGCAGCCCGACGCCGTGAGGAGGTCCATCGAAAGTGCCATCGTAAACGCCATGATCATGAACGTGCCCGTGCCCGGGCCGATGAGCCCGTCGTAGCAGCCAAGGCCCAGACCGATGAGCGCGGCGCGCGTCATCTCCTGCTGCGGCGTGTACTCGCGCGCGGGTGCGTCATTTTCCTTGCCGAAGTCCTTTTTGAGCATCAGCAGGATCGCCGCGCAGGGCAGCGCGACGAGCATCATGATCTTCAGAATGTCCTCGTTGATGAGCAGAGCGATCTTTGTGCCGATGGCCGCGCCGAGCAGCGCGCCGATCCCCGAGACGATGGCGGGGCGGAGCAGGACCTTGCCGCCGCGGAAGTATTTGAACGAGGCGAGCGCCGTGCCGGTGCCGTTGACGACCTTGTTTGTCCCCATTGCAAGATGCGCGGGGATACCGGCCATCAGATAGGCGGGAAGCGTGATAAGTCCGCCGCCGCCGGCGACGGAGTCGACAAAGCCGCCAAGAAAGATGAGCGGCAGAACAACGATCAGAATTTGCGGTGTGAGCTCCATGAAAGTCTCCCTCTTTTCCTGAGATTTCTGCATTTTATCACACGGGAAAAATTTTTACTACTCTTTTGCGCAAAATATGGTAGAATCATTTTACAATTTTTTACGCCCAGCGCGCAGAAAGGAACCACGCTATGGAACGCAATGACAAAGCTGCCATCGAGGCGCTCTTAAAGCGCCACGGTTTTCATTTTTCCAAGTCCATGGGGCAGAATTTTTTGATCGACCCCGCCATCCCCTATGAGATCGCCGAGAGCTCGCGCGCAAACGAGCAGAACGGCGTGCTCGAGATCGGCCCCGGCATCGGTGCACTGAGCCACGAGCTCTGCGAGCGCGCGGGCAGGGTCGTCTCGGTGGAGCTCGACAAGACGCTGCTGCCGATCCTGGAAGAGACCATGGCTCGCTTCGACAATTTCGAGGTCGTGTCCGCCGACATTCTGAAGACCGACATCCCCGCGCTGGTGAAAGAAAAATTCGCGGGCCTCACGCCCATCGTGTGCGCAAACCTGCCCTATAACATCACGACGCCCGCCATCACCGCGCTCATCGAGTCGAAGTGCTTCGAGAGCATCACGGTGCTGGTGCAGAAGGAGGTCGCCGAGCGCCTCTGCGCCGCGCCGGGCACGAGCGCCTACGGCGCGTTCTCCGTCTTCATGCAATACTACACGGAGCCGGAATACCTTTTCGCTGTGCCGCGCGAGTGCTTCGAGCCGCAGCCGAAGGTCACGTCCGCCGTGCTGCGCGCCGTCGTGCGCAGGGAGCCGCCGGTCGAGGTCGAGGACGAGAAGTTCTTCTTCCGCGTGGTGTACGCCGCGTTTGCCCTGCGGCGCAAGAAGCTCGTCAACAGCCTGATGACGGCGTTCGGCAGCCAGCTCACAAAAGAGCAGGTCACGCAGGCGGTCACGTCCTGCGGCTTAGAGGCCAATATCCGCGGCGAGCGGCTGGGGCTCAGTGAATTCGCCGCGCTGTCCGCTGAGATCGCCGCATTACTGTGACAGCACAGAAGCATCTATTCAAAAAATTGATAAACCATATGGTTGCTATTGATAAGACATTCTGCTACAATTTTCGGCAGAAAGGAGTCAAACTCAATAGCAGCCATTTTTCCTGTGCATCGGTTAGCTCCCTGCCGCCCCAAAGCGGCACAGCACACCACACAAGACGCGGTGCAAAATTTTTCTTTTTCATTACACCGTGAACATGCTACGAGGGAAAGAACAAATGACGAATTTGACGAACAACAAGGCCGTTTTGTCGTGGATCGACGAAATGACCGCCATCACCAAGCCGGACAAGATTGTCTGGATCACGGGGGAAGAGGAACAGCTCGACGCGCTGCGTGAGCAGGCCGTCAAGGAGGGCATCCTCATCAAGCTCAACCCGGACAAGCTCCCGGGATGCTACCTGCACCGCACCGACCCCGACGACGTGGCGCGCGTGGAGGACCGCACGTTCATCTGCTGTGAAAAGGAAGAGGACGCAGGCCCCACGAACCACTGGGTAGAGCCCAAGGAAATGTACGAAAAGATGTATGCTCTGGCCGACGGCGCCTATAAGGGCCGCACCATGTACATCATCCCGTACTCCATGTCCATCATCGGCTCTCCGTTCGCCAAATACGGCTTTGAACTGACCGACTCCATTTACGTCGTGCTCAACATGCACATCATGACCCGCATCGGCAAGGCCGTGTGCGACGCGCTCGGCGACGATGAGGGCTTTATCAAGGGCCTGCACTGCCAGTGCAACCTCGACAAGGACAACAAGTACATCGTCCACTTCCCACAGGACAATACGATCATCTCGATGAACTCGAACTATGGCGGAAACGTGCTTCAGGGCAAGAAGTGCTTCGCGCTGCGCATCGCTTCGAACCTCGGCCGTCAGGAGGGGTGGATGGCCGAGCACATGCTGATCCTCGGCATCCAGAACCCGCGCGGCGAGATCAAGTACATCTCCGCCGCCTTCCCCTCCGCCTGCGGCAAGACGAACCTCGCCATGCTCATCCCGCCCGAGGGCCTGCAGCGGTGGGGCTGGCGCGTGTGGTGCGTGGGCGACGATATCGCGTGGCTGCGCGTCGGCAAGGACGGCCGCCTCTGGGCCGTGAACCCCGAAAACGGCTTTTTTGGCGTCGCGCCGGGCACATCCATGAAGTCGAACCCCAACGCGCTCATCTCTACGCATAAGGACACGATCTTTACGAACGTCGCGCTTGACCTCAGCGACAACACCGTCTGGTGGGAGGGACTCAACAAGACGCCGCCCGCGCGCGCCATCGACTGGCGCGGCCGTCCCTGGACGCCGCAGAGCCCCGAAAAGGCCGCGCATCCCAACAGCCGCTTCACCGCGCCCGCGCGCAACTGCCCCTGCCTGAGCCCCGAGTTTGACAATCCCGAGGGCGTGCCCATCAGCGCCATCGTCTTTGGCGGCCGCCGCGCGAAGACCGCGCCGCTCGTTTACCAGTCCTTCAACTGGCAGCACGGCGTGTTCATCGGCTCGATCATGGCGTCGGAGACCACCGCCGCGGCGACGGGCCGCGTCGGCGTTGTGCGCCGCGACCCGATGGCGATGCTGCCGTTCTGCGGCTACCACATGGGCGACTACTGGCAGCACTGGCTCGACATGGGCAAGAAGATCCCCAAGCCGCCGAAGATCTTCAACGTCAACTGGTTCCGCACCGACGAGGACGGCAACTTCGCCTGGCCCGGCTTTGGCGACAATATGCGTGTTTTACAGTGGATCATCTCACGCGCCGACGATGAGATCGGCGCGGCGGAGACCGCGCTCGGCTACGAGCCCAACACCCACGATATCGACATGGAGGGCCTTGAAATGTCGATGTACGACATGCGCCGCCTACTCTCTGTTGACCGCGACCTCTGGCTCCAGGAGTGCGAGGACGCCCGCGAATATTACGAGAAGATCGGCAAGGTGCCGCCTGAGCTCTACGAAGAGCTCGACGCGCTCGAAATGAGATTGAACCGCGGCTACAAGGTCAAGCACGAATAAAACGAAGCAATGCAAAAAAGGAACCGCTCTTCGAGCGGTTCCTTTTTTAACGTATCAAGTCTCGTAAAATTTGCGCCGCGCATGGCGCAGCGAGACTTTCTCAAAAAAGTGGCTTTGCCGCTTTTTTGAAGTTACTTCACCACGCCGAACTGGAAGAGATAGTCTCTCCACATCGGATAGTACGCGGCCTTGACGTGGACGCCGTCGCCGGAGTATTCCGGCGTCAGCGCGCCGGTAGAGTCGTCGAAGACGGGATTGCAGTCGATGTAGAAGACCGTTTCGTTGTCGGCGAGCTTTTGGAGCTCGGCGTTGCGTGCGTCGATGGTCGAATTCTTAAAGAACGTCGCGTCGGACTTTTCCTGCGTCGTGTGGAAGATGGCCTGCAAAAAGATGATGGCGTCAGGCTGGAGCTCGCGCACTTCGTCGAGCAGGACCTTGTACTGTGCGGCCCAGCTCTCCGCCGTGCCGGTACCGAGCTCGTTGATGCCGAGCATCAGGTAAATTTTGCCGTAGTGCTTGCCGGAGAGCGCCTGCGCAAGCGTCTGCTTGCCGGGGAACTCCGCCTTTTCGACCGCCGACCAGACCGTCAGGCCGTTGTGGCAGAGGTAGTCGGCATTTGGCAGGCCCGCGTAGTCCTTGAAGCCGTCGGTGTGCGAGTCGCCGATGAACAGCGCGTCGTCAAAGTAGCTCGCGTCCACCGTGGTGAAGGGGGAGTCGGGCGCTTCCGGTTCGGGCTCCGGTTCGGGCTCCGGTTCCGGGTCAGGAAGCGGAGCGGGGTCTGGGACGGGAGGAGGTTCGGGCGCTTTGGGCTCGCTCCACGGGTAGACCCCGTCTGCGGCCGCTGTGGCCATCGCCGCGACGGGCGGCGTCGCGGCATCCAGTTTTTCAAGATAATCCTGATACACGCCGGTGGGGTCAAGCGCGGCATAGGCGTTGAGCGCCAGCGCGCTGACAAAGCACAGCGGCAGCAGGAAAAAGGGACGAGAGGACATGAAAGGTCTCCTTAGAAACGGGAATAGAGGAAGGCATTGCCCGACGAGGTGGCGATGAAGTACATGCACACCCAGAAGAGCAGAAACAGCGGGAGCTGGACAAGCAGGCTGCCGCGGTGCTTTTCATAAAAGCGGCGCGGCTGCGGCAGGCAGAAGAAGATGGCGAGCAGCAGCAGCCACCAGTAGGATGAGAGCAGCTTGAGCGCATCCTGCGCGGAAATGGCGCTGCGCGCGCCGAACAGCGGGAACAGGCGGGAAAAATACGCGCCGACGTCCTTTAAGCGCGTGATGCGGAAAATGACCCACGTCTGCGGGATGACGAAGAGGAGATAGACGTGCGAGAGCACTTTATGCTCCTTGAGAAAATCGCCGATACAGAACTTTTCGAGCAGGATGAATCCAAGCAGCATCACACCCCATAGGACAAAATTCCAGCTTGCCCCGTGCCAGAGGCCGGTGAAAAACCACACGACCGTGAGCGAGAGCACCGTGCGGGCATTGCCGTTGCGGCTGCCGCCGAGCGGGATGTAGACGTAGTCGCGAAACCATGTGCCGAGCGTGATGTGCCAGCGGCGGTAGAACTCGCTCACCGAGCGCGCGGTGTAGGGCAGGTCAAAGTTGCGCGGCACAGGCAGCGCGAGCATCTGCCCGAGGCCCATCGCCATGAGCGAATAGCCGGAAAAGTCGAAATAGAGCTGCAAACTGTAGCTCACCGCGCCAAGCCATGCGAGCGGCGTCGACAGGTATTCGTACCCGATGCGCTCGAGCGATGCCCACAGCGGCGCGAGCTGGTCGGCGAGCAGCACCTTGAAGCACAGGCCGACAACAAAGAGCTCAAAGCCGGAGAATACGTCCTCGCGCGTGACCGTGCGTGCTTTCAGTGCGCCGCGCCATTCGCGGTAGCGTAAGATCGGCCCCATCGTGAGCTGGGGGAACGCGATCGTGAAGGCGGCGTAGTCGATGAGGTTTTTCTCCGCCTCCTCGCCGCGATAGACGTCGATGAGGTACCCCGCGCTCTGGAAAAGGTAGAAGCTGACGCCGAGCGGCAGCGCAAGCTCAACGAGAGAGAACGCCGTCCCCGTCAGTTTGCCCAGATTTTCCAGAATAAATGCGGCGTACTTGAAATACACGAGGCAAAAGAGGTCCGCCGCCAGCGCGATGATCAGCAGTGCTTTTCGCGTGCGGACTTCTTTCCCTGCCATTGCGCGGGCGAGGGCGTAGTGCAGAAGCAGCACGCCGGACAGCAGCAGTGTGTCGCGCGCACCCGCGCCGATGAAGTAGAAGGCAAAGCTGCCCAGCACGAGCGCAGCATTTTTGAAGCGAAAGGGCAGAATGTAATAGACCGCGAAAAACAGCGGCAGAAAATAAAAAAGAAACGTAAGGTCGGAAAAGCTCACGGGGGAAACTCCTGTCATAATTTGTCAGCGTCTTATTGTACACGCCGGGGCGAAGCGTGGCAATGGAAAAATCAGGAATTCGTCAAGAAACCGCCGGGTAAGCCAAAACATGAGATTTTGGTTTACATGCGGCGGCAAGCGTGCTACAATCCTAAGACGGCGGCTGCGAAAAACGCAGCGTTTGATATTTTATGTCAATCGTAAGCGATAAGCCGCCGACTGTCAACCTCAAAAGGGTAACAATTTCGGTTACATTTTGTAACGGAGGACGCTATGGGAAAAGAGACTGTTTTGGCGCTGCTGCTGCGGGAAAAGGGACACTTCGTCTCCGGCGAGGCCGTCAGCGCCGAGCTCGGCATCACGCGCGCGGCCATCTGGAAGAGCATTTCCGCCCTGCGCGCGCAGGGGTACGAGATCGACGCCGTCACGGGACGCGGCTACTGCCTCAAGTCGCTGCCCGACACGCTGACCGAGCAGACCGTGCGCAGCTACTTGGGACCTGTCGAAACCGTCGGCAAGCGCATCGACTGCTTTGATTCCATCGACTCGACAAACGCCTACTTAAAGCGCATCGCGCTCGACGGCGCGCCGGACGGTACCGTCGCCGTCGCGGCGGAGCAGACGAGCGGCCGCGGTCGCCGCGGCCGCAGCTTTCAGAGCGCGGCGGGCAAGGGCGTTTACCTGTCGATCTTGCTGCGTCCGAAGCTTGCGCCGTCGCAGCTGATGCCGCTCACGGGTCTCATCGCCGTTGCGATGAGCCGCGCGGTCGACCGCGTGGCGGGGACGCACTCGCAGATCAAGTGGACAAACGATCTCATCCTGAACGGCAGAAAGCTCTGCGGCATTTTGACCGAGCTGAGCGTCGAGGGTGAGACCGGCGAGCTCCAGTACGTCGTGGCGGGCATCGGCTTCAACGTCAGCCAGCGCGAGGAGGACTTCGTCGGCGAGGTCTCGAAGATCGCAACGTCCATCCTGCGCGAGACGGGCAGGCTCATTTCGCGCGCGGAGCTGTCCGCGGCGATGATCGAGGAGCTCGATGCGCTTTATACGGCGCTCAGATCCGGAGAGACGAGCGGGTATCTTGACGAATACCGCCGCCGCTGCGTGACCATCGGGCGCGAGGTGCAGCTTTTGTGGCAGGATACGAAGGAGAAAGTCACGGCGCTTGACGTGGACGAGGAGTTCGGCCTCATCGTGCGCCGCGAAAACGGGACGGTCGAGACCGTCCGCACGGGTGAGGTGTCCGTGCGCGGCCTTTACGGATATGTGGAGTAAGGAGAAAGTATTTTGAAGGAACTTTTGGAGCTGTTTCTCACCTTTGCCAAGATCGGCGTGATGACCTTTGGCGGAGGTATGGCGATGCTGCCGATCCTCGAGCGCGAGGTGGTGCAGAATAAGCACTGGGCAACGGAAGAAGAGCTGGTGGACTATTTTGCCATCGGTCAGTGCACACCGGGCATCATCGCCGTCAACACGGCGACATTTGTCGGGCAGAAGAGAAAAGGCGCGATGGGCGGCATCACCGCGACGCTCGGCGTGGTATTCCCCTCGCTCGTCATTATCACGATCCTGGCGGGACTCATTACGAACTTTGCCCACCTTGCCTGGGTGCAGAACGCCTTTGCAGGCATTCAGGTGTGTGTATGCGTGCTCATCCTGAACGCTGTGCTCAAGCTGCTGAAAAAGTCGGTCGTGGATAAGCGCACGGCGGTCATCTTTGTTATCGTGCTGCTGGGGAATATGCTGCTGAGCGTTTCGCCGGTGTGGTTCGTGCTGCTCTCGGCGCTGTCCGGCATCGTGCTGAAAAATCTTGAGGGGAGGGCGGCAAAATGACCTTGTATCTTCGCTTATACTGGGAATTTTTCAAAACGGGCCTGTTTGCCATCGGCGGCGGCATGGCGACGCTGCCGTTCCTTAAGGATATCGGGGCGACCACGGGCTGGTTTTCGCAGACGGACCTGATGAACATGCTGGCTGTGTCGGAATCGACGCCGGGTCCTGTCGGCATCAACATGGCGACCTATGTCGGCTATACGGTCGGCGGCGTGCCGGGCGCGATCGTCGCCACCATCGGCGAGGTGACGCCGTCGATCATCGTCATTTTGATCGTTGCGGCGATGCTCGCCAAATTTCGCGACAGCCAGTATGTCGCCAACGCGTTCTACGGCCTTCGTCCCGCCTCCACCGGCCTGATCGGCGCGGCCTGCGCGGGCGTGATGCTCCAGGTGATCGCCGGGATCACGAGCGCGTCGCAGGAGGATTCCATCCTGATGAAATTCTCGTGGGACGGCGCGATCAGCTGGCGCGGCATCATCCTTGCGCTGGTGCTGCTCGTCTTCACGCGCTACATCAAAAAGACCAAGGACCTGCACCCGATCGTCTTTATCGGAGTCTCCGCGGTGATCGGCGTCGTGTTCCACTTTGCGGGAGTGTAAAAGATATTCAAAAAAGAGGGACGCAGCTGAAAGCTGCATCCCTCTTTTTTGAGAAAGATGCGCTCCGCTTCGTGCCTTGCCGCCCGTAGGGCGGCTGCGACACGCGCGGAGCGAGAAGTGTTTTTGACGCGCACGCTCCAGGGCGGCTTCTCTTGCCGCCTTGCGGCAATTCACCTTCTGCCGCGGCGATTTATGATTAAAATTCTTTCGTGCCGTGCGCGGCACAAAGTCTGCGACGCTTTTTCGTGTCTGTGTTAGTCGGCGGAGGCGATGTGGCTGGCGATGCGCTGCATGATCATGTCGAGGGCGACTAAGTTGTGGCCGCCTTCGAGCACGATGATGTCGGCGTACTTGCGGCTCGGCTCAACGAACTGCTCGTGCATGGGCTTGACGGTCGTCAAGTACTGCGTGATGACGCTCTCGAGCGTGCGGCCGCGGTCGCGCACGTCGCGCAGCGCGCGGCGCAGAATGCGAACATCGGCGTCGGTCTCGACGAAGATCTTGATGTCGAGCATTTCGCGCAGCCGCGGGTCCTGGAAAATGAGGATGCCCTCGACGATGACGACCTTGCTCGGCCGGATGAGCTCGGTCTCACTTGTGCGCTGGTGGTCTGCGTAGGAGTAGACAGGGCAGCGGATGGCCTTGCCCGCCTTGAGCTCCTTAAGCTGCTCGACCATCAGATCGGTCTCGAAAGCGTCGGGGTGGTCGTAGTTCTGTTTGCAGCGCTCTTCAAAGGGCCTGTCCTGATATTTATAATAGCTGTCGTGGTGCACGACGCTGATATCGTCGCCGAAGTGCTGCTTCAGATGCTCGGTGAGCGTCGTTTTGCCCGAACCGGTGCCACCTGCAATGCCAATGAAGATGGTGTTCATCGCCAGACCCTCCATGAATCGTTTGTTGTTAAGTCGATTATAGGAAGACTTTGGCGAAAAAGCAAGGCCGCGCGGCGGAATGCGGCAAAAATTTGTGCGTGGGCGGTTGACGCGAAGCAAAAAAGCAAGTATTATGTAAAGGAACGCGGCGCAGCTGATGTGCCCGCGCGCAGAGACTCTATTTTGACAAAAGAAAGGAGCGTCGGCATGGATCTTCTCAAGTGCCCGCGCTGCGGCGAAGAATATTCCCCCAGCTATCGCAGATGCCCGTTCTGCGAGGAGGGAGACCATCCCCGTAAGATCAAGTACAACTCCAGCAAACAGAGCGGCGGCCGGCGCGTTTCGGATAAAAAGCAGACGCAGTCCGTCCGCGGCGCGATGGCGGCGGTGCTCGTCGTCGTGCTGCTGCTTCTGAGCTGGTCGCTCTTTGGTGACAAGATCGTCGCAAAGATCACGCCCGCCGACGACGGCAATACCCCCGGCGTGCAGGACGATGTCAATACGCCCGACGACAGCAATACGAACACGGACGATCCGAACGCGAACAAGGGCGACACCACTGACCCGAACACCGGTGATGAGCCGAACGCAAATGATCCCGCAAACGGCAGCGACACAACTGCCACCAATCCCGGCACCACGACAACCCCGTCCACCCCGACGGTGGATGCCTCGGCCCTGAGCATCAAGACGAACGTCGGCACGACGCTGCCCAAGGACGGAAACGGCAACTTTGACTGCACGATCAAGTCGAGCGAGACCATCCGCCTGAGCGTTTCCGGCACGGACGCGGCCGCGACCTGGGCGGTGGCGGACGCGAGCGTCCTGTCCATCTCGGCGGACGGCTTGATCGCGCCTGCCAAGGTGGGTACCACGACCGTGACGGCCACCGTTGGCGGCGCGGTGCTGACCATCACGGTGCGCATCAAGTAAAGAGAAAAAGAACGGCCGGGGGCCGTTCTTTTTTTGCGCAAAAAGGGGCGGCTTTCCTTGCAAGCACTGCCAGCCTGTGCTACAATTACCTTGAAAAAGTATTTGCAGGAGCTATCGACCATATGACGACCCGTGAATTTCAGCAGAAAAAGCCGCTTTCCATTCTCTTCACCTACTTCAAGCCGCACCGCGGCCTGTTCATCCTGGACCTTGTCTGCGCGACGGTCGTTGCGCTCATCGATCTCGCCTTTCCGCTCGTAACGCGCAAGTCGATGTACGACCTTTTGCCGAATCAGCAGTACCGCACGTTTTTTTTCGTGATGGGCGTGATGATGGCGGCGTTCATTGTGCGCGCGCTTTTATACTATGTCATTTCCTACTGGGGACACACATTCGGCATTCTGGTGGAGGCGGACATCCGCCGCGACCTTTTCACGCATGTGCAGGAGTTGGATGTCAGTTTCTTTGACCATAACCGCACGGGCCAGCTCATGAGCAGGCTGACGAGCGATCTCTTCGAGATCACGGAGCTCGCCCACCACGGCCCCGAGGACCTGCTCATTTCGACGCTGACGATCGTCGGCGCGCTCGCCATCCTGTTTTCCATCGAGTGGCGGCTCGCACTGGTCGTGGCGTGTATCCTGCCGGTGTTCATCGCGGTCATCATGTCGCGCCGCAGCAAGATGACGGCAGCCTCGCGCGGCGAGAAGCAGAAGACTGCCGCCATCAACGTCGGCATCGAGTCGTCGCTCTCCGGCATCCGCACGGCGCGCGCCTTTGCCAACGAGGAAGAGGAGATCGACAAATTCAACGCGGCGAACGAGGAATTCAAGGTCTCCAAGCGCAAATTCCACCACGAGATGGGTGTGTTCAACGCGACGATGGAATTTTTTATGACGCTGCTCTCTGCCGCCGTCATCACGGTGGGCGGCTATCTCATCATGCGCGGCGAGATGAACTACATTGACCTCATCACGTTTTCCCTTTACATCGCAACGTTCATCAACCCCGTGCGAAAGCTCGCGAATTTTTCCGAGATCTTTGCGCGCGGATTTGCCGGTCTCGAGCGCTTCACGGCGCTCATGCGCGTCGAGCCCGCGCTCAAGGACGCACCGGACGCGAAGGAGCTTAAACACTGCCGCGGCGAGATCGACGTCGACCATGTGAGCTTTTCTTACGAGGGCGAGGAGAATGAAGGCGTGCTCCACGACGTGAGCGTGCACATAAGGCCTGGCGAGATGCTCGCCATCGTCGGTCCATCCGGCGGCGGCAAGTCGACGCTCTGCCAGCTCATCCCGCGCTTTTACGAGGTGAGCGAGGGCGCAATCCGCATCGACGGGGAAGATGTGCGCTCTCTTACGCAGTCGTCCCTTCACCGCGCCATCGGCATCGTGCAGCAGGATGTGTTCCTCTTTGCCGACACGGTGCGCGAGAATATCCGCTATGGCCGCCCCGACGCGACGGACGAGGAGATTGTCGAAGCGGCGAAGCGCGCGGAGATTTACGACGATATTATGGCCATGCCGCACGGCTTCGACACCTATGTCGGCGAGCGCGGCACGATGCTCTCCGGCGGACAGAAGCAGCGCGTGTCCATCGCGCGCATCTTCCTTAAAAACCCGTCCATCCTCATTCTGGACGAGGCGACGAGCGCGCTCGACAGTGTGACGGAGGTCAAAATTCAGCACGCTTTCGACGAGCTCGCGCGTGGGCGCACGACGCTTGTGATCGCGCACCGGCTCTCGACCATCCGCTCGGCAGACCGCATCCTCGTCATCGAGGACGGCCGCATCGCCGAGCAGGGCAGCCACGAGGTGCTGCTCGCGCAAAACGGCGAGTATGCGTCCCTCTGGCGCACGCAGAACGGGATGGCCTGATGGACAGAAGACAGCTTTTGGACCGCGCCGCGCGCAATGGCGATGAGCGTGTGCTGCTGGCGCACATTCTCGATAAATGTGAGCAGAGCAGGAACCGCAACATCCCGTCGGCGACGGACTTTCTGAGCCCCGCTGAGCAGCGCAGCGCGCAGGACCTATTGCACGCCGCCGCCATTCATGACGGCTGCGCCTTCTGCGGTGGATTTGAGCGCGCGGAGCGGAGAATGCTCCTCTTTCTGCCCGACTGGCAGGAGGAGGCCGACGAGAGCGAGTACATGACGGCGCTCCGCTGCACGTATCGCAAGGAAGATACGCTGACGCACCGCGACTTTCTCGGCTCGCTGATGGCGCAGGGCGTCACGCGCGAAAAGCTCGGCGACATTCTGGTGTCGGAGGGCTCGTGCGATTTGATCGTCTCGTGCGATATCGCGCCGTATCTGCTGCAAAACGTGACGAGCGCGGGGCGGGTGAAGCTCTCGGTCAGCGAGATCGAGCTTTCAGACTTGAGCGTCCCCGAGCTCAAGGTCAAGGAGATTCGCGACACGGTCTCGACGCTGCGGCTCGACGCCGTGGCGGCAAGCGGCTTTTCGATGAGCCGCGGCAAGGCACAGGAGCTCATTTCCTCGGGACGCGTGCAGCTCAACTACCGCGAAACGCTCAAGAGCGACGCCCCCGTCGCGCAGGGGGATGTGATCTCCGCCCGCGGCCTCGGCAAGTTTGAGGTCGCCGAGGTCGGCGGCCTGAGTAAAAAAGGAAGAACGGCGCTGCTTCTGCGCCGATACCTGTAAGGAGAAGTAAACAATGACGATGGATGAAAAGATCGCGCGCATCAACGCGCTGGCGCACAAGGCCAAAGCCGAAGGCTTGACCGACGAGGAGAAGGAGGAGCAGGCGCAGCTGCGCCGCGACTACATCGACTCGGTGAAGGCAAACCTAAAATCCCAGCTCAATACGCTCTATGTGCTGGACGAAAAGACAGGTAAAAAGACGAAGATCGTCGACTTTGAGCGCGAGCGCGCCGCGAGAGCGGGCAAGAAAAAGGAGAACAGATAAATGAGCAAGGATTTTGAATACGATCCCGAGACCGGTTCGTTCCGCTTTGACGAGGGGGACGGGAAGACGAAGAAAAAGAACGATGTCGACGTCGGCGGCTGGATTTTGATCGCGGCGCTGTTTGCCTTCGGCCTGTGGCCCATCGGCCTCATCGCGCTCATCTCCAAGCTCTCGGACAAGCCGAAAAAGGTGAATTCCTCGCGCGGCGGCATGCGCACGTCCACAAGCCCGAATGCAAACGTTTCCTCGCGCAGCAAGGTGGAAAAGTCCGTGGTGAAGACGGCGAAGCAGATGAACCGCGCGCCGAAGGCTTCGGACAAGACCGCGCGCATTCTGGTGATCGTCGGCGCAGCCATCACTGCGATCTTCGGCATCAGTCTTGTGACCATGCTGGGCGAGGTCATCGCCTACGGCTGGTATTCCTACATGATGGAAGAGCTTTTTCCCATGTGCGGCTTCTTTGCCGGCGGCGTTGCCATGCTCGTCGCCGGGCAGCGGATGAAGCGCCGCAGCGCACGTGTTGCGCGCTATCTCGCCGTGATGGGCGAGCGCGGCTACATCAGCGTGGAGGAGCTCTGCGCCGTAACGGGCAAGAGCCGCAAAAAGATCGAGAGCGATCTTGACTACATGGTCGAAAAGGGTCTGCTCGGCGCGGGCGCTTATCTGGACAGCGGGCGAGGAGTGTTCTTCCGCAACGCCAACGCCTTTGCCGACTATGCGAACGAAACGGCGAAGAAGGCAAACGTCACGCCCAAGGAGGCCAACGAGGGCTATGCGGGCGCGCTGCGCGCCATCCGCTCGGCCAACGACCGCATCGCCGACGCCGTGCTGAGTGAGAAGATCGACCACCTCGAGACCGTCGCGGGCAAAATTTTCCGCGAGGTCGAGCAGCATCCCGAAAAGCAGCAGCAGGCCGCGACGTTCCTCAATTACTACCTGCCCACGACGCTCAAGCTGCTTGACAGCTACGCCAAGTTTGAAGAGGCGGGCATCGAGGGTGAGAATCTCTCCCGCGCGCAGGAGCGCATCGAAGAGACGATGGATGCCCTCATCAAGGGCTTTGACAAGCAGCTCGACGATTTGTACCGCAACGAGGCGATGGACATCGACAGCGATATCCGCGTGATGGAAAACATGCTCCGCCGCGACACGGCGAGCGTGGAGGACGATTTCGGCCTCGGCGGCGCGGCAGTGCAGCGCGCACCGGACGAGGAATGAGGCGCATGCGGTGTGATGCAGTCTCATATGCTCTATGATGAGAAAGGACAAGAGGCATGAAACAAACCGGCAGACGATTTGACGCCGCAGCCTTTTACGGCGGCACGAACAGCGAGGCCTACCGCTATCTCGGCGCGCACCGCACGCGGCGGTCGGGGAAAGACGGCTACGTCTTCCGCACCTGGGCGCCGAACGCCGCGCATGTGTCCGTCGTGGGCGATTTCTGCGGCTGGAACGGCTACGCCTACCCGATGGAAAAGAACGCGGACGGCTTCTGGGAGTGCTTTGTGCCGTCCCTCAAGCGCTACGACACCTACAAGTTTGCTGTGACGGCACAGACGGGCGAGACCGTGCTCAAGGCCGACCCCTATGCTTTCCACGCCGAAACCCGCCCCGGTACGGCCAGCAAGCTCTATGACCTCGGCGGCTACCACTGGGGGGATGACGAATGGCGGTCGAGCCGCGCAAAGGCGCCCCTTGACCGCTCGCCGCTCAACATTTACGAAGTCCACCTCGGTTCGTGGCGGCGGCGCGAAAACGGCGATTTTTACGACTACCGCACGCTCGCGCGCGAGCTGGCGGATCACGTTCTGGACCTTGGCTACAACTGCGTCGAGCTCATGCCCGTCACCGAGTATCCGCTTGACGATTCCTGGGGCTATCAGTGCACCGGCTATTTTGCCGCAACGTCGCGCTACGGCACGCCCAGGGACTTTATGTACTTTGTCGACCACCTGCACCAAAAGGGCATTTCCGTCATTTTAGACTGGGTGCCGTCGCACTTCTGCAAGGACGCGCACGGCCTCATCGACTTTGACGGTACGCCCTGCTACGAATACGCCGACCCCAATAAGCGCGAGCACGAGGGCTGGGGAACGCGTGTGTTCGACTATGGCCGCGGCGAGGTGAAGAGCTTTCTCCTTTCCTCTGCTGCGTTCTGGCTGCGCGAGTTCCATGTGGACGGCCTGCGCGTGGACGCGGTCGCGTCGATGCTGTACCTCGACTATGGGCGCGAAAATGGCCGTTGGACGCCGAACATCAACGGCGGGCACGAGAATTTAGAGGCCATCGACTTCCTGCGCGCGCTCAACGAGACTGCGTTTTCCGTCGACCCGAACGCGCTGATGGTCGCCGAGGAGTCGACCGCGTGGCCGCTCGTCACGCGGCCCGCCAAGGACGGCGGCCTTGGCTTCAACCTCAAGTGGAACATGGGCTGGATGAACGACATGTGCCACTATTTGAAGCTTGACCCCTGGTTCCGCCAGTTCCACCACAAGGACATCACGTTCTCGCTGATGTACGCCTTTTCGGAGAATTTCGTCCTGCCGATCTCGCACGACGAGGTCGTGCACATGAAGGGCTCGCTTCGCGGCAAGATGCCGGGGGATGACTGGCAGCAGCTCGCGGGCGTGCGCGCGTTCACGGCGTATCTGCTCGCCCATCCGGGGAAAAAGCTCACATTCATGGGCGCGGAGCTCGGCCAGTGGCACGAGTGGAATTTTGCCTCTCAGCTCGACTGGTATTTGCTCGAAAATAAAGAAAATCAGCAGACTCAGCGGTTTTTCAAGGACATCAACCGCTTTTACTTATCGCAGAGCCCACTTTGGGACATTGACTTTTCATGGGAGGGCTTTGAGTGGCTCGTCGCCGACGACAACCACAACAACGTCGTCGTCTTCGTCCGGCGCGACCGGAAAGGTCGCGAGCTCATCGCGGCGGTCAACTTCTCGCCCGTCGGACGCGCGGACTACCGCTTCGGCGTCCCGCCGAAAAAGACGTACCACGAGGTGTTCACGACTGACCTTCCCGCATACGGCGGCACGGGCGACTGGCGCAACGAAGGAGAGCTTTTGACCGAGTCCATCCCCTCGCACGGCAAGCCCTGCTCGCTGTGCGTGACCATCCCGCCGCTCGGCGCGGTGTTCTTCGCGGGCGAGGGCGAATGGCAGGAAGAGGAGAAAACCAACGAGCCGCCCGAGGTGTGACCGGACGGCAACGAAACAAGGAGGAGAGAACAAGCGTGAAGAAAGAATGTATCGCCATGCTGCTTGCCGGCGGGCAGGGCAGCCGTCTCTACGTGCTCACGGAGAATATGGCGAAGCCCGCCGTGCCGTTTGGCGGCAAGTTCCGCATCATTGACTTTCCGCTCTCAAACTGCGCCAACGCTGGCATCGATACCGTCGGCGTTCTGACGCAGTACCGCCCGCTGGAGCTCAACCGCTACATCGGCTCGGGCCAGCCGTGGGATCTCGACCGCGCGGATGGCGGCGTGCACATCCTGCCGCCGTATCAGAGCGCGGGCGGTGCGTCGTGGTATAAGGGCACGGCCAACGCCATCTTCCAGAACATCGGCTTTGTCGACATGTACGACCCCGAGTATGTGCTCATCCTCTCGGGCGACCACATCTACAAGATGAATTACGCTAAAATGCTCGCTCACCACAAAAAAGCGGGCGCAGATTGCACCATCTCCGTCATGGAGGTGCCCTGGGAGGATGCGCCGCGCTTTGGCATCATGAATGTGGACGAAAACGACATGATCACAGAATTCGAGGAAAAGCCCGCGCATCCCAGGAGCAACCTGGCGTCGATGGGCATTTATGTCTTCACGTGGAAAAAGCTGCGCCAGTACCTCATCGAGGACGAGAGCGACGAGGCGAGCAGCAACGACTTCGGCAAAAACATCATCCCCAAGATGCTGCAAAACGGGGAAAAGATGGCGGCGTACCGCTTCTCCGGCTACTGGAAGGATGTCGGTACGCTCGATTCTTTGTGGGATGCGAACATGGATATGCTCGCGACCGGCAGCGGGCTTGACTTACTCGAGAAGGACTGGCCGATCTACGGCCGCTCCGTCTCCGCGCCGCCGGCGTATTTGGGCGTCAACGCGCATGTGGAGCACAGCGTCGTCGCACGCGGCTGCACGGTCGAGGGCGAGGCGGAGAACTCCGTCCTCTCTGAGCGCTGCACGGTGGAGGAGGGCGCAAGCGTCCAGTACTCCATCCTGATGCCCGGCGCGGTCGTCAAAAAGGACGCGCGCGTCTCCTACGCCATCATCGGCGAGAACGGCGTTGTCGGCGAGCACGCCTTTGTCGGCGCGCCGCCCGAGGCGGTGCCGCCGGAGCAGTGGGGCATCACGGTGCTCGGCCCCGGCGCGGCGGTCGCGGATGACTATGTGCTGCCTGCCAACCGCATGCGCAGCGTGGACGGAAAGGAGACGGTACGATGAACGGACTGCACGGCATCATCTTTGCCTATGAAAAGGCTCCCGGCCTTCGCGAGCTGACCGAAGCGCGCATGCCCGGCTCTGTGCCGTTCGGCGGGCGCTACCGCGTGGTCGACTTCATGCTCTCCAACATGGCGGGCGCGGGCATCACAGACGTCGGCGTTGTGCTGCACGGCAACTATCAAAGCCTGCTCGACCACATCGGCAGCGGCAAGACGTGGGACATGGCGCGCAAGAACGGCGGTCTCAAGCTGCTGCCGCCCTTTGCCGACGCGCGCAAGTTCGGCGTGGAGGAATTCCGCGGCAAGATGGAGGCGCTCTCGGGCGTGCGGTCGTACCTGCACGAGATCCGGCAGAAGTACGTCGTCCTGTCCGACAGCGACCTTATCATCAATCTGCCGCTGCAGAAGGTGCTGGACGCGCACATCGAAAGCGGCGCGGACATCACCTGCGTCTGCACCGAGAGCGGCCAGTTTGTGGAAAACGCCACGTATTTCACCGTCAACGAAGCGGGCCGCATCACCGAGACGCGCTGCGCGCCGCACAAGGCGAGCGGCTGCCGCAGTCTGGAGATCTACCTTCTGAGCCGCGATCTGCTCATTTCCCTTGTGGACGAGTGCGCTGCGCAGGACAAATACAGCTTCCGCAGCGACGTTCTCGGCGGTATGGGCGATCAGCTCGACCTGCGCGCCTTCCTGTGGGACGGCTTTGCCGCGCAGCTGCGCACGGTGCGCGAATATTATGAGCGCAGTATGCAGCTGTTAGCCCCTGCCATTCGCGCAGAGCTCTTCTGTGCCGAGCGGCCCATCCTCGCTAAAGAGGATGACGAGGCAGCGTCGTACATCGCGCCAGACTCGCGCTGTGTCAATTCGCTGATCGCCGACGGCTGTCAGATCGAGGGCAGCGTAGAGGGGAGCATCCTCTTCCCGGGCGTCAAGGTCGGCAAGGGCAGCACCGTCAAAAACTGCATCCTCTTTAAAAACACCGTGGTGGAGGAGGGTGTGACGCTTGGCTGCGTCATCGCCGACAAGGATGTCCGCATCCGCCGCGGCGGCACGCTGATCGGACACGAGAGCTACCCGCTCGCCGTGAGCAAGGGCAGCATTGTATAAAAGCAGCAAACAGAAGAAAGGAGCTTGCAGATGAACATTTTGTATGTGACGAGCGAGGCGGTCCCCTTTTGCAAGACGGGCGGCCTTGCCGACGTGGCCGGCAGCCTTCCGCAGGCGCTCGCGGCAAACGGAGACCGCGTGAGCGTCATCCTGCCGCTTTACGAGCGCGTGAAGGACAAGTGGGGCGAGCAGCTCCACTTTGAAAAGTGGACGTTCGTGCGCCTTGCGTGGCGCAGCGTCTACTGCGGGCTCTTTTCGCTCGAGCGCGACGGCGTCACGTGGTACTTTGTCGACAATGAGACGTATTTCCGCCGCAGCGAGCTCTACGGCTACTATGACGACGGCGAGCGCTTTGGCTTTTTCTCCCGCGCAGTGACGGAACTGCTCAAGTCCCTGCCGCAAAAGCCCGACGTTGTCCACTGCAACGACTGGCAGAGCGCGCTTGTGCCCATCTACATCAGGGATGAAGCCGTGCGCGACGACTTTTATAAGGGAATCCGAACCGTCATTACGGTGCATAATATCGAATATCAGGGCCGCTACGGCAGCCGCACGGTCGAAGACCTGTTCGGCCTGGACCATGGCTGGTTCGACGGCGGCACGATCGAATTCGGCGGCGATGTGAACCTTTTAAAGGGCGCGATCGTCACGGCGGACGCCGTGACCGCCGTGAGCCCGACCTACGCGCAGGAGCTCAAGTACGCGTACTTTGCCCACGGGCTGGAAAACGTGATGAGCATGAACGCGCGCAAGCTCCACGGCGTGCTCAACGGCATCGACATGCAGCGCTATGACCCGTCGCACGACAGGAATCTCGCAGCGGTCTACTCGCCCGGCGACCTTGCCGGAAAGAAGATGGACAAGGCAGCGCTCCAGCGCGTGCTGGGGCTGCAGGAACGGCCCGACACGCCCATCCTTGCGATGGTCACGCGCCTTGTCTCCCACAAGGGGCTCGACCTTGTGTGCGAAACGCTCGACGCATTTATGGGCAAGGACGTACAGTTCGTCGTGCTCGGCAAGGGCGACGCGAAGTACGAGACGTTTTTTGAGTACGCCAAGCAGCGCTACGGCGGACGCATGGCCGTCTACCTCGGCTATTCCGAGCAGCTCGCCATGCAGATCTACGCGGGCGCAGACCTCTTCCTGATGCCCTCGAAGAGCGAGCCGTGCGGGCTCTCACAGATGATCGCGATGCGCTACGGCGCGGTGCCCATCGTGCGCGAGACCGGCGGATTAAAGGACACTGTCCACGCGTATGAAGCCTGGAACGGACAGGGCAACGGCTTCACCTTTGCCAACTACAACGCTGGCGACATGTGCCACGTGATCTGCGAGGCCATTGACCTTTACCATGACAACAAGGGCGCCTACGCGATGCTCCAGCAGCGCGGCATGACCGCAGATTTCAGCTGGACGCGCTCGGCGCAGGAATACCGCAACATTTACGAATCCATCTGCCGATAAAGAAAAGGAAAACGATCTATGACCATTGACTCTGTGAAGAAAATGAAAGACGCGCTGTGCGAAAAGCTGAAAGTCAGCTTCGGCAGCACCGTGGAGGAGGCGAACGATGCGCAGATGATGCGCGCGAGCGCCCTTGTCCTGCGTGACGTGATGGCCGAGCGCAGCGTGGACACCATGCGCGAGACCCGCGAGGAACACCGCCGTCAGGTGCACTACCTGTCGATGGAATTCCTGATGGGCCGCAGCCTGATGAAAAACGCCTTCAATTTAGGCGTCGGCGAAATTCTGACCGAAGCGCTCGACGAGCTGGGCTTCCGCGCAGCGGACATCTTTGAAAGCGAGCCCGACGCGGGTCTCGGCAACGGCGGCCTCGGCCGCTTGGCCGCGTGCTATCTCGACTCGATGACGACGCTCGACATCCCCGCCGCGGGCTATTCCATCTGCTATGAGCTCGGCATTTTCCGCCAGCGCATCGTCGACGGCCAGCAGGTCGAGCTGCCAGACAACTGGAAGGACCTCGGCGGCGCGTGGCTGCTGCCCAAGCCGCAGGAGACCGAGACCGTCCGTTTCGGCGGCACGGTCCGCCAGTTCTGGGACGACGGGCGGCTGCATGTCGTGCCCGAGGGTGAGACCGAGGTGCTGGCTATCCCCTGCGACATGGAGATCGCGGGCTACGGCACGAAGCATGTCAACACGCTGCGCCTCTGGGACGCGAAGTCCCCCGTGCCGCTCGACATGTCGCTCTTTTCACAGGGCGAATATCTGCGCGCGCAGGAGCAGCACGCGATGGCCGAGACCATCGCAAAGGTTCTCTATCCCGAGGACAACCATCCCGAGGGGAAGAGCCTTCGCTTAAAGCAGCAGTATTTCTTCGTCTCCGCGACCGTGCAGTCCATCGTGCGCAAGCACATCGAGGTCTACGGCACGGCCACGAATTTCCACGAAAAGAATGTCATCCAGATCAACGACACGCACCCCGCGCTCGTCATCCCCGAGCTCATGCGCATCCTGATGGACGACGCGGGCCTCGACTGGGACACGGCGTGGAACATTACGACGCACTCCGTCGCTTACACGAACCACACGGTGCTTTCCGAGGCGCTGGAGCGCTGGCCGCAGGAGTTGATGCAGTCGCTTCTGCCGCGCGTGTGGACGATCATCACCGAGATCGCACGCCGCTATCAGGAAAAGATCGAAAACTACTACCACGACGAAGCCAAGACGCGCGAAATGGCCATCATCTGGGACGGTCAGGTCCGCATGGCAAACCTGTGCATCGCGGGCGGCATGGCCGTGAACGGCGTGAGCGCCCTGCACTCCGACATCCTGCGAAACGACGTTTTCAAATACCAGTGCGCGATGGAGCCGGAGAAGTTCAAAAATGTGACCAACGGCATCGACCACCGCCGCTGGCTTGCGCAGATCAACCCGCGGCTCGACGAGCTCGTGCGCGCGCTCGCGGCCGGGGATGAATACCTCCTGCACCCCGAAGCGCTTAAAAAGCTCGAGGCCTATGCAGACGACACCGCGGTGCTGAACCGCCTCGGCGAGATCAAGCGCGCGAATAAGCTCGATTTTGCCGCCTACGTCAAAAAGACGCAGGGCATCGTGCTCAATACCGACGCGATCTTCGACGTGCAGGTCAAGCGCCTGCACGAGTATAAGCGTCAGCTTTTGAACGCGATGCATATCATCTACCTCTATCAACAGCTGCAAAGCGACCCGAACCGCGCCATGCAGCCGCGCGTGTTCCTGTTCGGCGCGAAGGCTGCGCCGGGCTACGCGGTCGCCAAGCGCATCATCCGCCTCATCAACTCCCTTGCCGCTGAGATCAACGCCGACCCCATCTGCCGCGACAGGCTGCAGGTGGTGTTCCTTGAGAACTACCGCGTGTCGCTCGCCGAGCATCTGATGCCCGCGAGCGAGGTGAGCCAGCAGATCTCCACCGCAGGCAAGGAGGCCAGCGGCACGGGCAACATGAAGTTCATGATGAACGGTGCGCTGACCGTCGGCACGCTCGACGGCGCGAACGTCGAGATGCACGAGAGGCTCGGCGACGAGAACATGTTCCTCTTCGGCCTGCACGCCGACGAGGTCGTGCGCCTCAAGCGCGAGGGCTACGCCCCGCAGAAGCTCTACGCGCGCGACGAGAACCTGCGCGCGGTGATCGACAAGCTCAAGGCGGGCTTCTCAGACGGCGTTTCCTACGACGATCTCGCCTCGCGGCTGCTGATGAACGATGAATACATGCTCTTGCAGGACTTCGCGTCCTACTGCGCCGCCGAGCAGCGCATGGCAGACGCCTACGCAAGAAGCGAGGAATGGAACCGCATGTCGCTCATCAACATCGCCCGCAGCGGCATCTTCGCCGCCGACCGCGCCGTCGCGCAGTACGCGGATACGATCTGGCAGGTACCGCACAAATAAAGATTTCAAAAGAGGGACAGCTTTGTTGTCCCTCTTTTGATTTTTACAAAGAAGAGGCTGTGCCACTTCTTTGTAAAGATTCGCTTCGTTCTGCGCCTCGGTTGTCCGATTTAAGCGGACAATTCGACGCTCACTTCGCGCAAAGTGTTTTCTGCCACGCACATGTCGCGGCAGAAAACGGATTACATAGATTTCACGCCTGCGGGCGTGAAACTCTGCGAGGCTTTTGGAA
>ENA-OUQN01000321-OUQN01000321.1-human-gut-metagenome-genome-assembly--contig:-NODE-321-length-42168-cov-9.235153_pt1 | contig 42168 bp, 35 predicted proteins | sample MGYA00237950_ERZ548832 | MGnify/ENA primary metagenome ERZ548832 (study PRJEB26490, sample SAMN05194703) | human gut metagenome | biome: terrestrial biome; feature: human-associated habitat; material... | reverse complement strand
ATTACGAATTAAAAACAAGCGAAAGGCATCTTATAAAAGCCGAAAGACCGCAAGAGGTAATCTAAAAATCCTCATACGGCCTAATGACCGATTTGGGTTTAAACTTTTATTCTGCTGATTAGTCAAAATCCCAAATTGTGAATTTGGTTAAGAGAAATTAATCGTGTAAGTTTGTAAAAAAATATTTTAGCGATGTCAAAGTTTATAGAAAAGACTCTCGAAGACGGAGAATCAATCATCTTCAAAGGACGACTTCATTGGACATTTAACTGGCAATACACCTTTGGTGGAGCGGTTTTGGCTGTCCTCGGTTTGGTAATGCTAATTATGGGGCTAACGAGCGACAAAACGCCGTTTACCGTGTGTGGCACTATCGGTTTCGTGGTGGGCGTATGTTTTGTGCTGTGGGGCTATTTTATCCGCAGCAAGATATCTTTTGCCGTCACTAACCACCGCTTCATTCAGAAAGACGGCATTTTGAGCATCAAGATGACGGAAATTCCACTTTTCAAGATTGAGACCGTGAACCTTTACCAAAGCCTTTGGCAACGCCTTTTCTCCACAGGCTCAATAGAACTGGTGGGCAGCGGTGGCACCAACCACAAGGTGGACTACATTCAGTCGCCATTCGAGGTGCGCAAAATCCTCACCACCAGAATGAAAGCCAACCACGACCAAGGGGAGTGATTTTTGGTTAGGGGTTAGAGGTTAGAGATTAGGGGTTTGGGAGCACTCGGAGCACTCGGAGTAATCAGAGAACTTCTAACCTCTAACTTCTAATTTCTAACTTCTAATCTCTTTTTCTCATTTTGTAGGTGGCGAAGGCGAGTACGATGAGGAAGCCTGCCAAGGGGACGAAGAAAGGGAGCACCAGCGAGGTGTTGTCGGCAATGATACCCATCAGCAGGAATGCACAGCCGCCCACAGGTGTCATCATCATGTAGGATGATGCACGCTTTTTCTGCTGAGCGTCGAGCCCCGTAAGTGAGAGGGAGAAGATGGTGGGGAACATGATGGCTTCGCAAGCGAAGTTGAGCACAAGCGCATAAAGCGAGATTTCGCCACCGAAAAGCACGCCGCACATACATGCCACACTACCCACAGCGCAGCAGAACAGCACCTTTGTGGGGTGCACGAACTTCATTACCCATGCGCCCAAAAATCTGCCACCCATAAATATGAACAGCGCAAGCGAGAGCAGGCGAGAGGCTTCCACATTGGTGGCTACGCCTTCGCTGGTGAGGAATATCACGAAATAACTGTTGATGCTGATTTCTGCCACCTCGTAGGCGAGCAGCGCCAGAAATCCGAAAAGCACGGCCTTGCCAAGTTTTCCACTCGATGGGGTGTGGGTGGTGCTTTCCTCTTGGGTGATTTCAGGGAGTTTCACACGAGCGAAAATGATGGCCACGGCTATCACCACAAAGCCCATCAGCATGTAGGGCGTAGAAATGTCACCGCCCGAAAACAGGTATTCGCCCAGCACAAAAGGAGCCAGCGCACAGCCCATGCCGTTGAACGACTGCGAGAGGTTGAGGCGTGAGGTGGCTGTATCTTGCGGACCGAGTTCGGTAGCGTATGGGTTGGCTGAGGTTTCGAGGAAGGTGAGACCGATGCCGATGATAAAGAGGCACGCTAAAAATGCGGGAAGTGTGCCAATGGCGGCACCTGGGATAAACAGCAATGCGCCAGTGGCATAGAGTAGCAGTCCGCACACCACGCCATAGCGGTAGCCGTAGCGCGAAATAAACAGTCCGGCAGGAATGGCGGTGAGGAAGTAGGCAAGATAGGTGGTCACCTGAATCATTGCCGATTGTGTGATGCTGATGCTCATCGCCTCACGGAAGTGCTGGTTGAGCACATCGAGAATGGCTCTCGCAAATCCCCAGAGGAAAAACAGCGAGGTGATGAGAATGTAGGGCAGGAGATATTGTTTTGATGTAAGTTTCATAGATTGCGAAAATTAATGCGGTGATGTGTTATGAATTGCGGTGGAGAAGATCCATTGCACGAAGGTAACTCGACGAGAATGGTCCGGAGTGCTCAAGTTTGATGGTGCTCACAGCGGCGGCAAATCTGCCAGCCTCTTCCACATTCGCCCCTTGCGCGCGGCGGTAGATGTAGCCCATCACATAGGTGTCGCCACAGCCAGTGGCATCAACCAGCAGCAGAGGTTGGTAGGCAGGAATGTCGTAGAACACGCCATCGGCAAGAATGATGCTGCCGAAACTGCCCAGCGAGAGCAGCACCTCCTTCACACCCCAGTCGGCGATTTTCTGTGCGGCCTTGTGCAAGTCGCTTTCGCCAGTCAGCACTTCAGCCTCGTATTCGTTCACCTTCAGCACATCAATGTATTTGCATGCCTCGATTTTCTCTTCCCAATCCACAGGATAGACATCAACGCCCCTCACATCACGCAAAAAGCCTTGTGCATCAACCACAAGTGTGCCTTTGGTGTGGAGGTATTTGATCACGTCGAGCGAAATGTCGTCGGGGAGCAGCGTGCCAAGCACAATGTAGCGCGCTTCCACATCGCTCAACTTCTCCACGGTGAACGGATCGGCTTTCGCCCTCACGCACTGTTTGCGCTCGTTTTGGTTCTTTCCGTAGATGTTTTCGAAATACACGGTGTGGCGGCTCGGAATCACGTCAACATCAATGCCCACGCCACGCATGGCGCTCACGGCGTTCATTTCGCTCTCGGCAAGCGAGGTGACGAGTTTGTAGGTGAGGTGAGTGTCGCAACCGCTCGCCGCTTCGGATTGGAAAAGCGAGTTGATACCGTATGAGAAATAATAAGAGGTGCCACCAGGCATATATACTTCCTGAGTGGGTGTCACGATTTTATCGAGGGTGATGTGCCCTATGCAGCAAATGTCAAGCATATTTAAGTTGATAGTAATTTGTGGCATTTGCAAGGCGCTTGAAGCCAAACGCTAAGTGAGAAAATATCAAAAATGGCTTCAAAAATGGGTGGCAAATGCCGTTTGAATTGGCAAAGTTATAAATCAAATTCCAAATTGCCACACATTTTCGCCATAATTGTGCCATTTGGGTGCCCTTTTCGGGCTTAAATACTTTGTGAATCGGGTGAAAGGCACTAATTTTGCATTGATTTTTTATAGATTGACGGTTTTGCGTACCCACTTTTTCAAACATATCACCACTTTGTGTGCAATCGCTGCGGCGATGGTTGCACTCTTGCCCTCGTGCAGTTCCACCAAGCATGTGCCCGACGGCAAATATCTGCTCGACGATGTGAGTTTGCGAATCCTCGACGAGCAGAACGAAACCAGCGAGGTGAGCACCTACGACTTGGCGAACTATCTGCGCCAGACTGAAAACCATAAGGTGCTCGGCGGATTGAAATTGCAGTTGGCGTTCTACAACCTTTCGGGCAAGGACTCCACCAAGTGGTTCAACAGATGGGTGCAGCGCGTAGGCACGCCTCCTGTAATCTACGATTCCACCCTCACCGATGCCAGTGTGAGCCAACTGTCGATGGCACTCACCAACAAAGGCTACATGAACAACCATGTGACGAGCGATGTGAGGACCAACGCCAAGAAGAAAAAGGTGAGCGTGACTTATAACATTCGCCTCAATGAGCCATATTATGTGCGCAACATCACCTACGATGTGCCCAACGACACGATTCGCAAAATCATTCTTGCCGACACCACGCTTTATCCTATCCGCCAAAACTCGGTGTTCGACCACAATAATCTTGAAAAAGAGCGTGAGTTTATCACTGAAAACTTGCGCAACAATGGCTATTTCGCCTTCAATAAGGAATATATCACATTCTTTGCCGATACGGCAGCCGGATCGCGCGCTGTGGATTTGACGCTCAACACACGTCCGCCTCGCACGCTGGCGCATATTCCCGAATACAAGAGCCACCGCCCATTCTATGTGCGCTCTGTGACATTCGTCACCAACTACAATCCCGTGACCATGCAAGATGGTAAATATTCGGGAAAGCAGATGGAATACAACGGCATCAACTTCATATACGACGAAAACGATATTTATTTGCGCCGTAGTCCGCTGTATGAGTGCTGCTATATCACACCAGGCGAAATGTATGATGCGAGCAATGTGACCAAAACCTACAAGGCACTCGGTCGCTTCAGCATCTTGAAGTTTGTGAACATCATCACCAATCCTGTGGGCGAAATCGACGGCAGAATGTATGTGGATACCTATATTCTGCTCCAGCGCGATAAGTCGCAGAGTGTGTCGTTTGCAGTGGAGGGCACTAACAGCGAGGGCGACCTCGGTTTTGGCGTGGGTGTCAACTATCAGCACCGCAACATTTTCAAAGGCTCGGAAGTGCTGAGCGCAAAGTTCAACACTCACTACGAGAGCATATCGGGCGATGTGGGCGGCTTAATCAACGACAATTATTCGGAATACTCTGGCGAGTTGGGTATCGTTTACCCAAAATTCAAGGCACCGTTCTTGAAGCACAGTTTCAAGCAACGCATTAAAGCCACCACCGAACTGACCACCTCGTTCAGTTATCAGGCGCGTCCCGAATACACACGCATCATTGCTGGCGCAGGATGGAAATATGTGTGGAGCGAGCGCCAAAACCAAACGCACCACACGTTCAACCTGGTGGACCTCAACTATGTGTCGTTGCCCAAGAGCAAGTCGCACTTCCTCGACAGCATCAGCAATCCGCTGCTTCGCTACTCCTACGAAGACCACTTCATCATGCGACTGGGCTACAGTTTCTACCACACCAACAAGCGTGAAATATCGCCACTGAGCAAAGCCCTTCAGCAGAATTTCTACACCATTCGCGCCTCGGCAGAAACCGCCGGCAACGTGCTCTACGGCATTTCTAAGTTGATAGGGCAGAGCAAGGGTGATGAAGACAGCTACAAGGTGTTTGGCATCAGATACTCGCAATATGTGAAAATTCAAGCCGACTACGCATTCACGCACAACTTCTCCGACCGCACCTCGCTTGCCATGCATGTGGGCGCAGGTGTAGCCATTCCGTATGGCAACTCCTCGGTGGTGCCTTTTGAAAAGCGTTTCTACGCTGGTGGTGCCAACAGCGTGAAAGGTTGGGGTGTGCGCACCCTCGGACCGGGTAGTTTTGCCACTCGCAACTCGCAAAACAGTTTCATCTATCAGTGTGGCGACATTCGCTTCGATGCCAGCATCGAGTTTCGCTCCAAACTGTTTTGGGTGATTGAGGGCGCGGCGTTTGTCGATGCCGGCAACATCTGGACCATTCGCGACTATGCCGACCAGCCCGGCGGTGTGTTTAAGTTTGGTAAGTTCTACGAGCAGTTGGCACTTGCCTACGGCGTGGGCTTGCGTATGAACTTCACCTACTTCCTCGTGCGCCTCGACATGGGTATGAAGGCACACGACCCCGCATCAGGTCAGGAGCACTGGCCTATGTTTAGCCCGAATTTCAAGCGTGATAGCGAATTCCACTTCTCGGTGGGCTATCCGTTCTAATGATATTTTGATAATTATGAAAAAATTAGTGATTTTTGACCTCGACGGCACTTTGCTCAACACTATTGAAGACCTTGGGCAAGCCGCCAACCATGCGCTTCAGCAAAACGATTACCCCACCCACAGCATTGCATCTTATCCATTTTTCGTGGGTAATGGCGTGCGTAAATTGATGGAGAGGGTGCTCCCAGAAAACAGCAGAGATGCTCAGACCGTTGATGCGCTTTTGAAAGACTTTAAGGCTTATTACGACGAACACCTCCACGACTATTCAAAGCCATATCAAGGAATTGTGGAGATGCTTGAGGAATTGAGCGACAAGGGTGTGAAATTGGCAGTGGCAAGTAACAAATATTACGAGGCTGTGCAGCGACTGATAGCCTACGCGTTCCCAGGCATCGACTTCGTGGCTGTGGAAGGGCAGAAAGAGGGCGTGAACGTGAAACCCGACCCATCTATCGTGTTCAACATTCTGGCGCAAGCACATGTGGAGAAAGCCGACACCCTGTATGTGGGCGATTCGGGCGTGGATATGGAAACAGCGCGCCGTGCGTGTGTCGATTCTGTGGGCGTGTCGTGGGGATTCCGTCCCGTGAAGGAGTTGACCGAATACCGCGCCGACGTCATCATCAACAGCCCTGCCGAAATCCTCCCCATCGTAGAATCCGGCATCCCTTTGAAGTAATCAAGAATGTGTTGAAAATGCTATAGCATTTTCAACATAAAAAAATAGGCTCTCTGGCACATAAGCGCAGAGAGCCTAAATTATTTATGGATTGATATTTCCCTAAGTGTAAGGGTGGATTACATGTTCATACCACCGTCAACTTGGATCACTTGACCAGTCACGTAGCTTGACATGTCGCTTGCGAGGAAGGTTGCCACGTTTGCAATGTCTTCCACTTGACCGCCACGGCGTGCAGGAATCTTGGTCATCCAGTCTTTGCGAACTTCTTCAGGAAGCGCTGCGGTCATAGCGGTTTCGATGAAGCCAGGAGCAATAGCGTTGGCGCGAATACCGCGAGGGCCCATTTCTTGAGCGATTGACTTAGCGAGAGCAATCAAACCAGCCTTAGAAGCGGCGTAGTTGGCTTGACCAGCGTTGCCGTGAACACCTACCACCGACGACATGTTGATGATAGAGCCACCGCGTTGGCGCATCATGATGGGCACACAAGCGTGAATGAAGTTGAATGCAGATTTGAGGTTCACGTTGATAACAGCGTCCCATTGAGCTTCAGTCATGCGGAGCATCAAGCCGTCTTTGGTGATACCTGCATTGTTGACGAGAATATCGATTTTGCCGAAGTCTGCCTTGATAGCGTTTACCACTTCTTCAGTTTGAGCGAAGTCGGCAGCGTTGCTTGCATAACCTTTGCACTTTACGCCGAGGGCTGCGATTTCTGCTTCTGTAGCCTTGCCGTTTTCGTCGATTACAAGGTCGGTGAATGCGATGTCGGCGCCTTCTTTAGCAAATTTCAATGCGATAGCCTTGCCAATGCCACGAGCGGCACCAGTAATCAGGGCAACTTTTCCTTCAAGTAATTTCATTGTTTTCTTCTTTTTTAGTTATTGTAGTTCTTTATAATGTTTTGTCAGTCGAAAAAATTATAGTTCGTCTTTCTCGCTGTTGTGGCACTGAATGCCGTTGAGCAGGAAGTCTTTGAGATATTCACGGAGTTTGAGTTTATTGATGCCCAAATCGGCGAAACTGTCGCGAATGTAGTGCAAATCCAGCCCTTGCATAGCCATGAGCAGAATTTCGGCGGTCTTGTCCACATGCTTGATGCGGAATGCGCCTTGCTGCACGCCCTCGTTGAGAATCTCCTTCAGCAGCACTATCTCCTTGTGCTTGTTCACTCGGCGAATACGGTCCACGCGGCGCACGTCGAGGAAGAAACTTGCCTTTAGCGAGCCGTTGCGCCCCACCACCTCTTTCACCGCCTCAAAGCGCGAGAAAATGAAGTTCATCAGCTTTTCCTCGGGCGAGATGGGCATCGACGGAATGTCGGCGATGCGCTCGATAATGCTTTGCGCCTCGCGGTTGACCACGGCGTTGAAAATTTCTGTTTTGCTTTTGAAATAGGTGTAGATGGTGCGTCGGCCTTTATCGCTTGCCGATGCTATGTCGTTCATCGTGGTGTTCTCCACGCCCTTGTGAGCGAAGAGCTGACGAGCCACATCTATCAATTTATCTTTAGTTCTCGATGCCATCTGTTACCTTGTTTTGGGGCTTTATCTTCTGCTATTGGGTTGCAAATATAGTTATTTTCCGTGTATTTTACAAAAAAGCGTTCCGAAAGACGCACATCTTCCGGAACGGTATGGGTGCTGTATGTGTTTTTTACAGAAGTGTCATTACAAGTAATTGGGCGGTGACCACACGCAAGAACATGGTGAGTGGGTAAACCGTAGAGTAAGCCACCGCTGGAGCATCGTTGCCAGCCGTCTTGTTGGCGTAGGCGAGTGCTGGTGGGTCGGTGGTGCTACCCGAAATCAAGCCCATGAGGGTGCAGTAGTTCACCTTGAATTTGCCATGAGCCACAAAGCCCACGATGATGAGCGGAATGAAGGTGATGAGGAAGCCGTATAGCACCCATTTTGCACCGGTGCCGTTAAACACGGTGGTGGCGAAGTTGGTGCCGGCTGCCAGTCCCACCGAAGCGAGGAAGAGGCAGATGCCCAATTCGCGGAGCATGAGGTTGGCACTTGATGAGGTGTAGGTCACCAGTTTTATCTTATGGCCGTAGCGACCGATAAAAATTGCAGCCACGAGCGGACCACCAGCCAAACCGAGCTTCATAGGCACCGACATGCCTGGCAATGCCAATGGAATAGAACCAAGCACAATACCCATAAAGATACCGATAAAGATGGTGAACATATTTGGGTGGTCGAGGCGCTTCATTGAGTTGCCGAGGTGTGAGGCAAGGCGGTTGATGTCTTCAAGTTGGCCCACCACGGTGATGCGGTCGCCCACTTGCAGTGAGAGGTTAGGGTTGGCGAGAAGGTCGAGACCGGCACGGTTCACGCGGGTGGCGTTGAGACCGTAGCCCTTAGGCAAACGAAGCGAACCGAGTTTGCGGCCTGAATATTCGCTGTTGGTGATCACGATGCGGCGGCTCACCACAGGAGTCTGCTCCTCTTTCCAGTCGAAGTCCACCTTCGGACCAATCATGGCATCGAAAATTTCCTCGTCTTGATCAGAAATCACCACACGCATGAGGTCGCCTTCCGATATGATAGTGTCGGCCACAGGAATCACGATTTCGCCGTCGGTTTTCTTCATGCGTGAAATCACGAAGTTGCGGTCCATGATTTCGTGCAAGCGTTGGATAGTGCGGTCGAAAACGAGTTTGTTGGTCACCTTGTATGTCACCACGTGAGGCTTGAGTAAACTGTTGGCGTTGTCGTCCTCAATCTCTTTTGCTGCGTTCTTGATGTTGATTTTGAAAATCACCTTCACCAAAATCATAGAGAGAATGATGCCCACCACACCGAGGGGATAAGCTGCCGCATAGCCCATCGACATGGATTCGTTGAGCGCGTTGGCTGCTTCGCCCTGAGTTTCGATAAGAGCCTGCTGAGCGGCACCCAGTCCGGGGGTGTTGGTCACGGCACCAGAGAGAATACCCACGATTTCGTTGGGCTCAACGCCGCCGATACCGAAGTAAATGGCCAATGCCACCACAATGTTGAGCGCGATGATACACACTGCCAGCCCATTGAGCAGCATACCGCCTTCCTTAAATGACGAGAAGAACGATGGACCCACCTGCAAACCGATGGAGAACACGAAGAGAATCAAACCAAACTCTTGAATAAACTTCAAGGTGTTGTGGTTGATGAACGCTTCATCGGGCGAGATGATGTGGCCGAAGTGGCCTGCGATGATGCCCACAAAAAGCACGAAGGTAGCCCCAAGTGAGATGCCGAAAATCTTCACTTTACCTAAAATCACGCCAACGGCGATAACGATAGAGTAGATGAAAAGAGCATGAGCGATGGTACTACCAGCAATTAAGTCGTATAACCAGTTCATAAACGATTAAAAATGTTGATTTTTCTTTTCAGACTGCAAAGGTACGACATTTTTATGGTTTACTGAAATTTATCCGTAATGAAGCACCGCCACCAGCCCTATTCGGGTAAAAAGATAACACAAGCACTGAACCCCACCGTCCAGTGCTTTTTTTCACACCCCAAAAAAGTCAACGAGCCAACAGGTCAACGAGTCAACAAGGCGGGTCCGATAAGATAGGTCCGATAGGTCAGAAAACAGAACACCGATTAAATCCATTAAAACCCAATTAACACCCACCTATATAAATAGACAAATTGCGAATCATAACGTAGGGACATGCCTTTGGCGAAAGCACTGAAAAAGTCGAAAAGAGGGATTTTAGAGCCGTTGGAAACGGCATATTGTGGTTAACTCCATGCAAGCTCGCTTGCGAGCGCAGCTTGGAGACAGGTCCAAATATAGTGGCGAGCGTCGGAGACGGTCGGTCGTGGTAGCATCAATAGTTTTGACCATAACCGACCCTCTACGAGGCTCACACCCTCTTTAGTGCAATCTCCAAGCTGCGCTCATTCGCTCCTGCGGAGCTTCATTCGCTTGCATGGAGTTAACCATAATCAGCCGTTTCCAACGGCTACAAGCCTCCACAAAACCTCTACTTCTTCATTCACTTTTTTTTATAGTTTTTCAGTGCTTTCGCCTTCGGCATGTTTCGATGCAAACAGCCATTTCCCCCGACACATTACCAGCAAAGAAACTATCGTCTTAACTTCTTAACTTCTTAACTTCTTAACTTCTGATTAACTTCTGGCTGCGCTATATCAGCCCCCGGCGCATCAGGGCTGCTGCCACCCAGCAAATGAGGAAGGTGAGCACTGCGAAAATGAGAGCGGTGAGTAAGATGGTGCGACTGTTGGAGGTCTCAATTTCCTTGAGGTCGTCGGCATCGCCATCGGCTGTCGATGGCGCTTTGGTCTCGTCTTTGCCGTGGCGAGAGAATATCGCCGTAATCAGCCCAGCCATAGCACCAGCCACCACTGCAATGATTATCCATAGAAACAAATGGCTGTCGCCCGAAGTGAAAAGGTGCTTCATAATTTATAGTGAGTTTTAAAGTTCTTCGTCTTGTATCTCGGTTTGGCACATTTCGTCGTATTCCTCCCAGTTGGGGTCTTCCTCGGCGTGGAACGAGAGTGGCAGTTCGGGGAACGTGGAGAGCACCTCGTTGATTTTGCGCTGGAAGATGTGCAGACTGCGTGCGTAGAACACCCAGTTGCGCAGTCCGTCGCCGGTGTATATGCCAGTCACCACAGCGGTGGGGTCTTTCATAAAGCAATCCTCAATGGCGTCTTGCACCTTCTCCATCAGAGTGGAAGTTTCGAGGTCGGGCATACCCTTTGCGTCGGGTTCGTAGGTCCAAGTCATCTCTAAGCGGTAGATGTACTTTTGCGTGTCGCGCACGTTTTGCATGTTCCTGTGGCCTGTCACCAGAATGAGGTTGCCATTTTCTGCTTCCGCTGGAGCGGTCCACCAGTCGGTGGAGATATGAAGTTTTGCCATAATGTTTGTCGTTCAGTTTTGATTAATTGGTATAAAATTAAAAAACTTTGCCGATATTACCAATTTTATGAATTACTATTTTTTTACTTGGGCGAAAAATGCTAACTTTGATGACGAAGATAAACACACAATTTAAATCAACAATCATGACAGGATTAATCATTATTTTAGTGTTGGCGCTGGCTGCCGTGGGCGTGCTGGTGGTGATGCTCTTGCGTGCGCGCGAAAATGGTGCGAGAATGCAGGAGCAAGTGCGAATTTTGGGCGATGAGCAGCGAAGGCTGAAAGCCGACTCGCGCCTCGTGTTTAAGGATGTGGCTCAGCAGTTGCTCTCGGAGCAGAGCCGTGCCATGCGTGAGCAGAACGATGTGCGTATGGGCGAGATTGTGAAACCGCTGCGTGAGAATCTGGAAAGCCTGAAGCGCACCATCGACGGCTACAAGACCGAGCAGGTGAGCTACGCCGCCGCACTGAAGCAGCAAATCAAAGACCTCTCCGACATGAACCGCAACATAGGGCAGGAGGCGAAGGAACTCACCCTCGCTTTGCGTGGCGACAGCAAGGTGCAAGGCGACTGGGGCGAAATGGTGCTGAAGCAGATTCTCGACATGTCGGGGCTGCAAGAGGGGGTGAACTACGAAACGCAGATGACGCGCGAGGCCGACGGCAGCGTGCTGAAAGGCGAAGACGGCGGGCGTTTGCGCCCCGATGTGGTGTTTTTTATGCCCGACAATAAGCGACTGGTGATAGATTCGAAAACTTCGCTCACCGCCTATGTGGAATATGTGAACGCCGCCGACGAGGCATCGCGTGCCGAAGCGCTCCGCCGCCATTTGGCAAGTGTGCGCAAGCATGTGGATGAGTTGGCAAACAAAAAATATCAAACAATCAAGGATTCTGCCGATTTTGTGATGATGTTTGTGCCCAACGAACCAGCCTATATGCTTGCCATGAGTGGCGATGCGTCGCTGTGGGAATATGCCTACAAGCGCCAAGTGGTGATGGTGAGTCCCACGCATTTGATTTCGGTGGTGAAACTCATCAGCCAACTGTGGGCGCGCGACCGTCAGTCGAAAAACGCCATCGCCATCGCCGATGAGGCAGGCAAGATGTACGATAAACTTGTGGGCTTCCTCGCCGACATGGAGCAGGTGGGCAAAGCCATCGACGGTGCCCAAAAAGCCCACGTCGAAGCATTGAAGAAACTGTCGGAAGGCAAAGGCAACCTCATAGGCAGAGCAAACAAAATCAAAGACCTCGGCGCAAAAGCCACCAAACTCCTCCCCGATCCCGACTAATCCACCCAATCACCCGTATAGGGCAACAAAACACCGATTTAATCCTATTTTACCCTATTTACACCTAATAATATTTATAATTGGTGTAAATGGATTTTAATGGATTAAATCGGTGTTTTTGTTATCGGACTTATCAGACTTATCAGACCTATCAGACTTATCAGACCTATCAGACTTATCGGACGCTAAAAACTCGTTGACCTGTTGACTTGTAGACTTGCTTGCTTGCGATGTGGTTATTCCGACATGAAGGAGTCTTTGAAGCCGAGGAAGTAGAGCACGCCGTCGATGCCGATGGTGGAGATGCTCTGTTGGGCTGTTTCTTTCACCTTTGGCTTGGCACGGAATGCGATGCCCAAACCAGCTGTTTTTAGCATTGGCAGGTCGTTGGCGCCATCACCCACAGCGATAGTTTGCGCGATATTCACGTTCTCAACCTGCGCAAGTAGGCTCAACAGTTCAGCCTTGCGGCGACCGTCAACGATTTCGCCCAAATAGCGGCCGGTGAGTTTGCCGTTGTCGTCGATTTCAAGTTCGTTGGCATACACATAGTCGATGCCGTATTTGTTTTTCAGCACATTGCCGAAATAGGTGAATCCGCCCGAAAGAATGGCGATTTTGTAGCCAGTGCGCTTCAGCACACGCATCAGTCGGTCAACGCCCTCCGTGATGGGCAACTGGTCGGCAATTTCCTGCATCACGCTCACGTCAAGTCCCTTCAGCAATGCCACACGCTGGGTGAAACTCTCCTTAAAGTCGATTTCGCCACGCATTGCGCTTGCGGTGATGGCTTTCACCTTGTCGCCCACGCCGGCACGGATTGCCAACTCGTCGATGCACTCGGTTTGGATAAGCGTAGAGTCCATATCGAAGCAGATGAGGCGGCGGCAGCGGCGGTACATATTGTCCTCCTGGAGCGAAACATCGAAGCCCAACTCATTGCTGATGCGCATAAACTCGGTCTGCATCGCCTCCTTGTCGATAGGATTGCCACGCACCGAAAACTCGATACAGGAGCGTTGTGGGGTTTTGCCGTCGTTAGTGATGGGAATACGGCCCGTGAGACGCTTGATGTCGTCGATGTTCAGCCCCTGCTGAGCCACAATGCCACTGATGGCAGAAATCTGCTCTGCCGTGATTTCCCTGCCGAGAATGGTGATGATATAGCGGTTTTTGCCTTGCAGGCTCACCCATTCCTGGTAATCGTCGATGGCGATAGGGGTGTAGTTGATGCTCACGCCCATTTCTGTGGCTTTGAAAAACAGTTCCTTCATGATTTCACCGCTGAGGTTGCTGGTGGTCTTGAAAAGGATGCCCAGCGAAAGGCGGTGGTGAATGTCGCTTTGACCGATATCAAGAATTGTGGAGCCGAATTTTCCAAGAATGCCGGTGAGGGCGGAAGTTACACCCGGCTTGTCGTGGCCGGAAATGCTGATTAGAATTATTTCGTCTTTCTCATTACTCATTACTCATAAATTGCGATACTGATTTGATTATCCTACAAATTTACGCATAATTTCGCACAACCAAATAATAAAATTTGAATGTTTTGTTTTCGGTAAAAAATCGGGAAGGCGAAATGTTAAATTTCAGTGGCGGGCTCCCAGAGTTTCCACAGCCGAAATCTTTGCTCTGGCATATTGGTGGTAGGATTTTAACACTTTAAGTTAAAATCAAAATTAATTAAAGTTTTGAGTTATGCAACCGATTACATAAAGTGGTTATATACAGGTGTTTAGAAAAAGGTTTTCTGAAAAAGATTTGGTTATGTAAATCTTTTTTTGTAATTTTGCATCGGTAAAACTGATATGCGGCATCATTAGTTAGCAATCTTTAGCCGCATTTTACCCACTGGCCACAGCGGTGGCGGTGATGCCGAAACTCGGCGAAGGCCGTTCCGAAGCGCGACGTTTTAGAACCGACCTTTTTGTGGAATGAAAATATTGATTTATGAAGAAAACACTTATTCGATTTGTGGGTGTTGTGCTGTTATTCATCTTGGCTTCTGCCGGTAGTGGTAACTATTATGGTGTGGAAGTGGGCGAGCAGGCTCCAAACTTCGAGGTGAGCAACGAAACACATTCGTTACAGCTCCAATCGTTAAGAGGAAAGTATGTGGTAGTGACCTTCTGGTCGTCGGCTGATGCCGATTCGCGAATTGCAAACATGATGCACGACCGCGCTGCCAGCAGTAATGAAAACCTTGAGCATGTGGCTCTGAATTTCGACGAAAGTCAGCCATTATGGAATGAGATTTGCAAGCTCGACGGTTTGAACACAAACTCACAATTCTACGCACGCAACGAGGCTGGTGCCAAGTTGATGAAAGCGTGGAAACAAAACGAAGGATTTACTTCATTGCTTATCGACCCCTACGGAGTGGTGGTGGCACTGAACCCTTCAGAAAAGATGTTGAATCAACTCTAATCTAAAAAGCTGTCCAGGTTCCAATTCAAAAAGGAGCTTGGGCTTTTTTGTTTTTTATAGCCCCCTTAAGGTATCGATTTTTCTTTCTTCACAATCATAACCAACCCTCTCCGAGGCTCATGTTGTGTGTGCATTGCTCTGTCACCAAGCTGCGCTCAATCGCTTTGCGATTTTCGCTTGTATGGTGTTTCGCATGATGCGGCATCTCCGATGCCTGTGCCTTCAAATTCTCGTGTGGAAGGGATTTGTTGAAGGCTTTTTTTGTGAGTGGGCTATTTTTTTGAAATTAAGGGGCGGTTTGGCACAGTTGTTGCAATATCTTATAGCGCAAAGACCTCTTAGATGAGATTAAGGGCTTGGTTGAATGTGGAAAAGGTTTGACAGAATAACTGATCAAACCATCCACAGCATTAACTGTAAACTAATAAATTATTAATCAAATATTTCTAAAATCATGAGACTGAAAAATTTTTTCTCGCTGATCGCTTTATCTATTCCTTCGTTCATCTTTGCTGCACCATCAGATCATGGTCGGCCATGGGACGTTCCTGGTTATCACAGTAGTGGTTCAGGTAAACTGTTGTTGATAATTCTTATAATTGCGTTTATTTCTTGTGTTTTTAAATCGAAATCAAAAAAGAAGTAAACACTCCCATTAAGTTTCACATGATAGGCTGATTGCATTGAAACATGCCGAAGGCATGTCCCTACGTTATGATTCGCTTTTTTGTCTATTTATAATGGGTGGGTGTTAATTGGGTTTTAATGGATTTAATTGGTGTTCTGTTTTCGGACCTATCGGACCTATCGGACTTATCAGACGTATCGGGTCCAACTTTTTGACTCGTTGACCTGTTGGCTCGTTGACTTTTTTGGGGTGTGAAAAAAAAGCACTGGGCGCGTGGGGCTCAGTGCTTGTGTTATCTTTTTTTACCCGATGGGGTGGGGGTACTTGTTGCGGTAGTTGCGGTTACTTGTTGCTGTAGTTGCGGGCTTCTTGGTAGGTGCTCTTTGTGAAGAGGTAGGTGTCGGTGTGTGTGCACCTGTTGCGGAAGTCGAAGATAGCCTCTGGATTGATGGCGTAGCCCATGAAGCGGGTTTCGAAGTGGAGGTGCGGGCCAGTGCTTCGGCCGGTGTTGCCGGCGAGGGCGATAGGCTGACCTGCTTTCACATATTGGTTAGGCTTCACGAGGAAGCGTGAAAGGTGACCATATACGGTTTCGAGGCTGTTTTCGTGACGCACAATCACGTAGAAGCCATAACCGCTGCGCTCATACTTGGTGAGGCGAATTCTGCCACTGAATGCTGCGTAAACGGTGTCACCGATAGAGGCGCGAAGGTCAACACCCTTGTGTACGCGTTTGAAGCGTGCGCGGTAGCCGTAAGGCGATGTAATCAGGTTGTGCTTGATAGGCATCACATAGTTGCGAACATTGATGCGTTTGCTGTTAGGAATATTTGCATCCTTATAAGGATTTACCAAACCGCTTTCCCAGCCTTCGGTGTAGATGTCGGGCTCTGGTTCAATGTCTTCCCAAAGTGCTTTGGCATATTTCTGATTTTCTTCGAGGTGGATTCGCTCGTTGATTTTTGATTGGCGGGCAAGTTTATCGGCATGTGCTTTGCGATAACTCGATACTGAACTTAAACTCTGTGCGTCGGCACTAAATGACAGACCGGCTGTGATAATTGTGAGAAGGAATAATTTTGAGAGTTTGCTAAACTTCATCTGTTTCAGTTTTGTGGAGAACCCCGGGAAAGGTAAGCCTCTTTCACTAAATGGGTGTTCACCAAATTAATAAAAGTATGGAGCAGAACTTATTAACAAAATAAGCATTTCCTGAAGAGTAGAAATTCAAAACGCAGGAAATAAAAAACTCCAAAGGCAGACATGATTTTCATCTCTGTCCGATTTTCCGATGTCAAAATTACCCTTATAATCCCGCAAAGACAAAAATACAGCGCTTAAAATATGTAAAAATATGTATTAAAATGTATTGGATTTTATTTAAATCGCCAATTTTCAGGAATTTACCGTGCTTTGACTGAAAATGTTGAAAAATCACGATGTTTCTTAAAATACCTGAAAATTGGCACATATTTTGCGATGTGTGCAATTTTTATCCTCGTAATTGGTTGGCATATCGCAGTTTGCATTTTGGTGAAATCGCAACGATTAATGCCTTTTCCTCCTCAATATTATATAATGTGGCGCTTCAACTGATGAGGCCCCAGTTCACTTTGTGGCTGAACAGGAGTTGCATGTGGGTGTTGAGCATTTTGCCTTCGGGCGACGCGAGGTTGGGGTCGGCGGCGAGTACGGCGATGGCATCTTCGCGCGCTTGCTCGATGATGGGGCCGTCGGTCACAAGGTTTGCCACCTTCAGATTAAAGGCGATGCCGCTCTGCTGCGTGCCCTCCATGTCGCCCGGTCCACGGAGTTTCATATCCTCTTCCGCCACCACAAAACCATCGTTGGTGTTGGTCATCACCTCAAGTCGGTGGCGAGTTTCTTTTGTGAGTTTGTGCTTCGACATCAGAATGCAGTAACTTTGGTCGGCTCCACGCCCCACGCGCCCACGGAGTTGGTGGAGTTGCGAAAGTCCGAATCGCTCGGCATTCTCAATAATCATCACGCTGGCGTTAGGCACATTCACGCCCACCTCAATCACGGTGGTGGCAACCAGAATTTGCGCCTGATTGGTGGCGAAAAGTTGCATCTGATAGTCTTTCTCGGCAGGGCGCATCTTGCCGTGCACCATGCTCACGGTGTAACTGGGAAATTTCTCCTTCACAATCTCAAAACCCTCCTCAAGGGCTTTAAGGTCGAGTTTTTCGTTTTCCTCAATGAGCGGATACACGATGTAGGCCTGTCGGCCCTTCGCCAGTTCCTGCCCGATGAAGCGGTAGGTGGCTTCGTGCTGGTCCTCGAATCGGAGGTAGGTGCCCACGGGTTTACGGCCGGGAGGCAGTTCGTCGATTACCGACACATCGAGGTCGCCATACACCGTCATCGACAGCGTGCGTGGAATGGGCGTGGCGGTCATCACCAGCACATGGGGTGGGGTGGTGTTTTTTCGCCACAGGCGTGCGCGCTGCGCCACACCGAAGCGGTGTTGCTCGTCGATGATAGCCAGACCGAGTTGCTTGTATTGTACCGTGTCTTCAAGCAGGGCATGGGTGCCGATGAGCAACTGGAGCGAACCGTCGAGCAGACCGGCGTGAATTTCCTCGCGTTGGCGTTTGCGAGTGCTGCCTGTGAGCAATCCCACCTTCACGCCAATTTTCTGCGCCATTTCGCTGATAGCCTCGAAGTGCTGGGTGGCAAGGATTTCGGTGGGTGCCATGATGCACGCCTGATAGCCATTGTCGAGGGCAATGAGGGCGGTGAAAAATGCCACGATAGTCTTGCCGCTGCCCACGTCGCCCTGAAGCAGACGGTTCATTTGCCGTCCGCTGCCCATGTCGGCACGGATTTCCCGAATCACACGCTTTTGCGCGCCAGTGAGCGGAAATTGCAGGTGGTGGCTGTAGAAGGTGTTGAAATATTCGCCCACACGCGAGAAAACGTGTCCGGGCAACTTCTTCGTCAGTCCCTTGATATTCTTTAATATGTGGAGTTCGAGGAAAAAGAGTTCCTCGTATTTCATTCTGTATTGCGCCTTTTGCAGCATGTCGATGCTCGACGGCAAGTGCAGGTTGTGCACCGCCTCGTAGATGGGAAGCAGCCTCCTTTGGCGCAAAATGCCCTGCGGCAGAGGGTCGTTAATATTTTTCACGGCATCGCTCTCAAGCAGGTTTTTCTCCAACTTCTGAAAGAGGCGCGACGAGAAACCGTGGTTGCGGAGTTTTTCCGTGAGGTTGTAAACGCCCACCATGCCCTTTGGCGCTTGGCTTTGCTGATAAGCATCCACTTCGGGGTGAACGATGCTGTAGGTGCGATTAAACAGCGTGGGTTTTCCAAACACGATATACTCCACGCCGGTTTGATAGGTTTGCTGAATGGATTTCACCCTGTTGAACCACACACATTCCATCGTGCCGGTGCCGTCGCTAAACAAACCGATAAGCCTACGGCGCGCGCCTTCGCCCTGCGTGTTGAAAGTGACGAATCGCCCTTTCAGCTGCACGCTGGGAATGTCGGCACCCCTGAGGTCGCAGATGTGGTGAATGGTGCTGCGGTCGATATATCGGAACGGAAAATTGTAGAGCATGTCGTGGAAACTCTTGATGTCGAGTTCCTTCGCAAGAATTTCGGCTCTTTTTGGCCCAACTCCCGTAAGGTATTTAATATCGTAGTGGGTGAGATTATTCATGACTATTGATGATGTGCTCTGCTATGGTGATGTCGATAGGGTGGGTGATTTTGATGTTGGTGTTTTCGCCCTCCACCAGCCTCACGCTGCCACCAGCGTGCTCATACACCGAGGCATCGTCGGTGAAGAATGGCTCGAATGGCACATCGTAGGCTTTGAGCAATTCCAGCGCCTTGAAGGTTTGGGGCGTTTGCACCGCACGGAGCGACGCTCTTTCGAGAGCCACCGAAGTGCCGTCGGGCTCGATTCTGCGCACCGAGTCGGTCACGGGAGTGGCAGGGATTGCCGCCCCGAATTTCTCTGCTGTCTCGTAGGTGTTCTGAATCAGTGCCGTAGATACCAGTGGCCGCACACCATCGTGCACCGCCACAATGTCGGCATCGGTGAGTTGGAGCGAAAGCAGGGCGTTTTTCACCGACTGGAATCGGCTGTTGCCACCTGCCACTACGCTGTGTGGAGCCGTGAAACCATGTTGTTCGCAAAGTTCGTGCCAGTAGGCGCGCTGCTGTGCAGGCAATACCACCACCACCTCCGTGTCGGCGCATTTGAGGAACTGCTCAATGGTGCGCATCAGCACAGGCCGTCCGCAAAGTGGTAAAAACTGCTTTGGAATGCTGCTGCCGAATCGGGTGCCGCTGCCTCCTGCCACAATTATAGCGTAGTGTTTCATATTCGTTGTCAAAAAATATGGTGAAAATGTGTTATCACAAAGTTAGGAAAAATCGGTGGTATTAAAAAATTAAATAGCAACCCTCTCGTCAAGAATTGCTATTTAAAGTCTTTATTAAGGTATTCATAAAATTAAGGTGAAAAAATTGTTTTAGGCTTTCGGTTGCAAAGATAATTTCCTTATTTTTAATTTGCAAATTTTAATAATCAGAAATTACTGTGGTTTGCGATAAAGATTGATTTTAAATTGTTGAAAGTTAGTGAAATAGTATGGTTGTAGTTGTGCTGTGTTAAAAAGTGTGAAATCCTAAAATGCTATTCAAAGGTTGTGGTGGAATGTGGATTTTGTTTAATTTTGTGGTATGAATGAAAAAATGAAAGGAATAGTCACCGTGTTTGTTGATATCGACGACACGCTTTGGTGGTTTACCGAAAACTCGAAACTGGCATTGCGCCACACATTCGACGCGTTTGATATTTCCAGCGTATGCACCTACGAGCGATTCAAGGAAGTGTATTTGAAAAAGAACCTTGAATTGTGGAACCTGTATCACCACGGACTTATTGACAAGGATTTTCTTGTCAATGAGCGCTTCAGATTCACGCTGAAGGAGTGTGGCTACAAGGGCGATGTGGAGAAAATGTGCCACTTGCTTGACGAGGAATATTTGAGATTCCTGGCTTTGCAGCCCACCACCATTCCCGGCGCGCGCCAGTTGCTTGAATACCTTGTGGCGAAGGGTTATGATGTGAACACCCTCAGCAATGGTTTTCAGGGCACGCAGCAGCAAAAACTCATTTCGGGCGGACTATCCGACCTGATTCACCGTAATGTGCTGAGCGACGACTGCGGAATCACCAAACCCCAGCGTGGCATTTTCGACTATGCCCTTGAGCAGTGCGGTGCCGAAGCCGCCACCACGGTGATGATTGGCGACAACCCCGATGCCGACATTAAAGGCGCACACGATGCAGGGTGGCGCACCATCTACTTTAATATACGCGGCTTGGACCCAATTGAGGGCACTGCCGATGCCGTAGTCACCTCGCTCGATGAGATTCAGCAAATCTTATAGCGCAGAGAAATTCGTGTAATTCCCGAAAATATCGTAATTTTGTACCCGTTATGACAGAAGAACAACGATTACATTTAGAAGAGGAAACAGTAAAGATGCTCAAAACTGTATTCGACCCCGAAATTCCGGTTGATGTGTATAGTTTGGGTTTGATTTACAAGATAGATATCGACGACGACGCAAATGTGTCGATTGACATGACGCTCACCGCCCCCAACTGCCCAATGGCCGACTTCCTGTTTGAGGACATTCGCCAAAAGGTGGAAAGCATCGAGGGCGTGAAGAGCGTGAACGTGCAACTGGTTTACGAGCCCGAATGGGACCAGAGCATGATGACCGATGAAGCAAAACTCGAATTAGGAATGTTATAATCCCCACCTCGCCTCACTTTGCCTCACACAGATCTCGCGGCTCTTGCTTTGCCTCACACAGATCTCACAGATTACACGGATTTTTTTGGGGCTGGTGGATTGTGGGGGGGATTGGAGCACTCGGAGTACTCTGAGCACTCGGATTTTCTAACTTCTAATCTCTAATCTCTAATCTCTAATCTCTAATCTCTAATCTCTAATTTCTAATCTCTAATTTCTAACATCTGATAAATGATTTATTTCCTCAGCGATTTGCACTTGGGTGCCAAGTATTTTGACAATCCACGCGAGAAAGAACTTGCGGTGGTCAGTTTCCTCGACAGCATCGCTGCCGACGCAGAGGAAGTGTATCTGTTGGGTGACATACTGGATTATTGGTACGAGTATAAGAATGTGGTGCCACGCGGCTATGTGCGCTTCTTTGCCGCCATTGCCCGACTCACCGATGCCGGCATACCGGTGTATTGGATGACCGGCAACCACGATGTGTGGCTGTTCGACTATCTGACCACCGAGATAGGCATCACCGTATATAAAGGTGCGCTGCAAAAAGAAATTAAAGGCGTGCAGTTTCTGCTCAGCCATGGCGATGATGTGGGGTATCAGCCGCCCATGTATCGCTTTATGCGTTGGTGCTTCCACAATCGCGTGTGCCAATGGCTGTATGCCAACCTTCACCCACGCATCACCTACGGGGTGGCGCACGGCTGGTCGTCGAGCAATCGCACCCACCGCAAGCCCACCGCCGTGAAAAAAGAGATAGAAGTGTGCTACGCCAATCTGCTCCGCTTCACCGAGGTATATTCGCAGCAGCACCCCGAAGTGCGGCACTATGTGATGGGGCATCTTCACCTTGCCAAGCACGCCACACTCGACGAGCAGGGCCGCACCATCACCATACTTGGCGACTGGATTACGCAAAACACCTATGCCACATTCGACGGCAAGGAAATGCGCCTCCACACCTACGCGCCCGAAAACTGAGCAAGCGCGATTGATGATTTGAGAAGTTGGGCAGCTTTTAAAATCGGGAGCGGTGAAAAGGGTGAAAAGGTGCTAAAAAATTCATAAACAAATAGAAAAATCATATTTTCTTGATAAAAATTGCCCAATATTAGTGCCTAATTCAAAAAAAAGTGCGATATTTGCACTTGCAAAATCGGAGACCACCCCAAAGTGGTTGATATTCGTATGTAAATATTTGAAAATCAGTCATAATGAAAAAGTCTTCGTTTTTGAGTGTTAGATAACATTAATAAATCACTATAAATATACAATACTAAAATGACAAAAGCAGACATCGTTAGCGAAATCTCAAAAGCAACAGGTATTGATAAGGCTTCTGTTCTTGAAACAGTTGAAAAGTTTATGGAAACAGTTAAGGACAGCTTGTCAAACGGCGAAAATGTATATCTCCGTGGTTTCGGTAGCTTTATCGTAAAGACCCGTTCGCAAAAGACTGCACGCAACATCTCTCAAAACACCACAATGATTATTCCAGAGCACAACATTCCTGCCTTCAAGCCAGCTAAGGTGTTCATGGAACAGGTGAAGAAGTAATTGCCCGTCGCATTTGCGAATAGGTGAAAATCATTATCCTCGACAGAGAAAAGACAAAATATATTTTTTAATCATTTAAAACTAAGTAACAATGCCAAGCGGAAAAAAGAGAAAAGGCCACAAGATGGCTACGCACAAGCGCAAGAAAAGACTTAGAAAGAACAGACATAAAAATAAGAAATAATCTTTCTGTTTAAGTCACACATACTGAGAACAAACTCCCTTTGGCAAAGGTCTCGGTAACGAGCTCCAGCAATAGGTAAGGAGAGTTTGTTCTTTGTCGTATTATTAGATGGCTAAAATTCCCTTTCAAACCAATGAGAAGTGAATTAATAGTTGACGTACAGCCGACCGACATATCCACGGCGCTCCTCGAAGACGGGCGCTTGATGTCGCTGCAAAAGGAGTCGAGAGACGTATCCTATGCCGTCGGTAACCTCTACTTTGCCAAGGTAAAGAAATTGATGCCAGGCCTTAATGCCGCATTCGTGAATGTGGGGCACAAAAAGGACGCATTCCTTCATTACCTTGATTTAGGTTCGCAGTTTGGATCGTATTCAGAGTTCATCAAATCGGTTCTCGAAAATCCGGAAAAGCGTCCTTCGTTATCAAAATTCAAATTGAAGCCCGACATCGACAAGCATGGCTCCGTGTCCGACGTGCTTCAGCAGGGGCAACAGTTGCTCGTGCAGATTGTGAAGGAACCCATTTCCACCAAAGGACCACGACTTACCACCGAAATCACTTTCACAGGGCGCTTTATGGTGCTCATCCCTTTCAACAACAAGATTTCGGTGTCGCAAAAAATCAAGAACTCCGCCGAAAAAATGCGTCTGCGCAAGCTCGTGGAGAGCATCAAGCCCCACAACTTCGGGGTAATCATTCGCACCTCGGCAGAAAACAAGCGAGCAGCCGAACTCAACGCTGAAATGAAAGTGCTGGTCAAGTGCTGGGAAGACAGTGTCGCAAAACTGCAATACACCACCCCGCCAGCTCTCGTGTATGAAGAAGAGAGCAGGGCAGTGAGTGTGATTCGCGACATCTTCAGCCCCGAATTCGAAAGCATATATGTGAATAATGCGGAAATCTACGACCAGCTCCACAACTATGTGAGCCTAATAGCCCCCGACCGTGCCGACATCGTGAAAATCTATTCCGACGATGTGCCTATCTTCGATAAGTTCAATATCACAAGGCAAATCAAGTCGTCGTTCGGAAAAACGGTATCGTTCAAGTCGGGAGCATACATAATAATAGAAAGCACCGAAGCACTGCATGTGATAGATGTGAACTCCGGTAACCGCTCAAAGGCCTCCAGCGACCAGGAAAGCAACGCACTCGACGTGAACCTGCTCGCAGCCGACGAGATAGCGCGACAACTGCGCCTGCGCGACATGGGCGGCATCGTGGTGGTCGATTTCATCGACATGGCAAAGAGCGAACACCGCCAAGCCCTCTACGACCACATGCGTGAAGTGATGCAAAAAGACCGCGCACGGCACAACATATTGCCGCTGAGCAAATTCGGACTGATGCAAATCACCCGTCAGCGCGTGCGCCCGGCTCTCGACATCGTAACCGCCGAAACCTGCCCTTCATGTGGAGGTAAGGGTGAGGTTCTGCCTTCGCTGCTTTTTACCGATATGCTGAAAGACAAGATTGATTACCTTGTCAACTCGCTCGGAGTGAAAAACTTTATTATGTATGTCCACCCATTTGTTGAAGCCTATTTGAAGAAAGGCGTTATCAGCGAATACTTTAAATGGCGTCGTGAATTTGGACGCAAGTTTAAGTTGATGGCCGACCAGAGTCTTGCTTACCTGCAATATAAGGTAATCGACAAAGACCACAACGAAATCGACCTGAAAGAAGAAAAAGACACGAGCAGCTCACACAGCAAAAAAGAGCAACGCTCGCGCAACACTAAAAACGAAGACTGACACCCCGTAGAAAGCGGTGACCAAGGAGGCAATTACCTCCACCACCCACCTCGGCGATAGTAACTTCAATGAATGAAAACGAACAAAGTCCGCATCTCCGGAGGCACTCCCAAGCCTCCCCAAAGATGCGGACTTTTTATTTGTCCAATGTAAAATTAATTTTAGAAGTTAAGAAGATTATTATTTTAGAAGTTAAGGAGTTAAGAAGTTAAAGAAGTTAAGACGATACCTTCGCCTCTGCTGGCTCCTTTCTGGTGTTAAGACGATTCCTTCGCCTCTGCTGATATTACGGTTTGAGCAGATTGATGGGGGCTACGTACACGCCATCTTCTCGGCGGTAGGCACCACCAACAGCTGTTAGCACCATAAGAAACGACGGGGCTCGTTCTTCGCTTATACTTGTGATTTTGTCACGCAAATTTTTAAGCGATTGCGCACCATGCTCAATTAGTTCGTCGCCACCAAGTTTGATTTCGATGGCTCCCCATCTGCCATCTTCAAGATGCACAACGGCATCACATTCCAAACCAGTGTTGTCGCGATAGTGGGTGACAGTGCCGCCAATGGCATTGGCATAGATTGACAAATCTCTTACAGCGAAGTCCTCAAAAAATAAACCAAAGCTTTCCAAATCATTCATGAGGTCGTTAGGGCTCACGCCCAAAGCGCGACATGCTATTGATGTGTCGATGAAATGTCGGGTCGGGGTGCTTCTAATGATTGTCTTTGACCGAATATTTGGATTCCATGCCGGCAAATCTTCAATTACATATAAATCTTTTAATGCTTCCATATAGTCATCAAAAGTTTTGGGATCCATAGTTCGCTCATTGCTTTGTCGCACATCGGCAATGATGGTAGATATTGCAGCTTCTGTGGAGATGTGGCGGGCATAGCTTTTCAATATCATCTTCAAAACCTCAGGCTTCTTGTTTCTGAAGCGCTCATTTTCGCAGTCTTCAAACACAAATAAACCGTTATAATAGTTTTTGGTTATTTCTACTGCTATGTCTTTCGGTGCACGAACGGAAATTGGCCATCCGCCTCTGCAAATCAAAAATGCAATATCCTCAAGCGATATTTCCGAATTTAAGTCCCATGGGTATTCGCTTTTCTCGTCAAATAACTCTATTAACGAAACAGTGCCCTTTGATTCTTGCGATTCCCATAAGCTCATAGGGCGCATTTTCACAGGGGCAATCCTGCCAGCCCCACTATGGTGCACTTCTGTTTTGTCGGCAGGGGTTGAACTTCCTGTAAGAATGAATTTGCCGAATTGGTAGTCAAAATCCAAATCGTCTTTAATCTGATTCCAAAGGTCGGGAGCTTTTTGCCATTCATCTATTAGCCTTGGCTTTTCTCCTTCAAGTGCCCACTTGGGATTCATGCGTGCCATTGTAATTGTTTGTTTTGTGTTTAATTTCACAAAACTTTTTTGATATAGCATACAAGTGGTGGTCTTACCACAGAATTTTGGACCAGCCACCACCACTGCACCCGAAGTTCGCAACTTTAGTTCTATGTCCTTTTCAATAAGTCTCTTGTAGTACATAATATCGTGGTTTAGTAGTATTTACACTGCAAAGTTACAAAATTCCTATAAAAATCAAAATAAAATTCCCATAAATATAAGAACAAAATTCCCATAAATGTAAGAATGAAATTCCTATAAATGTAAATGAAAAATTCCCATAAATGTAATTTTTCGGTGATGGGGGAGTGGCAAAAGCACCATCAAAAACACCATCAAAGGGACGGTTCTTTTGACACCATCAAAGGGACGGTTCTTTTGATGGTGTTTGCTATGATGCACCATCAAAGGGACGGTTCTTTTGATGGTGTTTGCTATGATGTGTTGAGTGTGCGAATGTTGGAACTGATTTTTGTTGCTTATTTTTGCAGTTTTTTTTGTTTTTTTTCTTGATTATGTTTTTTTTTGAGGGGGATGAGGGAAAGTTATTCCTTTAGGTGGGGTGGTGGGGGAAATTATTTGGGGAGGAGGTTGGCGAAGGGGGCATTGCTCCACACGATGAAGTTGCCTTCGGTGTCGGTGCTGATGGTCATCACGCCCAGGTCGGTGCGCTTCTCGAAAAGGGCTTGGGTGCGCTCTGTGCCCATTGCCATGCAGGCAGTTGCCCATGCGTCGGCAGTCATGCAGTCGGGGGCTACAATGGTGGCGCTAAGCAGGGTGGATTCCTCGCTCTTGCCGGTCAGCGGGTTCACGATGTGCGACACCTTTTTGCCGTTCACCTCCTTGAATTTGCGGTAGTTGCCGCTTGTTGCCACCGCCTTGCCGTTGAGGGCAATCACAAGAGCCGATTCGTGAACGGTGGCTTGGTTGTTCTCCACTGGCATGTCAATCGAAATGTGCCATGGCGTGCCTTTCTCGTTCACGCCTTTCGCCACCACTTCGCCTCCAATTTCCACCATACAGTTCGTCACGCCGTTGCGTGCCAACATTCGTGCCACCTCGTCGCATGCAAGTCCCTTGGCAATGCTGCTGAAGTCGAACTGGATGCGCTGGTCGCTCTTCACCACTCGCTCATCTTCGAGGTGCACTTTTGCGATGCCCACAAACGTGAGCAGGCTGTCGATTTCGGTTTGCGTGGGCAGTTTGCCGTTTTTATAGCCGAATCCCCATGCGTTCACCAGCGGCATCACGGTAGGGTCGTAAGCACCAGCCGATTGCTTGTTGATGTCCACCGCGCAGCGGAACATACGCATAAATGTGCTGTCGGCACGGTTGGTGGAGTTGGCGTTGAGGCGCGACACCAGCGACTGCTTGTTAAACACGTTTGCGCTGCGGTCGATTGCATCGAGCACTGCGCCAATAGAGTCCGACAAGTCGGCAGTAGCCTCGTAGGTGATGTGGTATTCCGTGGTCCACACATCGCCTTGCGCCTTGAAAAATGCTTTTTTCTCAGGCTTCATCACAAAAAACGCCACCACAGCGCCAATGGTGAAAATCAAAACGGCGATATATTGCTTCGTGAAAATTCGTTTATTCTCCATATTCATATTCGTTCAGTATTGTGTTCGCAAAGTTAGTGTTTTTGTCGGTGAATAGTTGCGAAATGTGGATAAATGTGGTGAGTTTCGGAAAAATTATTTATTTTTGCAAAAGATAGGATGCATTCGATTTGCACTATCTTTGCAGAAAGAATAGAAATTAATTAGAAATTTTACAATGATGAAAAAGACCCTTTTGATTTTAGCGATTGCCATGATGGCGATTGGCGCAAGTGCGCAAGTGCGCTTTGGCGTGAAGGCTGGTGTGGGCGTGAACACCCTCCACATCGAAAATCCATCTTCAAATTTTGACACCGACAATCGCACTGGATTCACCGGTGGTGTGATGATGGAAGTGAACCTCCCATTAGGTATAGCGGTAGATGCTTCTGCCCTCTACACCCGCCGCAGTGGCGCGATTGAGGACACGGAAGTGGGCGTGCGCGACTATATCGCTGTGCCTGTGAACCTGAAGTACAAACTTTCGTTGCCAGTGGTGAGCAATATCATCACCCCATTCGCATTCACTGGTCCAGAATTTGCCTTCAATGTGGGCAACAAGAAGTCGGAGGCTGGTAGCGAATACAAGAGCACCACTGTGAGCTGGAATGTGGGCTTGGGCGTGGAACTCGTGAAGCACGTTCAACTTTCGGCAGCCTACTGCATGGGCATCAACAAGAGCATCACCAACGTGCTCGGCATCAGCGGTGTGGAATCGGGTGCTAAAGACCGTTGCTGGACCATCACAGCCGCTTATTTGTTCTGATTTTAAAGAAAACGCTTCAATATGGGGAGAGTGGCACTTTGTTGTCGCTCTCCTTTTTTACATTGAGGGGTGGGGTGGATTGTTTTTTCTTGTTATATAATGTGTGGTGATTTGGGAAAAATGCTTATATTTGTAGTTGCAAAATGACGGTTACCGCACTGGTGCGGTCGCATTTGCTATGCAATATGCTGATTAACTATATGATAGCTAATTTTTGACTGTATTACAAATTTTATAAATTAACTAATTAATAACTAACTAACAACATTCTCAACATGAAAAGATTTACAACTTCATGGATGCGTGTAATGCTCTTAGGTTTGGTTAGCTTGTTTGCTATTCAGGAGGCTGGTGCTGCCACCGTATCGTACGAAGGCATCAACTACACCACAAAAGGCACAAATGCTACAGTTAAGCGTTACACTTTCAAAAAGGGTGATACCACCTTCTACAAGGGTGATATCGTGATTCCTGAAACATTTGAGCTCAAGGGTATTACTTACACCGTAGTGGCTACAGCTGCCAACGCATTCGTTGACTGCCGCGAGCTTACTTCTCTGCAGCTCCCAAAAACTTGCGTTACCATCGGTCGTAACTGCTTCAAGGGCTGTACTGCATTGAAGAACGACCCAACTCCAGCTACTGCCACCTCACTTGGTAATGGCTATCTCCAGGACTGCTCTTCAATCACAGAAGTGACTATCCCTGCAGGTGTTCCTGGCACTTTCACAGCTCAAAACCTCGCAGGCATGACCAGTTTGAAGAAAATCACTTTCGCAGATAGTGAAACTCCTTTCAAGATGAGTGTTCTCGCATTTGTGCTGAATTTGGGCGAAGGTGTTAAGAGCCCAATCGAAGAAATCTATTTCGGTCGTAACCTTGATGAAGGTTCTGGTTCAAACATGCCTTTCCGTGGCATCAAGACCTTGAAGAAGGTGACTTTCGGCGGCCATTTCACCACTGTCGACGCTGAAATGTTTATGGGTTGTACTGGCCTTACTGAAGTGGTTTATGCTCCTGGCGTGAACGTGGCTTCATTAGGCGCAGGTGCTTTCGCAAGCTGTACATCACTCGCCAGTCTTCAAATTCCTGCTGCAATCACTGCTATTCCTGAACGTCTTTGCTCAGGCGACGCTGCCCTCACCTCTATCACTATGGGCGACGCCGTTACCTCAATCGGTGCTACTGCATTCTACAAGACTGGTTTGAAGAATCTCAGCATTCCTGCTTCTGTTCAAACTATCTACTCAAACGCATTCCAAGGCTCTGCTCTCGTGGGCGAAATCGCTCTTCCAGCAGCCCTCACTTCTGTAGGTTCAAACGCATTTGCCGACACTAAGATCACTGGTGTGAACATTCCTGCTGGTGTTACTGCTATCGGTGCTGCTGCATTCGCTCCTATCACCACTCTTGCTACTATCAAGGTAGATGAAGCCAACACTGCTTTCAAGGTGGTGAACGGCGCTCTCGTAACTGCTGATGGTACCCGTCTTCTCGTCACTGGTCACCAAGGCACTGTGGGCACAGATGCTTTCGCTACTGTAACCAATATCGACAACTACGGTATGGCTTACGCTCCTTGCGCAGTGGCTGAATTCCCAATGCTTGAAAAGATTGGCGACTATGGCTTCGCTAATAGCGCTATCAAGAACTTCACACTCAAGAGCAACGTGACCGTTGGTTCTAACATCTTCAAAAAATCAGCTCTCGAAGCTATCGTGTTTGAAGACGGCCGCAACGAAATTCCTCAAGGTATTTGTGGTGGTTGCGAAAAGCTCAACAGCGTGACACTCCCTACTACCGCTACCAACATTATGAAGGACGCATTTGCTGATTGTCCTGCTCTGAAGAACATGGAAATTCCTGCAAACGTCAACTATATGGAACCAGGCGCAGTGCCTGCCACTATCGAATCGCTCCGCGTGCTCAACGGCAACACTCCAGCTCTTGCCGCTAACGTGTTCAAGGCAGAGCAAAGCAATGTAGTATGTAAGGTGGCTACTAAGGCTGTGGCTAAGTATAAAGCTGCTTCTCAATGGCAATACCTCAACATTCAAGCCGACCCAACTATCCAAACTGGTGGCGCTTCACTCGGTTGCCCAACTGGTCTGTACTTCGCTACCACCGATGGTAAGCTCATGTATAAGGACGAAAACGGTCAAATCGTTGACACCAAGTTTGCAACAGGTGCTCACGCATTCACCCTCCAAAGCTACAAAAACCGCATCTATGTGGCAGTGGCTGGTGAAGAGTTCAAATACCAAAACCCTAACCTTCCACTCGGCGACGGTGAACTCTTCTATGTAAACAACACCAATGGTATCTTCTACCGCGTAACCGTTCTCAACAACGTAGGTTACAAGCCAAGTGAAGACCCATTCTCAATGTATATCGACAAGGCTACAAACAACATCTACATCGCTGACCGTAACGTGGGTGTTCACAAGCTCAATGCCGACACCACAGGTCTCTATGGCCCACAACCATTCTTGTTCGACAACGCATGGCTCCCTTACTATAACGACCTCCTGAGCTGGGGCGCTATCACTGGTGGCTTCTGCCGCGACAGCAAGGGCATCTACTGGCGTACCACTAAGTTCAATGGTCTTGGTCTTACTCGTTTCCGCGACGCCGACATCTATCCTGATGGTGGCGCTGGTAAGAAACAACCATTCAATGTGCTCTTCAAAGACGTAATTATCAAAACTTCTTACCTCGATGAAGAAAACGGCTACTACTACATGTTCGTTCAGAAGGCTGCTGGTGTTAAGCCAGGTGTTTACCGTATTGCTCTCTCAAAACTCCAAAACGCTGATGGTAGCGACGTGGAAGGCAATGCCGACCTCACAATCGCTGACTGCCAACTCATCGACGATTCTCCTGTATATATGGACGGTGCTGAAGACTCTGGTGAAATTTGTAACATCGCTCAAATCAATGGCGACGGTACCAACATTTACTGGTCATACATCGCTGCTCCAAGCGACGACAAGGCTATCAAGGGTAGCGTGGCTCTCGATGCCAACAACCCACTCCACAAGAGCGGTATCAAGACTATCAAGAGTGCAGATGCACAACCTGTAGTTACTTTCGCTGTTGAAGGCGTAGAAGCATACGGCGTGTGCGGTGCTACTTATGTGGCTCCTCAAGTGGTATTGCCAGAGGCAATCACTCTCGACAAGGAAGAAGTGACTTTGAACAACGGTGGCGAAACTGTACAACTCACCGCTACAGTTACTCCTGACGAAGCCGACAACACCAACGTGGTTTGGACTTCTTCTAACGAAGAAATCGCTACAGTTGACGCTAACGGTCTTGTGACCACTATCAAGCAAGCTTCTTGGAACGAAGAAACTCCTTGCACAGTTACTATCACTGCAAGCTGCGAAGCTAAACCTGAGCTCAAGGCTACTTGCGTGGTGAAGATTCTCAACCCAACTGCTGAAGTGAAGCCAGAAAGCATCACTCTCAACTACGAAGAATACACTATGCCTGGTGGTGTGAACGAACTCCAACTCGTGGCTACTGTTCTTCCACAAGAAACTACCAACCCTGCTGTAAACTGGACTTCTAACAACGAAGAAATCGCTACAGTTGACGCTAACGGTCTTGTGACTATCCTTCCTGCAACAACCAAGGCTGCTGCTGACCGCGTGGTGACTATCACCGCTACTTGCGTTCGCAATGCACAAGCTTCTGCTTCTTGTGTGATTACTATCCCTGCTGAAGTGACTGGCGTTGCCGACATCTACGGCACTAAGACTATCAGCAGCGTGAAGTACTACAACGTGGCTGGTATGGAATCTGCTACTCCATTCAATGGCGTGAACATCGTGGTTACCAACTACAGCGATGGCAGCCAATCAGCAAGCAAGTTGGTGAAATAATCCATCAGTGCACAGAGTGATTCACTAAATCACATCTAAAATACCCACTTTGGGCGGCTCACTCACGAGTCGCCCAATTTTTTTTGTGGGTGTATGGCACGAAAATAAAACCCTATATAAGCAAGAATGTTTATGGGTGGAGAGGTGCAATGCCTGTGGAGCGTGTTTGTGGAGCGTCAGGAGGCATCGGAGATGCCTGATAATGCGAAATACCATGCAAGCGAAAAGAGCCCCAAAGGGGCGATTGAGCGCAGCTTGGTGACAGATGGAGAATGATATGGTGAGCCTCGGAGAGGGTCTATTGTGGTAGCATCAACACTCTTGACCACAACAGACCCTCTCCGAGGCTCATGTATATGGTAGCCGACTGTCACCAAGCTTCGCGGCCTTGCGACTGCGTCGGCAAGACCGCTTGCATGGTGTTTCGCATCATTCGGCATCTCCGATGCCTGCCCCTACCGTTGTTTCAGTTCCCCATGGATTTTCCTTTGAGCCTTTAGCAGTCTGCAAAGAGCGAAAAAAAGCGAGGCTACCTTTTTGGGGAGCCTCGCTGTGTTATGTGGTGTGTGGTTTGGGCGCTTTATTTGAAGAAGTAGGTGGCGTTGAGAAACCATGTGCGGTTCTTTGCGCTGTGTTCTTCAAGAAGTTTTGTGCGGCATGATTCGCCGATGCTGAATTGGTAGCCTGCCTTGATTTGCACCTTCTCGAAAAGTTCGCAGCCGATACCCATCTGCAAGCCTACGCTCAATTTGTTGTAACTCAACTGGTCAGCGCATTTGCTGTGGCCTGCCAATATCGAAATCACAGGACCGGCAAACGCCATTGGCATCAGCGTGTTTTCGAAACCGTTCAGGTTGTGATAGCGGAATTTCAGGTTGATGGGAATGTCGATATAGTGGAGAGTGGCAGTTTCGGCACCGATGCCCATCGACGACCACGCCTTCTTTTCCTCAAAGTGCAGTTTGGCGTTGCGCATCGAGTAGAGCAAACCAGCATCTACGCCGAAACCGATGCCTGGAACCATCAGTTCGCCCACGATACCGGCATTGCCGCCGAGCATCCTATCGCTGCTGAAAATATCGCCTTGTCCGAAGTGTAATTCGTTGTAATTCACACCCACGGTGGCACCGAGGCGTGTTTCTGCACTCATATTGATAGAAGATGCTGCAATCACAGCAGCTATTGCAAGTAAGAATTTCTTCATTTCTAATAATTTGTATCTCGTAAAATAATATGCAAAACTATAACAAATTATCCGTTTAGGCAAAATTTTCAACTTTTATAACAATTTTCCACCTCACCCATCCACAAAATGAGGATGAACAGAGAAGTAAATCGTATCTTTGCGATTCATCATGACGTAGGGACATGCCTTCGGCATGTTTTGATGCAATCCGCAATGTGTCAACGCCTTGGAAACATGCCGAAGGCATGTCCCTACGCTATGGCGCTGTCATTTTTGGTGATTTGACACATCCTCCCCTACGTTATGGTGCGTAGCATCACCGTGTGTGGGGGGGATTAGTGCTTTTTTCTGGTTTGCATTTGATTGGCTACGTATTGGGTCCAGGTGTCGATGTTGTCGGTGAGTTTGGCGGGGTAGGGCAGGTCTATCTTCACGTCGGGGCGTATGCCAGAGGCTCCGTTGTGCTGCTCGGCACCGCTCAGAAACGACGACGACAAAGAGATGGGGTAGTAAACTTGAATGCGGCTGTGGGGCAGGTGGAAGGGCACCAGATTGCCAGTTTCGGCGGCTCCAGCGCTATTCTCTTTGCCGTAGATGGCATATCGCTCACGGTCGGTGAAATTTCGTGCTATTCGCAGAATGGTTTCCGCAGAGCTCGCTGTGCGGCGGTCGATGATGAATGCGATGTGGATATTGGTGTCGTGTGGCGGAATTTCGTCGGTGTCGTCGTCATCTTCATCAGCGCCCATCAGCAGAAACGACTTGGTGGACTTGTCGAAGTCGGCGACTTGTGTTTTCAGCCAATCCTGCATCGAATTGTTTGTTCGGTTGGCGTAGGTGTTCCTGAACCAGTATGCTTCAGGAGCGAGTGCCTTGTGGTCGATGAGCAGCGAAATCAGCGGAACCCAGATTTCATCGCTGCCACCGCTATTGCCACGAATGTCGATAATCAGATTCTTGCATTTGCTCCCCAGAAACTCGCTCACCGCATTTGCCACCCATTCGTTGGTGGGGTTTTTGCCGGCGCACGACGGAATGCGAATCAGGTAGGTGTGCTTATTGATGCAAGTGGATAGCGTCTGTGGGGCGTAGTCCATCAGGTGGGCATAGTCGGGCGTGTCCTTCCTCTTATACACGCGCCAAAAGAGGTAATCGTCTATATAGTAGTGTGCGTCGAATTGTGAATTAAACCAGTAGGCGTATTCGCAAGTGGCTTGCTTGATGCCCATTTTCCCGGTTTCGATGTCGCATTTCAGCGAATCCTTCATTTGGCTGTAACGCTCGCCAAATCCACCCTTCATGATGGCAGGGAATGCCGCATAATTAGCCTCGGTGTAGGCGGTGAGATAGGCAAAATCTTGCAGATTGTTGGTGATAGTGTCACATTCAATGTAGAAGTGTGATGCCGCATTCGTGCTTTGCCAGCAAGCCAAGCATAATGCGCAGATAGAAATGAACTTCAGCATTTTGGAGATATTTAAAAATATACGTCGCAAAATTACAGAAATATCGCAAACAATCACGTTTAAATAGATTTAAAAATGTAAGATTGGGAAAGGGGCGCGTTTTTTATTTTGAATATTAGGGGGGATTTGGTAACTTTGTTTTTTATCAGCAAATTACTTTGTGTATATGAAGATGAACTGGAACCAACTGATATGCGACAACCGATTGGGCCTGGAGCATTATCACGACAATAAAGGCGGTGTGAGAAGCGACTTTCAGCGCGACTTCGACCGCTTGGTGTTTTCGTCGCCATTCCGTAGGCTACAAAACAAGACGCAGGTGTTTCCGCTGCCGGGCAGCATATTTGTGCACAACCGCCTGACGCACTCGCTGGAGGTGTCGTGTGTGGGCAAATCGCTCGCTGGCGAGGTGCTGCTGCTCTTGGGCGAGAAATACGCCTCCGAGCCGTGGGTGGCGCGTATGGACGCCATTCCTGAGATTGTGGCGGCTGCATGCCTTGCCCACGACTTGGGAAACCCACCGTTCGGCCATTCGGGCGAACGCACCATCAGCGCATATTTCAGCGAGGGGAAAGGCCAGCAGTTGAAGCCCCACTTCAACGAATGGCAGTGGAATGACCTCGTGCACTTCGAGGGCAACGCCAATAGTTTTCGCTCGCTCGTGCATCAGTTCAAGGGACGGCGTGTGGGCGGCTTCGCCATGACCTACAGCACCCTTGCCTCGATAGTGAAATACCCCTACGCATCGCTCTACGCTGGCGAGAAGGGCAAGTTTGGCTTCTTTTCGTCGGAGCAGGAGCATTTTGAGAAGATAGCCACCGAACTTGGCTTGATAAAGTTGGGCGAAGGTCGCTATTGCCGCCATCCGCTGGTGTATTTGGTGGAAGCCGCCGACGACATCTGCTATCAGGTGATGGACATTGAAGACGGCCACAAACTGAAAATCATCGGCACGGAGGAAACCGTCAACCTCCTGCTCGCTTTCTTTACGCCAGAGCGTCAGAATCACATTCGTGAGGTGATGAGCAGCGTGGACGACCCCAACGAGAAGATAGCCTATCTGCGTTCGAGCGTGGTGGGGCTGCTGGTGCGTGAGTGCGCACAGGCATTTGTGGAAGGCGAGGAGCAGATTCTTGAAGGCAAATATCAGGGCGGCTTGATTGAGCACATTTCGCCATTGGCAACGGCTGGCTACACACAATGCAGCCAACTGGCGCGACGCAAGCTCTACAGCGCAAGTTATGTGACCGATGTCGACCTTGCCGGTAACCGCATCATCAACCTGCTGCTCGACAAACTGATTGACGCTGTTACGCACCCCGAACGCAACTACTCGCAACTGCTGCTCAACAAATTCCCGGAGCAGTATGATGTGTATGCCGGAAGCCAGTTTGAGAAAATTCAGGCGGTGCTCGACCACATCAGCGCCATGACCGACGTGTATGCGCTCAACCTTTACCGACAACTTTGTGGCATATCGCTACCAACCGTATAACAATCAACTTTCAGAACGTAATGAAACAAATTATCACGCATCTCACAGACAACGATGCATATACTTTTAGTTGCCTGTATTATATTCTTCATACATATCCTCGCGCCGAAGTGGAATACACTTTCTTCGACCGCAACCACACCCAATATCCCGAAGGGTTTGCCGACTTGCTCCAAGAGCAGGTGAATTATATGCCAAATGTGCAAATCACCGACGAGGAAATTGACTTTATGAAGCGCAAAATGTATTATCTGCCGCTGTGGTTCTTTACGCTGCTGCGTGGCTATCGCTTCAATCCTGCCGAGGTGAGCATCAGCCAAGACGCAAACCGCGAACTCCACATTTCGGTGAAGGGCAAGTGGTTTTCCACCATTATGTGGGAAATGGTGCTGCTGTCGTGCATCAGCGAACTTACGCACATCCTGAATGGCGATGTGGAAAAATACGATGCCGCCCTTGAGGAAGAGCGCAGTCGTGAAAAGGCACGCAAGGCATTGCGTGGCGGTTTGACCATCAGCGATTTTGGTCAGCGTCGCCGTTTCACCAAAGAGCATCATGATATGGTGGTGCGCACCTTTAAGGAAGAGTACCAGAAAGGCGGCTACACCGACGAGAATGGCGAGTTCCAGAAGTGGGAAGGCACTTTCACTGGCACCAGCAATGTGTATTTGGCAATGAAATACGACCTGATTCCAATCGGCACCATGAGCCATCAGTTGGTGTCGTTTGAGGAAAATGTGACTGGCGTGTTTGAATGCAATTTCAATGTGATGCGCAAGTTTAGCGATGTTTACGACGGCGACAACGGTATCTACCTCTACGATTGCTTCGGCGATGATGTGTTCTTCAGCAACCTCTCGAAGCGTATGGCAATGATGTATAAGGGCCTGCGTGTGGATAGCGGCAAAGAGGAAGAGCAGTTGGAAAAAATTATCGAGAAATACAAGTCGCTGGGCATCGACCCAGCCACCAAGCAGGTGGTGTATAGCAATGGCTTGAACCTCGACCGTGCTATCGAACTTCATAAGTTCACCGCTGGGCGCATGATGGACAGTTACGGCATTGGCACCTACCTCACTTGCGACGTGACCGGCTGCCAGCCATCAAACATCGTGATCAAACTCACCCGAAGCCGTATCACCGAACTGCGTGAATGGCACGACTGCATCAAACTCTCCTGCGACAAGGGTAAAACTCTCGGCAATTCCGAGAAGTGCAACTATATCCTGAAACTGCTTGGGAAGTAGCGCTTCGCGCTTTGCGCGAGTCAACATGTCAACGAGACAACGAGTCAACGGGTCAACGAGTCAACGAGTCTTGGTTAACGAGTCTTGGTCAACGAGGACAACTGGTCGAGAACTTGGAGAGTTGATAGGGTGGCTGTTGATGTCGTATATTTGATGATTAACCTTGATTTTTGAGGAAAAAGCGTAATAAAATACACCAAAAATGTATGGATATGCTTTTGGTAATTTTCGTTGTAACACATTAATTTATTGAGTGTTGCAGTAAAATTCTCCAAAAGCATATCCTTTATTTTGTAAAAGTGTTAATAAAGTTTAAATAATAGTGGGTAATTTTTTTTGTAAGGCTTTTTTGTATTTCTTTATCGCAGAATTTTAATTGTCAAAAAAGCATTATGAGAAAAAATTACTTTTTCCTGATCATCTTATTCGTGATCTTCGCATCGTTTAAGGCAAGTGCCTTCAACATCACAGTGAATGTTGACGATGTTTCCAGAGTGACATTGTATTTGGGTTCATCCAAGCAGGCACTTTCTAATGGCGACAATGTGCTTGACGTGAAGACTGGCGACCGCCTCTACTTCTCGGCAAACACAGGCTATGTGTTAAAGTCGGTGATGAACGGCGACAAAGCCGAAACCATCAGTTCGCTCACAAGTTGTATGATTGGTCTCGACGAGGCCACCCACACCGGTGCAAAGTGGGTAGTGACCTCCTGTCCGCTCGACGATGTTCGCACAGCATCGTGCAAGGTAACTGTGGACGACGCTTCAAAGGTGACTCTCGGTTTTTCGGGCACTTACACCACATTCCCACTCGTGAATGGAGAGAATGATGTGAAGTTCGTGCCAGAAGTGGAATCTCCTTTCGTGATTTCTGCCAAAGACAATTCTACTTCCCTCTACAGCGTGAAGAAGAACTCCGAGGAGGTGCAGCCTAAGTATGGCTCTTACAGAGTGGATGTTGCAAATGGCGACAAGATTGAGATTCAAGCCAACTATCCTGATGTGGACTACAGCGTGAAGTTCAACCTCAGCGAAAAGGCTGCTGGTTTTATCACTAAGGTGACGGTGAATGGTACAGAGGTGACCAACTACATGGACAACAACTTCACAGTGAAGGCTGGTTCGCAGATTTACGTGGAGGGCAACATCAACGACTACACCTTGGAATCATTTAAGGTGAACGGCACCAGCGTGGATTTCTACGGCAATTACACCTTTATGGTGACTGGTCCAACCACAGTCGACATCGTGGCACGCAAGTTTGGTAATCTCAAAGCCGTGTTTGATATCGACGACGCTTCTCACGTGGAAGTGTTCAAGGGCTATTCTTACTATGGAAACAGCGTGAACGTGACTACTGGCAAAAACACCATCGAGGTGCCAGAGTCGGCTCCTGTCATCGCTGTTAAGGCTAAAGACGGATACATGCTCGTGAGCGTGAGCGACGGTACCACCGACTATGTGGAGCGCGACGGCAACAGCGAGGTGAACGTGAAGGTGACCGACGGCATGAACGTGACAGTAAAGACTGCTGAACTGGTGCGCGACAAGAGCACTGTAGTGTATGTGGAAGACGCTTCGGTGCCTTCATTCATGCGCTTCATGCGTAAGGACTACACCACAATTAATTTGGTGACTGGCTACAACCTTATTCCATTCAATGATGGCGACCTTCCTTTCACCACCTCATTCTATGGTGTGAGCACCCTGAATGTGTATAAGAACGACGAACTCGTGGAACCTAAATACGCAGGAGCCACACAATATACCCTCGAAGTGGCAGACAAGGATGTGCTGAAGTTCTTCTTCACTAAGACTCCGGCCAAGTTCAACGCTACAATCACCGTTGACGGCGAAGCCGAAAATCTGACTGTGATGAAGGACCAACTCAAGGAAGTGACCGATTTCACCGCTCCTATTCCATGTCTTGAAGGTTCGGAATTTGTGTTCAGCGTAGCTGAAAAATCATTCGTGAAATCGTTGACAGTGAACGGAATACCTGTTCAACCACAGGAAGACAAAACCTACAAGGTGGTGGTAACAGCCGATTGCAACATTAAGGTGGAACTGGGCGTGGCTTCAGGCATCAACGATGTGACCGCGGCAGTTCGTGACACAAACGACGTCTATAGAATCGACGGTGTATTGATTATGAAGAATGCTTCACGCAGCGAGGTGGAGAACCTTGGCAGAGGCATTTATATCATCAATGGCAAGAAAGTAATTCGTTAAATAAAAATATGATTAAACAGAAACTGTTTGCGGGACTGGCATTGTGTGCCCTTGCCTTGGGCGCACATGCCGCATCCCCCGACGATACCCAAGTGCGTGTCGTCTCAAAAGACTGGAGTACGAAAAACTACAACATTCGCGATTTGAATAAAATCGTATTCCATGATTCGGAATTAAGTATCATCTTCCGTAACAACCAGCAAAGCAAGGCGGCGTATTCCGACCTGCAAAAACTCATGTTTGTAGTTCAGCCGAGCGGTGTGGAAGATGTAACCACAAAGCGCCTCTCCATGAAGTACAGGGGTGGTGCCATCTATGTTGACGGTTGGACCGAAGGGGTTGCCGACGTGGCACTCTACGACGTGATGGGACGCATGCACGGTATGATTAAGGCGTGGAACGGCGAACCTATCGACGTGAGCCACCTGTCGCAAGGCGTTTATATTCTGAAAATCAAAGGCTATTCAATGAAATTTATCGTAAAATAATAATAAAAGAAAGAAATGAAAAATCGTTTTTATATACTCGCATTTATCGCAATGTTCTTGTGCAACATCGCTGTATCGGCACAAGAGCGCAACCCAAACCGTTTGATTCTCCATAAGGGAGGTGAAATTCTCAAAACCTACTCTGCTGACGAGATTGATGACATCACTTTCGACTATGTGAGCAACAAGGAAGTGGGTATCACTGTGCTGAATGTGGACAACAATTCTTGCAAGGTGAAGTTTGAAATGCCCGACAGTTGCGCCTCATATCTCGTAGGCGCTATTCCTGCCGAGTCGAGCGAGGATTTGGTTCAGTATCTTCTGAAGAACAACACCGCTAAATTAACAGAGAGCAAAGAGTATGTTTTCGAGAACTTGAAGTCGGGAATTGATTACTATATTTTGGCATTGCCTATCGACAATTATGGATTGACAACCGTCCTTTCTAAAAAGAAGGTGAAGACCACAGCACTTGTATATAAGGATGAAGAATCAAAATTCTTCGATGTGGACTATTGGGGAGATTATGCCAGCCTTGGCTATCAGAATTTCGTGATTCGTTTGGGTGATTGCCCACACGATGGTATCAATCCAAGAGGCAACGGTAAAATCTACAGTTTCAGTATCCACTGCAAAACTTCTGATGGCACAGTAGAACCAATGCCACTGCCTGGCACATACACATATTATATCGACGGTGATCCTACCGATATGACTATGGATGGCCAATGTGAGTTGGATGTGTATTCTAACTACAAGTCAGAAACTAATTATGTGGGTGAGGGCATGAAGTTCAATCAAGCCACTCTTACTATCACAAAGAATGCCGATGGCACTTACACCGTAGTTGCTAAGATTCAGTTGCAAAATGATGAATGTGTGGCCGTTACATATAATGGTGCTTGCAGCAAGTACAGAGACAAGACATTTAAGGGCTATGAAGGTCCAAACCTTGATCACGACATTGAATTCACTTGCGATTACGCAACTCCTTACGACTTAGACGGTCTGTGCTTTGAAATCATGGACGGTGGCTATCCTTATGCTGAAGGTGCTTCATGGTATAAGCGCAACCGTATTATGATTTTCTTGAACGATGACGGTCATGGTATGCCACGCATTGGCACCTTCCCTGTAACAGAAGATGGCGCAAACGGCACAGTGGCAAGGGGCTACTATAAGGTTATGGGCGCTGGTGTATATGGTCAAGTAGGCACTTGCTATCAATACCTCGACAATCCTGGCGTGTATGCAACATTCGGCTTCGTAAATAGTGGTTCGATTACCATTAGCAAAGATGAAGCAACCGGACACTACACTATCGCTACCGATTTCGTTACCGATAAGGGTAAGTCAATCAAGGCTACATATTCAGGTCCATTCTTGAGCAATGGTAAGACCGCTCCAAAAAAGCAACGTGTGGAACGCGTTAGCCCACTTGCAAAATAATATTAATCAGAAATCATATCGGCTATAAGCAACGTATATAGCCCGATATCCCCCCAAAATAAATCTCATCCTACAGCGCGAGCAATTCACCTCGCCGAAATGTAGGATGAGATTTTTTTTGGCAATGATATACATGTTGTCCCTGTGATAATTTAGTAATGATTGAAAAAATCCCGTAGGGATTAGATGTGCGTAGGCAGGTATGCAGCGAAGGTTATG
>ENA-OUQN01000317-OUQN01000317.1-human-gut-metagenome-genome-assembly--contig:-NODE-317-length-42662-cov-10.637102_pt1 | contig 42662 bp, 33 predicted proteins | sample MGYA00237950_ERZ548832 | MGnify/ENA primary metagenome ERZ548832 (study PRJEB26490, sample SAMN05194703) | human gut metagenome | biome: terrestrial biome; feature: human-associated habitat; material... | reverse complement strand
AATTCGTAATAGCTCGCTATCACTCATTAAAAGTCAAGCAAAATTCATTCTTCTATAACTCCGAAATACCACAAGCCCTAATGACCGATTTGGGTTAAAGTTTTACCGGACAGCAATAATTTACAGATAAACATTCGGTATTAGAGATAATCACAACACCTTAATATAAAGAGATGTCCCAGAGAGCACATCTTGAAATCTGCATGATTCAAATAAGCACTCCAGGACATCTCAACAATTTATCTTTATATTACCTCGCCAAATACAAGAGATAACAACCAAACCCTTGGCGAAATATTATCTTCTGTATGAGTTTTTTCGCGAGCGTTGATAACGAGTATTCGTAATCAACTTTGCCAAATCGAGCCTACCGGGTATCAGAATGCCAACATCGGACGGGCGTAGGCATCTCCGTCATACCAGTCAATCATACCCTCTATCATATTCTTATTGCGCTCTACTCCAAAGTTGAACTGACAGGCAGACTCCGTATCATATCGATCAGAAGTCCACAATGACGTGTATCCGCGTCCTTCACTAATGACTTTAAGCACGTCTTTCTGTCCAGCTGGCACAAGTGAATAGATACTGTTGAATATACTGATAGGGTCGCTCCCTGATGGGTTTGCCTTACAATAGTAAGACGCATCATACGTCAACGTCTGCCAGTCCTTCATCGCCTTTGCCGCCTCATTACCAAGAAAGTTGGCCAATGCATCCCACAACTGACCTGCTGACGGCAAGAACCATCCGCTTGAGGTCGTAGGTGCTTCCACACCGAATCCTGTCGAAGAGTAATAAAAAGCTGGAGCATATTCTTCCGGAGCCGTTCCCGATGCGCTTGCCGCATCTATCGCTGCTTTAGTATTGGCTCTACCACTAAGACTTGCGTACCACGAAGAAGCAAGCTTTTTCACTTTGGTGCCTTCGTAAGAGAAGTTACGCACCCACCTCGTGGTACCTCCGTTTCTGCCTGGTTCTGCTGCATTCTTACATGCCAAGACGTACCCATGAGTATATCCGGCTTTCTTATCTTCCTCTGCAATACGATTTTGATCAGTCTGGCAAACGATGCCTATTACTGTTTTTCCTTCCACGGGAGAAGGTTTAACTGTCGCCCAAACAGGATTTGTGCCATCCGGGGATATGCTTATAAGTCCACCGTCAGACCATGTTCCGTCTGAATAGTAATAGTCTCCAACCTTAGGTGCTGCATTAGCAGCTGTGGTACTGGTTTTAAACGTCACAACTCCTGAAGCCTTGCCATATTTGTCAAAAGCTTGTGCCAGCACCATGTACTCAGTACCTGGTGTGAGATTCTCTATTTTCACATCTTGACTTGCGGTAAACTTGCCGACAAGGTTATTCTCAAAATACTTGGTAAGATTGGCACCGGAGTCAAAATCAGCAAAAGGTACGATTGCAAGGTTATATGCTGAGCACTCCTCAGGCATAGTCACAGTCACGGTTATAGAACTATCTGCCGTTTCTTTTACATCAAGTGTCACGTTGACCGGCGTTATTTCTTCAAAATCCACATAGTCTACATCTGCCACTGTGTATGCTGTCACCTCACCATTATTGTGATGTACCAACATGCGGTAAGTCTTCGTGTCTTGGGCACTCGCCGTGAGCACAGACATTAAAAGTGCGAAAAGGATTAAATATTTTCTCATTTTTTGATGAATTTAAGTGATGTATTTCTAATAGTTATTATATAAACGCCGGATGACAAATCATTGACAGCTACGGCCTGTCCGTCCCAACCGGCAATGCGCTTTACACGTTTTCCTTCCAGTGAGAACACCTGCAACTCTGTAGGTTGCCCGGCTGTCCATCCAGCCACAATAAGACTGTTTCCGTCTGTATTTACAGACAAATTCACATCATCCGTCCGTACTGTACGTATGGCCGAGACCAAACCCTCATGGAAATCAATTCGTTTTACATTTCCATAACTCTCTGTCTGTTTGACTTGCCCTGTCGCAGAAATACTGATACCATCAGTGCTAAAATCCATCCGCGGTTTGTCACTTAGATTGTAGTTGTACTCTTGTCCACCAATAGTTTTCAGTGTTAGATATTGCGCTCGTGCTTTCAACGGGAACACTATCATACAGATAATCCATACAGTGGGCATGACAACTGAATAATAAAAATGTTTCATAACGCCTTAAATTAGCAGACTTGTTATTTTTATAAGAAAACAAGTCGTTGGATAACAACAAATTACCCAATGCTTGCATATGTCAGGAAATTCACTCACCTGAGTGCTGCTTATAACTCAAATAAAGAATATCCGACATATAGCAAAGGTAAATATAAAATCTGAGAAAATCACTCCTTTCGGAGGAATTTATTACGCAAGCAAGGCTTTTTATGCGCTTTTATGCGCTTTCACTTGACAAAGTTATCAACGGCACTCTTGGTGTTCGCAGTTCTACCAATGTACAGCCGTATACAAGACATAAGTGAATGGAAGCGTGTTGAGATAGGCTCGCAGGAAACGGAAGTGGCCTCGGTCATGTCAACACAGTTCATGTGGAATAAAAGCCGAAAGACCGCAAGAAGTAATCTATAAAATCTTTACACGGCCTAATGACCGATTTGGGTTAAATTACATATTTCAACGTAAGCTCTGCATTGATTTGTTTACTTTCAATTCTCGGGTAATAATTGTAGTCTAACCAGATTTTATATCGGGTATTTCGTATAAAGGTACCAAATTCTGCGGCCAGGTACATTCGTTTTCCAATCTTATAGCTTAATTCCGCCTCAAAATGATTAAAGGTCGAATGAGACTTATCACCTTGAACATTGACTGGGGTACCATGCGGAGTCAGTGACCAGTCAAATTTCTGGTCATAACCTTTCCATGTGTATAACTGATAGAACTGGTTCCTTAAACTCAAAAGTAATTTGTTGTCAAAAAAAACACAGTCAAGGCCGGCCTTGATCGAGAATCCGGATCCCCAATTATAGTTACGGTGATAATCACGGTAGAAATCAGTCAATATGCCTCCCAATATTACGGCATTGGCGTGTATGAATCCGTTAAACACCATACTCTTTGCAGGCTGATACCTGAACATTGTGCCGGCACCGAAAGATGCAGGAGTCCCCAGTTTGTAAGGTACCACGCACGGAGAGAGTCTGTTCGGATTGGCGTTCCATTTAATGGTATCAGAATCAAAGAAATCAAAATGCTGGTACATTCCCACGGATACATTCAGTTTTTTCCTGTTTATCACTTCCTTCGAAAAAAGACGTCCTATAATTTCGACTCTGCTCAATAATGGTTGAGTCTTGACAGCCTGTAATTCCATAAAAAAAGAGAACCAGTCATAGGGTGTCCTGGTCTGTTCAGCATACTGGTCTCCATACTCTATCTTTATCTCCGCTACAGCTCCTACCTGTGTTCCTTCGTCATTGTCCCAAAGTGTCAGATAACGACCTCCCAATGAAACATTCATGCTTACAGGGGGAATGCCAAACCGGCGTCCGCTCGTACTTCGCCTTTTCCAGGCATCTCCGGTTAAAATTCTCGTTAGTCCGCGCGTCGGGTTTATGACAAAAGCTGCCAGTTCCCGACCAAATCTCTCCCCGCCGGTCGTACGGTCATCGGTTATCATATCAGACGTGCGGTAAAGCACCTCTCCGATAGCAGCGCCCCCTATGGGCGTAGCGATGATATCATTGGTAGAAGGATACTCACGTTCCATACACATCTCCCACATGGCACTTCCACCTATCGCAAAGAGCTCTGACTGCCAGAAATTGAAACCGTTGGAGCGGCCTGCGTTGAAATAAAGCGAACCGTTGTAGGGATGGGCAAACATGTTGGTATTCAGATGGTCATTATCCCATTCAAAGCCATGACTGAAGTTATTCTTGATTGTATTCCAGGAGATTTGGGCATAACGTCCGTTTAACACATAACGGTCAAAAGCATTGAGGCCGATATTCAAACCTATAACTTCAGCCCCGGCCCGCCAGATGTTTTTCTTTTGATTTTTTATAATATCTGCACTGTCTGGCAGTGTGACGCTACTGACCAGTTTTCTTCCTGCAAAACGCAAAGGATGAAAAGGCTGTGCCGCAGGTTCCCCGATTGTTGCTGAATCGGGAATTTCCTGAGATGCAGGTTTCTGTGCAAAAGTATTCATAACCTGAATGCACATCAACAATGAAATAAAAAGTGTATGGCAAAATGTATTCATAAGCCAACGAATCAGTTTGTAGTTTCCTTAAATTAGCAGATTTGTTATTTTTACAAAAAAGCAAGTCATTGGATAACAATAAATTACCCAATGCTTGTATATATCAAGAAATCCTCTTACCTTAGTGCTGCTTAAAACTCAAATAAAGAATATCTGACATATAAATGACAAAGGTAAACATAAATCTGAGGAAATCACTCCTTTCGGAGGAATTTATTACGCAAGCTTTTTATGGTTCAGTGGAAAAATGCTGGGGGAACAAAAACAAAAAACATAAAAAACATCCTTTTACCGATGCCAGTGCTTCGCACCTGTCGTCAGCACGGTGGCATGTTTGATTTCAAGCCGCAGCTTGAATCAGACACACCACCGTCCTGCCGCCGCTCTCTTCGAGACCGGTGGCATCGCCAAAAGGACAAAAACCGCTCGCCTTCGGCGAAACACACAACCCTTCTACCACTCCAAAATACGCATCACGTCCCTGCCGTTGAGGTTATAGTTTTCCACATCTTGGTTGGGTTTTTCGCCGTGAAACGGCGAGCGGTTTTTGTCCTTGGCGTGGTGTGGGTGAGCCCTCGCAAGAGGGTGACGGTGGGATTGTGTGGTTTGCGGCATGGAAACGAGTTTCCAATGACGCAAAGCGCACAGTCACACCGCCAAATGCGAAGCATTCCACATTGCGTCAAGGATGTTTTTTATGTTTTTGTTTTAGATTCCATTGACGATTCTACCACAGTGCATAATCTATGGTCCCTGATTTTCCACTGATTGGTGTTTCCCATAGATACATCGGGTGAGGTGTTTTTATGCACTTTCTATGCGCTTTCACTTGACAAAGTCATCAACGGCACTCTTGGTGTCCGCAGTTCCACCTACAACGGCTACCAGTGGGACGAGAGCACGCGACTTCGACCGTCTCAACAATGACTTCGGCTGGAAGCATCTGCCATGCTCCTTCTTGAACGAGAACACCGTGTACATAATACTGACAGCCTTCTGCACGAAATCCACTATAATTTGCGTTGAGGAAAATTTCAAATGTGGCACTGAGGGCTGGTAGAAAATAAGGAAGCGAAAACCTTTTTGCACCATTCAGTTAAAAGCATTAATTTTGCAGACAAATTTTCTAAAAATTATCACAAATGCAGAAATTTACTACAATTTTAATGTTTTTGGGGTTCTGTCTTTGCCTTTCGGCACAGGCTTCGGCACAAGGCATGAACAAAGTGGCAGCGCGAAAAAGCGGTGCGGAAACCACATGGAAGTACCTTGGCAAAGGCACTATGATTGATGGCTGGGTGGTGCCTGGCTTGGCTCCCTCTATAGGTGAAGAACTGAATCCTACCGACTACGCCTTCAGCGTGGAGGTGTACGAGAGCACCGAAACAGCCCATGTCTATAAACTCGCCAGCCCTTGGACTTCATCTTCCTTCCCATTTCTCGACAAGAACGAAAACAAAGAGGCGCACGACCTCGTTATCGATGCATCGAAGCCTGAGTTTGTAAGGGTAGAGCCACAAGTGTCGGGCTTTGTGAACGTGGACAAGACACGCGCCAATTTTTCCGACCCATTCTATATTGGCAATGCCGGTTGCTATTTCAATGAGGAGGAAGGCTACAGCGAGTCGGAAATCATTCAATACAATTACAACTCCACGTTTAAAAATGGTGTAATCACTATCGTGTCGCCACGTTTCGGCAAGGCAGCAAAGGGTGCCACCTATGGCTATAATTGGCAGGGCGAGTATAGCACTGTGATTACCCTTCCATCGGAGCAACCATCAGAGCAATGGAAATCGGCAGGCAAGGCCTCGTTCACTGATGGTTTCCTTTCACCAGGCTTCTCATCGAACGCCGACAACTACACTTGGGACGTGGAAGTGGAGGAAAGCACCACCACAGCAGGACTTTACCGCTTGGTGAACCCTTACTCTGCCACTGGATGCCCATTGGTGTCGAAAAACCTCGACAACACACCTGCTTATGTGCGTATCGACGCTTCCGACCCCGATATTGTGGTAATCCAACCTCAATACACTGGCTTCAAGGCTGTGCATAGCAACGAAACCATCAACTTCTACATCGGTAACGATGCTGGCATTTATGTGGCTGAAGGCATCTCTAAAGCCGACCTGAAAGCGTCTTCTTCGTTTGCCTCGAAGATCGACAAAATGGAGAATGGTGTGATTACCATCAAAAAGCCGCTGTTTGGCAAGAACGCCACCAGTGAGTTTGGCTATGAGTGGACTGGTGCCGACGGACAGGCAATCACTGTGGCTGCCACTATCCAGTTCCAAACCCCATCGTCAATCGATACTGTGGTGACCGACGACAATGCTAAAGCAGAATACTACAATCTGCAAGGCATTCGCATTACCAACCCACAAAAGGGCAGCATCTACATCGTGAAGAAAGGTGCTAAGGCCTCAAAAGTTGTGATGTGAGATAATTGAGTTATGATACTAAAGGCAGCCCCCGAACTCGCGAGTTCGGGGGCTGCTCTGTATATATCCTAAATATGGATGAGTGATTATTGCTGTGGATAAACTGTGGGCACAGAAACAACAAACATGGTAGGGTCGTGATATAAACCCCTGAAAATTGTGATTTTTTGGAAGGAGGCTATTGTTAAATCTCCCAAAACGATAACGCCATAGCGTAGGGACATGCCTTTGGCGAAAGCACTGAAAAAGTAAAACCAACTTTCAGATTGAAAGTTAATAACGGAGAAATAGTCGTTTTACCCTTCTTTTTCTGCCTATCATAGCCTTATTGAGGCGATTTGTGGAAAGAAAAATTATAAATCGTAAGCATTTTTCGTTTTGGCCTTTAAAAAACAGGACTTTTTCAGTGCTCTCGCCTTTGGCATGTTGGGTGATGCGTTGAAACATTGCCGTTTGCAGCGAAACATGCCGAAGGCATGTCCCTACGTTATGACGCAATTCGGGTATTTGTTTTTGTCTTTGATTCCATTCACGATTCGGCAACGATGCAGAATCTATCCCCAGAAATCTTCCATTGAGCCATGATTATTGCTGTGGATGCTCCACCTTTTTCCAGAGGAAAAGTTTGTCGCTTGGGCGGATTTTTGTGTTGGTCTTGATGGAGAAGCGTTCGCCCTTCTTGGTCATTTCCACAGGTTTCAAATCCACACGAATTTCCTCCACGGTCATGGGCAGCGCGCCTGTTGTGGGACCTGTAATCACGATTTCATCGCCCACATGCAGTTCGCCGGCCTCCATTTGAAATTCTGCCACGCCCAGTTTTGAGAAGTAGCGAATGCCCTTGGCGGCATACACCTTCACACGAGTGGCACTCGAACCGTATTTCGAGGTCCATTCGCCCAGTCGCTGACCGAGGTAGTAGCCGTCCCAGAATCCACGGTTAAACACCTTGGCGAGGCGTTCGTTCCAGTCGGCGATTTTCTCGTCGGTGTAGGTGCCGTCGATGATGGCGTTGATAGCCTCGTTGTAACATTCCACCACGGTGCGAACGTATTCGGGTCCGCGCGCACGGCCCTCAATCTTGAACACACGCACGCCGGCGTCAATCATCTTGTTGAGGAAGTGTATGGTTTTCAAGTCCTTCGGACTCATGATATACTTATTCTCGATGGCAAGTTCATCGCCCGTGTCGCGGTCGGTGACGATGTAACTGCGGCGGCAAATCTGGCGGCACGCACCACGGTTGGCGCTCGCCCCGGTTTCGTGCAGACTCATATAGCACTTGCCGCTCACTGCCATGCAAAGTGCGCCGTGGCAAAACATCTCGATGCGCACCTGGTCGCCGTGAGGACCGCGCACATCGTTTTTCACGATAGCCTCGTGCACCGCCTTCACCTGGTCCATGTTGAGTTCGCGCGCCAGCACTTGCACATCAGCCCACTGGGCGTAGTAGCGCATCGCCTCGCTGTTGCTCACGTTCACCTGTGTGGAAATGTGCACCTCCACATCAATGGAGCGTGCATAGAGAATGGTGGCCATGTCGCTGGCGATGATTGCTGTCACTTTTGCCTCTTTCGCCGCATTCACGATGCTGTGCATATATTCGATGTCTTCCTCGTAGATGATAGTGTTCACGGTGAGGTAACTCTTCATGTTGTGCTCTTGGCACCAGGCCGCTATGGTGTGCAGGTCGTCGAGGGTGAAGTTCACGCTCGAACGGCTGCGCATGTTCAAATTCTCAATGCCGAAGTAGATGGCGTCGGCACCGCCTTGCCATGCGGCGGTGAGTGATTCCCACGACCCCACAGGGGCCATTATTTCAAAGTCGCTTCTGTGCATACCTAAAATGTGATGATTTGTTTTTGCAAAATTAGCGATTTCCCCACACTTAAAATAGGAAAACACCGCCTTTTTGCGAATTGGCGCAGACTTTTGCCGAAAAATGTGCTTTTCCATTCAAGAAAATTGGTATATTTGCACTTTAAACTGAAAAAAGTGACCACTAACCACTATATAGTATTCAAACGACCATGCCGATTACGCCACAGGAGGGGCTTCGCTAAATGAGAGGCTCCGCTAAGGTTTTTGTCATCACTGGCTTGACCTTCGTGGCTTTGCTTCTGATGTATTATTTGCCTGTGATGAATGTGGGCGGCGCACAACTGCGTCAAGTGGATGTGCTTGCCGACCTCGATGCCGACAGCACAGAGCGTTACGATGCCGAAAGCATCACCATCGACGAGGTGAAAAAGCCCAAAGGGGCGTGGAAAGACTCGGTGCCTGAAGGTGTGGAGCCCATCATCGACTATGGCACCGACAGCACAGGCGGCATGGACAGTTTCTATGCGGCTTTGGCGCAAGGGAAAAAACTCGGTAGGCCTGTGCGTGTGGCGTATTTGAGCGACTCGTTCGTGGAGGGCGACATTATGCTCGTGGACCTTCGCACCATGCTTCAGAAGCATTTCGGGAATGGCGGTTTGGGCTGGTTGCGTTGCCGCACCAATTTCGATGAGGGCACTTTTGCCGCCAACTTGTCGAGCAGCGGTTTTGAGCCACGCCATATCATGAAGGCGCGTTCACTCAGTTTGGCACATTACATTCTTCCACAAGGATATAGCGAGGTGCATGGCACCGCCACCGCCACAGTGGCTTCGCTTTCGGACGAACAAGCCACCACATGGAGCCGTGCCACGGTGTGGGGCTACACCGATTTGGGTGCCACCGTCACAGGCAACCCCACCGGTGCCACCGTGCAGTGGCGGCCACACAAAGGCATACAGCAAGCCCGATTCCATGCGGCCAACATGCGCCGCTTCTCCACCACGGTGAAGGGTGATGCCAAGGTGTTTGGCATGTCGCTCGAAAACGACTACGGCATCGTGGTCGATAACTTCGGTGTGCGTGGCAGTTCGGGTATGCAGCTTGCGAACTTGGCGGTGGGCTTGTCGGCAGATTTCGCCCGTCAGCACCCCTACGACCTTGTGATTATCCACTACGGACTCAACGCCATAGCACAGGCAGGAACGGAGAAAACTTGCTCCTGGTATGTGGCAAACATGAAGAAGTGTGTGGCGCGAATCAGGAAAATTTACCCACGCAGCGCGGTGATGATTGTGAGCGCGTCGGATATGGCTACTCGCAGCCACTCCACAGGCAAGGTGCGCACCATGCCGGCCGTGGAACCCCTCGTGCGCTATCAGCAGAAGATGGCGGCGGAAATGGGTGTGGGATTCATCAATTTCTACGATATGATGGGCGGCAGAAACAGTGTGGTGAGCATGGCAGAGCGTCATCTTGCCGAAAAAGACTATGTGCACGTCAATCGCCGTGGCGGTAAGATGTTGGCGGAGAAATTCACCAAGTCGTTTGTCGCCGGATATGATAACTATAAACGCAAAAAAGCCGCAGGCTACTAAACGATATGGAAATGATATACAACAATTTAGTGCAGCTGCTCACCTACGATCCTCAAAGCCCTATCATTTTCAGTAGCGGCTTGTTTTTGGTACTGTTTGTGGGCTTCACGTTGGTGTACTATCTGCTTCACAACACCTTCACGCCTCGCATTCTTTTCGTCACGCTCTTTTCCTACTATTTCTACTACAAGAGCAGTGGCATTTATTTCATTCTGCTTGCCGTGGTCACGCTGAGCGACTATCTGATAGCCAAGGCGATACACAACAGCAGAGAGGAGAATGCCGACGATTTGAGTTATGGCCGCGGCTATCGCAAGATGCTCGTGCTGCTGAGTTTGGCGGTGGATTTGGGCTTCTTGGGCTATTTCAAGTATGCCAATTTCTTCGGTGCCAACTTCGCCCTTATCGTGGGGCAGAATTTCCAGCCGTGGGACATTTTCCTGCCAGTGGGCATCAGTTTCTTCACATTCCAGAGCCTGAGTTACACCATTGATGTGTATCGTGGCGAATTGCGTCCGCTCGATTCGCTGCTCGACTATGCGTTCTATGTGTCGTTCTTCCCGCAGTTGGTGGCTGGCCCGATTGTGCGTGCCCGCGACTTTGCGCCGCAAATCCGTAAGCCGCTCGTGATCAACAACCGCATGATTGCGATGGGCGTGTATCTGATTGTGATTGGCTTGTTTAAGAAGGCGGTGATTAGCGACTATATCAGCATCAACTTTGTGGACCGTGTGTTCGACAATCCGCTTCGCTACACCGGTGTGGAGAATTTGTTCGGTCTGATCGGTTATGCCATGCAACTGTATTGCGACTTTAGCGGCTACAGCGATATGGCGATAGGCATTGCGCTGCTGCTGGGGTTCCGCTTCCCTACCAACTTCAATGCGCCGTTTAAGGCCGACAGTGTGGGCGATTTCTGGCGGCGCTGGCACATTTCGCTCTCGTCGTGGATTCGCGACTATGTGTATATCTCGCTCGGTGGCAACCGTAAAGGCGACTTGCGCACCTGCTTCAATATTTTCATCACCATGCTCTTGGCTGGCTTGTGGCATGGCGCGAGTTGGAATTTTGTGATTTGGGGCGCGCTCTTTGGCTTGGCGCAGGTGGCGCACCGCACTTTCAGGGTGAATATCCTGCACCACGACCGCCACTATCGCAGCCAGGGCGTGAAACGCTTCTTTGCGGTGCTGAGCACCTTCGTGTTTGTGCTGTTTACCTTCTTGGTGTTCCGCAACGCTGATATGCAGGGCGTGGTGGATATGCTCACGCAAATGTTCACCAAGTTCCACCCCGAAGTGGCTGTGCAGTGCGTCACAGGCTATGTGTGGGTGTTTGTGCTGGTGGTGTTTGGTTTCGTGAGCCACTGGCTCCCACAGGCGTGGGAGAGCAGAATGGTGGCATATCTCTCCAAGTGCAACCTGTTGGTGTATGTGCTGCTGCTCACGGGCGTGATTTTCCTCATTTGCCAAGTGAAGACCAGCGATGTGCAGCCGTTTATCTATTTCCAATTCTAAAAGCGGAATTGGCGCTGATATAAATGGTTTTTAACGAAAGTTTTTGCTTTTGGGCAGAATTTTGGCGCAATATATAAATTATCTTTGCAACGTGAAAATGAAACAAAACTGATAATAATAAAAAATACAATATAATTATGGCAGAAGATATTAAAACTATGTTGGGTGATGCAGCTGAACGCAAGCAATTATCGCCTGAAAAGCTGAAAGCTCTTCAGCTCACTATGGACAAGATTGACAAAACCTACGGTCGTGGATCAATCATGAAACTCGGTGACGAGAACATCGAAAACATCGAGGTGATTCCTTCAGGTTCTATCGGTTTGAACTATGCACTCGGCGTGGGTGGCTACCCTCGCGGAAGAATCATCGAAATCTATGGTCCTGAATCATCAGGTAAGACCACCTTGGCAATCCATGCCATCGCTGAGGCGCAGAAGATGGGCGGCATCGCTGCTATCATCGACGCTGAGCATGCTTTCGACCGCTTCTATGCCGAGCAACTTGGCGTGGACGTGAACAGTCTGCTCATCTCACAACCCGACAACGGTGAGCAAGCCCTTGAAATCGCTGATATGCTGATTCGCTCGTCGGCTATCGACATCATCGTTATCGACTCGGTGGCTGCGCTCACTCCAAAGGCTGAAATCGAGGGCGAAATGGGCGATAGCAAGATGGGTCTTCAGGCTCGACTGATGTCGCAGGCGCTTCGCAAACTCACTGCCACCATCAGCAAGACCAATACCACCTGCATTTTCATCAACCAACTTCGCGAAAAACTCGGCGTGATGTTCGGCAACCCCGAAACCACCACTGGCGGTAACGCGCTGAAGTTCTACGCAAGTGTGCGTATCGACATTCGCCGCATCGGTCAAATCAAAGATGGCGACCAGGTGAACGGTAACCTCACCCGTGTGAAAGTGGTGAAAAACAAGGTGGCACCTCCATTCCGCAAGGCAGAATTTGAGATTCTCTTCGGCCAAGGCATCAGCAAGGTGGGCGAAATCGTTGACCTCGGCGTGCAGTTCGGCATTATCAAGAAGAGCGGTGCATGGTTCTCTTACGAGGGCACCAAGTTCCAAGGCCGCGACACGGCTAAGCAACTCATTGCCGACAACCCAGAACTTGCCGAAGAACTCGAAGCAAAAATTTTCGCCGCTATGCGTGGTGAGACGCTTGAAGAGGAAACTGAAGCATAAATTCAATAATCCTTTATAAAAAACATCTTTTTAGTGGTTAGAGGGGCATGGTTATTCACCCTCAACGCCCCCTTCGGTATGCGCGACGCACCCCGAAGGGGGCTCCCCATTTAACCCCACCACCCCAAGTGTTTCAAGTGTTTCAAGTGTTTCAGGTGTTTCAGGTGTTTCAGGTGTTTCAGGTGTTTCAAGTGTTTCAAGTGTTTCAGGCGCTTCAGGTGTTTCGGGTGTTTCAGGCGCTTCAGGTGTTTCGATTCAGAGAATATTTTACAAGAAAGCGTAGCGACATGCCTTCGGCGAAAGAAAACCGATTTTTAAAAAATAGGATGAAATAAGATAAAATGGATGAAATAGGTGTTTCAAAATTCCCATCAAACCATCATAAGTCAAAGCTATCGTCTTAACTTCTTAACTTCTTTAACTTCTTAACTTCTTTCTTCTGTAGATTCCATTAATTTCTTAACTTCTTAAACTTCGTGGGTTGGGGATTTTTTTGTAATTTTGGAGGTTGGTAGATTATACTGAAAATATAAGGTAAAACTATAATGGATAAAAGTCAAGAAAAGAGCCTTTTCGGCTTGGTTAAGGTGAAGTCGCTCATTGCGTTTGCGGCTTCGGTGCTGTTCTTCCTGGTGCTGTCGTGGGTGTATTTCTACCCCAACGACATTCGTGGCGATGTGATGCAGCAGCACGATATTGTTCAAGGTGCCGCCAACGGTCAGGAGGCGTCGGTGTATTACGAGCAGACAGGCAAGGTCACTCGCTGGACCGATGCACTGTTCGGTGGTATGCCCACTTTCCAGATTTCCCCCACCTACGAGAGCAGTTCGCTGCTGGGCACGGTGGATAAGGTGTATTCATTGCGCATATTCGGTATGCCCTCTTATGTGAGTTGGCTCTTTATGCTCATGATGGGCTTCTACATATTGATGCTCGCCTTCGACATGAAGTGGTATTATGCCGTGCTGGGAGCCGTGGCTTATGCGTTCTCCAGTTATTTCTTCATCATCATTGGCGCGGGCCATATCTGGAAATTGCTGGTGCTCTGCTACATTCCGCCCACCATTGCCGGCATAGTGATGTGCTATCGTGGCAAATACCTTGCCGGTGCAGCCATCGCCGCCCTTTTTGCCGCCCTTCAACTCTACAGCAACCACGTGCAGATGACGTATTACTCTGCCTTCGTGGTGGTGGCGCTTGTGATTGCCTACCTCTGCCAAGCCATCAAGCAAAAGCAGATGAAGCGTTGGGGCATCGCCACTGGCTCGCTTGCCGTGGCAGCGGCTCTCGCACTGTTGAGCAATGCGCCCAACCTGTTTATGACTTATGAATACTCTAAGGAAACTATACGTGGCGGCCACAGCGAACTCACTCCGCTGAAGACCGATGCCGAGCAGGCTCCACAGCAGACCACTAAAAATGGCGGTTTGGATAAGGACTACATTACCCAATGGAGTTACGGCTTGGGCGAGACTTTCACGCTGCTTGTGCCAAATGTGAACGGTGGCGCGTCGCTCAAACCCACACAAGACGAGCAAAACCCAAGCATAATTTCCAACACTATGCTTTCGCTCGACAAGACTTCGAAATACGAAAAACTCGACAGCCAAGGCGAAATCGACCAACTGAATGCGCAATGTATGCAAATGTTCACCCAATACTTCGGCAATCAGCCGATGACCAACGGTCCGGTGTATGTGGGTGCGCTGATTTTCGCGCTCTTCGTGTTGGGCTGCATTGTGGTGAAAGGACCGGTGAAATGGGCACTTTTGGCTGTTACCATTCTTTCGGTGTTGCTCTCGTGGGGGCATAATTTCATGTGGTTCTCCGACTTGTTTATCGACCACTTCCCGATGTACAACAAGTTCCGCACCGTGGCGAGCATTCTTGTGATAGCCGAGTTTACCATCCCTTTGCTGGCTGTGCTTGCGCTGCACAAGGTGTTCACCGAGGAAGATTTCCTGAAGAAGCATAAAATCGCCCTCTTTGCCAGTTTCGGTGTGTGCGCCGCACTCTGCTTGCTCTTTGCTGTGGCTCCGGGCTTGTTCCAGAACTACACCGAAAGCGACCAGCAAATTTTCAACATGATCAAGCAGCAGCTGGGCGAGGTGCCTGGCAGCGTGTATGCCAATGTCGATGCCATTCGCCTCTCGCTCGTGTCGCAAGACGCTTGGCGCAGTTTGGCGGTGATTGTGGTGGGCTTCGCCATCATTTTCGCCTACCTCAAAGGCATTATGAAAACCAACGTGGCAGTGCCTGTGCTGCTCGTGGCTGCGGTGGTGCTGGTGGATATGTTCACCGTGAACAAGCGTTACATTGATAAATACTCTTTCGTGTCGAAATACGATGTGGCTTCGGCTCAGTTCGAACCCACACAGGCTGATAAGACCATTCTTCAAGACACCACGCAAAACTACCGTGTGCTTGATGTGCAGGGCTTCGGTCAGCCCAATTCTTCATATTTCCACAAGACTGTGGGCGGCTACCATGCGGCAAAACTGGCGCGCTACAACGATTTGATCGACCGTCAAATCAGCCGCAACAATATGCAGGTGCTCAACATGCTCAACACGCGCTGGGTGAAGGTGGATGCCAATACTGCACAACTCAACCCTACCGCACTGGGCAATGCGTGGTTTGTGGATTCGCTCACATTCGTGAAGGGTGCCGATGCCGAAATGAAGTTCCTTGACCACTTCAACGCTGCCAACAGCGCCGTGGCCGACGAGCAGTTTAAGGCGGTGCTTGGCAATGCCGTGCCTAAGACTCCAGGCGACACCATCTACGAAACCACCTACGCTCCAAACCGCCTCACCTACCATAGCCATAGCGCGAAGGGTGGCGTGGCTGTGTTCAGCGAAGTGTATTTCCCATGGGGCTGGCATGTGACCATCGACGGCAAACCTGCCGAACTTGGCCGTGTGAACTATGTGCTCCGTGCGCTGCAAGTGCCAGCCGGCGACCACAAGATTGAGATGAAGTTTGAACCCGAACAGGTGGAATCGGCCGACTCTGCCGCTAAGGTTGCCATCATGCTTATCTTTGTGGCTGTGATTGCGGCTATTGTGGTGCCTGTGATTCGCAACCGTAAGAATTCCGACGGTAAAACCGCTGGAAATGCCTAAATTCTCCCGATAATTCCGTTAGCGAATGGGTAGATTCAGAAGATATCGAACTGCTTGGAGCCGCCACCACCGAAGTGGTGGCTTCGGCATTCATTCGCCTTTCGCGTTCAACTTTGTGCAGAATGTGCTTGGCGAGCGATCCCCTTACTATGCCTACGCGCGCATCGCCAAATGGCGTGCCAAGGCAAAGGCGGCGTTGGGTGGCTGTTGGCCACATACATCATCGCTCATTTCGCTTAATGAAGCCCGGATGTTGTTCCGCATCACCAATTTCTTCAATCCCTCGCAACTGCTTGTGATAGGTGCGAGAAGCGGGGTGTCGGCGGCAAGTGTGAAGGCGGTGTCGAGCCAAAGTGTGCTCCACCTCTATTCGCCACAGTATGCCCAAAGCAAGGTGCAGCAACAGTTGCTCATGCCTTTCGGTAATCAAGTGCGCCATTACACCGACATTTTCGAATGTGTGCAGGCGTATTTCTCGCAGATTTCTGCCGATGCCGAGCCTTTCGTGCTGGTGGACGAAATCGGCGATGAAATGGAACTTGATGTGCTAAAATCGTCGATTTTGCCGATAGTGCGAAAGCAAGGTGTGATAGTGATGCGCAATTTGCACAAGCATGAACTGGTGGCGCGCCTGTGGGCGGAATGTAAGCACCATGCCCATTACGGACAAACCTACACAAACGGAAAAACCGGTATTCTCATCGCTAACCCCAAACTCCAATTAGAGCATTTCTCCCTTTGGCTGAAATAAGAAAAAAAACCTCACACAGATATGAATATAGTGAAGATTAGCGGCAGCCCCGCACAACAGATGTATCAATACGCATTCTATTATGCGCTCTTGCAGCACGATCCCGAAGCACGCCTGCATGTGCCTTCGGAGAAGTGGATCAATTCTCGCTTCCATTTGCCCCGATTTGTGGAGGCGTCGGCCGACGACTTGAAGCAGTTTGGCAAAGGTTCAATCGGTTCGCGCATGATGTCGATGTTCAGAAAAGCCGCTGGTGAGGTGGTCACCGAGCCGCAAGACCACCGTTTTGTGGCTGATTTGCTGGAGAAGAAAGATGCTTATTTCGATGGGCAATGGCTCTCTCCACGCTATTTCGCTTCGGTGGAAGATGATATACGCTCGGCATTTTCGGTGCCAGAGAAGGTGTTGCCGTCGTCGATGGCAAGTATGCTCAACATGCTCAAGCAGGGCAAGACCGTGGCGATGCAAGTGCATGAGCCTAACGGTGCCGATAATACCTGCACGCCCGACTACTACAACTGGGCGATTGCCAACATTCTCTCCACGTTCAACAATCCGCATTTCTATGTGTTTACCACCGATGTTGATTGGGTGAAGTCAAACGTTAATTTCCAAGGGGCGAAGGTGGAAATCGTGGCATATCCTGCCGCTGCCGAAACCTCGCTGCTTGCCTATCTGTTTCGTGCGCGCCACATCGTGATGGCTAACCGTCTGGTGAGTTGGTGGGCGGCATGGCTCAACGCCAACGACGATAAAATCGTGATTGCGCCCCAAAAATGGGCGAAAAACGCCGATTATCCCGACCTTTACCCCATCTATTGGACCCAAATCCCCACCACATAAATCCTAACGATAAATGATCGGTTTTAGTTATGAAATGCCGCTTTTTTATTTGGATTTTAATTGGCGGTAGGGGGTGAGGAAGAAGGGGCGGTCGGTGAGGTGCGGGTGCGGCACGGTGAGCGTGGGCGTGTTGATGGCGATGGGGGTGCCGTCGGTTTGTTCGATTGCCATGATGTCGATGTCAACGAGGCGGTCGATGTAGTTGCCACGGTCGTCGCGGTGCGAATCGCTGCCCAAAGAATGTTCCAAATCGTGAATGTGGTCGAGCATGTCGAAAGGCTCGATGGTGGAATCGAGTGCCACGCCCACGTTTAGGAACTCGTTAGGCGACTCAAACCCCCACGGCTTACTCTTTACCACTTCGCTTTCTTTAACGTGCTCAGCGCCGTCGGAAAGGGCTTTAATGGCACTTTCCAAATTCCGCTCGCGGTCGCCCAAATTCGTGCCAATATTGAGATAATACCGAAAAGTCATTTAGAGATGTTAGAAATTAGATGTTAGAAATTAAACTCAGAAGTTAAGAAGTTAAAGAAGTTAAGAAGTTAAGAAGTTAAAGACGATAGCATCGCCTACTTCGAATTCTCGAAAATTCGGAATCTTTCAGGATTTTTGAAACACCTATTTTATCCATTTCACCCTATTTCCACCTATTTTTTTAATCGGTGTAAATGGATTTTAATTGGATTTAATCGGTGTTTTTTTTCGTTGACGCATCGTTGCCACAGAGAGATGATGGGTAGAAAAGAGAAAAAGGCTCAATTAGCCGTTGTGTGCGTCTAATCAAGCCTTTTGTCTTTTATGCAGAAATTGCCGTGCGGCAATTAGAGACTCTTGTGTACCTCGACTTCTTCGAATGCCTCAAGCATATCGTCGGGCAAGATGTCGTTGTAGCCAGCGATGCTCAAACCACACTCAAAACCGTTTGTCACTTCCTTCACGTCATCCTTGAAACGCTTGAGTGAAGCCAAAGCACCAGTGTAGCGAACGATACCGTCGCGAATCACGCGCACCTTGCAGTTACGCTTGATTTTGCCGTCCATAACCATGGCACCGGCAATGGTACCCACTTTGCTGATGTGGTAAACTTCCTTCACCATCACGTTACCAATCACTTCTTCCTTGATGTCAGGAGCAAGCATACCTTCCATTGCGCTCTTCACCTCCTCGATTGCATCGTAGATGATAGAGTAGATACGGATGTCGACGCCTTCCTGTGCGGCGAGGCGCTTTGCATCGGCACTTGGACGCACTTGGAAGCCAATGATGTAGGCATTTGATGCGGCAGCCAAGGTTACATCGCTTTCGCTGATAGCACCCACAGCCTTGTGAACCACATTCACTTGCACCTCTGGGGTAGAGAGTTTAAGCAGTGAGTCGCTCAACGCTTCGATAGAACCGTCCACGTCGCCCTTCACAATCACGTTCAACTCGTGGAACTCGCCCAAAGCCTTGCGGCGTGCGATGTCTTCGAGGGTGAAGCGCTTCTGTGTGCGCAGACCGAGTTCGCGCTGGAGTTGTTCGCGCTTGTTGGCAATCTGGCGTGCTTCCTGGTCGGTGTCCATCACGTTGAACTTATCGCCAGCGGTAGGAGCACCATTCAGACCGAGAATCAACGCAGGTGACGATGGTCCAGCCTCTTGAATGCGCTGGTTACGCTCGTTGAACATCGCCTTCACCTTACCGTAGTGTGTGCCGGCAAGAATGATGTCGCCCACGTGGAGTGTGCCGTTGTCGACGAGGAGTGTGGCCACATAGCCACGGCCCTTGTCGAGCGATGATTCAATGATTGAACCAGTGGCCTTGCGATGAGGGTTGGCTTTCAGTTCGAGCATATCGGCTTCGAGGAGCACCTTATCGAGCAACTCAGCCACGCCGATGCCCTTCTTGGCACTGATGTCTTGGCTCTGGTACTTACCGCCCCATTCTTCCACCAGGTAGTTGAGGTTGGCAAGTTCTTCCTTAATCTTGTCAGGGTTAGCGCCTGGCTTATCAATCTTGTTGATTGCGAAAATTATAGGCACACCGGCAGCGGAAGCGTGGTTGAGTGCTTCCACGGTTTGAGGCATCACAGCATCATCAGCAGCCACGATGATGATAACGATGTCGGTAACCTTGGCACCACGGGCACGCATAGCGGTAAACGCCTCGTGACCAGGGGTGTCGAGGAATGTGATTCGGCGGCCGTTTTTCAGTTTCACATTGTATGCGCCGATGTGCTGGGTGATACCACCAGCCTCACCAGCGATCACGTTAGCGTTACGGATGTGGTCGAGCAATGAAGTCTTACCGTGGTCAACGTGGCCCATCACAGTCACCACTGGTGGACGTGATTCGAGGTCTTCAGGATTATCCTCCTCCTCATGAATCTGTTCTGCCACATCTGCGCTTTCGTATTCGGTTTTGTAGCCAAATTCTTCAGCCACAATATTGATGGTTTCGGCATCGAGGCGTTGGTTGATAGATACCATCACACCAATGCTCATGCAGGTGCCAATCACTTTGTTGATAGGCACGTTCATCATAGCAGCGAGGTCGTTTGCGGTCACGAACTCGGTGAGTTTCAGGATTTTTGATTCTGCTGCTGCCTCTGCTGCTTCAGCGCGCTCTTCCTCACGGAAAGCCTCACGCTTTTCACGACGCCATTTTGCGCCCTTCTTCTGTGGCTTGTTGGTGAGGCGTGCCAGCGTTTCCTTCATCTGGCGCTGTACATCTTCCTCGCTCACTTCAGCCTTGAATGGGCGTTTGTTCTTATCTTTCTTGTTGCGCTTGCCAGCATTGGCATTTTGAGCGTTGGCAGCGTTTTGCTGGTTGCCACGCTTTTGGTTGCCACCGCCTTGTGATTGCTGTTGCACGCTCTTTTCGATGTCAACCTTTTCTTTGCCAATGCGCTTGCGTTTGCGCTTTTCGCCGTCGGCATTAGCACCTTGGCGAGCCTTTTCCTTGTTGATACGCTCGTTGCGCTTTTCCTCCTTCGTCTTCTTCTTGGGGCGAGTGGATTGGTTGAGCGCCGACAAGTCGATTTTGCCCACCACCTTAGGACCTTGCATACGAGGGGCGTTGGAGATGGTTTCTGGTTCGGCTTGTGGAGCAGGTGCAGGAGCCTCTTCCTTCTTCTGCTCTACCACAGGAGTTTCTGCCACTGGTTGTGGCTTTTCCACCTTTGATTCGGCTGGAGCCTTTTCTTCCTTCTTAGGCTCTGCCGCAGCAGGTTCGGGCTTAGCCTCCTCCTTTGGAAGCGCTGCTGGAGCAGGCTTCTGTTCTTCTGCCTTTTTCTCTTCCATCTTCACCTCCTCGGCTTTAGGTGCTTCAGGCGCAGCGGGTTTGGGTGCTACAGGGTTGCCCTTAGCGTCGAGTTCGATTTTACCCAACACTTTTGGTTTCTGTATCGCCACTTCCACTGTTTCTGCTTCACGACGCTTTTTTTCTGCAGCTTGAGCGGCTTTCTCTTCCTTGCGGTCGTGAATAATCTGTTCGGCTGCCTTTTTCTGTTGCATGGCTGGCTTAAACTTCTGGATGAGCAAGTTGTAGGCTTCATCGCTGATGCGTGCATTGATGTTGTCGTCAACCTCAATCTCGTTCTTCTTCAAGAAGTCTCTTGCCGTCTGCATTCCGATGTTTAAATCTTTGACTGCTTTACTAATCTTTATGGGCATATATTTCTTTTAAGTTGTTGTCTCGTTTGTTTTGTTCGTTTGCACTTGTTGGCCCTTGCTTGTTTGTGCTTGTGTCCCGACTCTGTGCATTGGGTCGTGGCAGCGGAGGGGAAGAATGTGATTATTCTTCGTCGAACTCAGCCTTCAGCACAGCAATCACGTCGTCAACGGTGCTTTCCTCTAGGTCGGCTTTGTCGATGAGTTCTTGGCGTGGAGTGTGGAGCACGGCTCTTGCGGTGGCGCAACCCATGTTCTTGAGGGCTTCGATTACCCACTCGTCGATTTCGTCCTTAAACTCGTCGAGGTAGATATCGTCTTCGCCTTCGCTTTCAATGTCGCGGTAAACGTCGATAGTGTAGCCGGTGAGGATAGTGGCGAGCTTGATGTTCAAACCACCCTTACCGATAGCGAGCGACACTTCATCAGGACGCAAGAACACTTCGGCGTGCTTGTTTTCTTCGTCGAGGCGGATTGAGGAAATCTTTGCAGGGCTCAATGCGCGCTGAATGAAGAGTTGTGGGTTACTGGTGTAGTTGATCACGTCGATGTTCTCGTTGCGCAACTCTCTCACGATGCCGTGGATACGTGCACCCTTCACACCCACACATGCGCCTACTGGGTCGATGCGGTCGTCGTAACTTTCAACTGCGATTTTAGCGCGTTCGCCAGGAATACGAGCCACGGCGCGAATCACAATCAGACCATCGTGGATTTCAGGCACCTCAAGTTCGAAGAGGCGGCGCAAGAAGTTTTCGCTTGTGCGCGACACGGTAATCTTAGGATTGTTGTTCTTGTTATCCACATTGTAAATGACGGCGCGCACGGTTTCGCCCTTGCGGTAGATGTCGGTAGGAATTTGTTGATCCTTTGGAAGGAGCAACTCGTTCTTCTCATCGTCGAGCAGGAGCACCTCACGCTTCCACACTTGGTAAACTTCACCACTCACCAGTTCGCCTTCTTGGGCCTTGAATTGGGTGTAGATGGCGTCTTTTTGCAGGTCAAGAATCTTACTTGCCAAAGTTTGACGCAAGTTAAGAATTGCGCGGCGGCCGAATTTGGCGAATTCTATTTTTCGGGTATGCTCTTCGCCCACTTCGCAGTCGGGGTCGGGGCTGTCCACATCGTTGCGGGCATCGGTGAGCGCGATTTGGCGGTCGGGATCTTCCACTTCGCCATCAGGCACTACTTCGAGGTTCTGATAGATTTCGCAGTCGCCGTTGTCGGGGTTCATAATCACGTCGAAGTTCTCGTCGCTACCGAAAATCTTAGCCAATACGCTACGGAACGACTCTTCAAGCACACTAATCATAGTGGTCTTGTCGATTTTCTTCAACTCTTTGAATTCTTTGAAACTGTCGGTCAAACTTATAGTTTCGATTTCTTTCTTAGCCATAGTCTGGTGTTAAAACTGTATGATGTTTTTTGTATATTTTATTTCGTCGTATTTATAGTTGAGGTCCTCGTCCACCATTTCGGGGCGCTTCTTGCCCTCAAGTTTCACCTTCTTGGTGATGGTGAGCGTAAAGCCTTCCTCGTCAGCGTCTTTGAGCGTGCCTTTAAGTTTCTTGCCGTCTTTAGTGAGCACTTCCACCTCGCCGCCCATATTCTTCTTGTAGTGCTGAAGCACCTTGAAAGGGTCGCTGATGCCGTAACTGCCCACGGTGAGTTCGTAGTCCTCCACATCGCGGTCGAAGTGGTCGAGCACCTTGTTGTTCAGCGCGATGCAGTCGTCGATAGTCACAGAGTCCATGCTGTCGATAGTCACATCAATTATATTGTCGGCACTCACTTTCACCTCCACCAGAAAGATATCGCTTCCTTCAAGTTCGGTGTTGATAACGTCGATAAGTTCTTGCTTATTAATCATACTTACGGGTATATAAATAAAAAAGAAGAAGCCACAGAGCCTCCTCTAATCGAATTGCGCTGCAAATATAGTGATAATTACTGAGGTATGCAACTTCCCCCCTGCCCATGCCCCCAATTCACCGCCCCATACTCCTAAATAATTATATATATTTATAATTATAAAAGATTATTTAACACAGCGGACTAATTCAGGGAGTAATCGAAATCTCGAATTTTCGAACTATCGAGATTTCGAGGATTCGATTTTTTTTGAGGGGATATTGGGTGGGGATTATTGGTAGTGGGCGAGGGTGGCTTTTAGTTGGGTGATGATTTGGGATTTCAGTTCGGGTGGGGTGAGCACTTCCACGTTGCTGCCGAGGGAGAGGATTTTTTCGTAGAGGTCGTAGGTGAGCAACATGCGGTAGCGGAAAATGGAGTAGGTGTCGTGCACTTCCTCGCTTTGCGTGTGGTGGAGCGGTAAGGCGCGGAGGTATCTCGCTTGGGTGTGGCTCACGCGTAATGCGATGTCCTTTGGCTCGTTCTGGTTGATGGTGATGCCGTAGCAGTCTTTGAAAAACGACTGTGGCTCAAAACCTTCTGGCATCTTGAAGGAGGTGGAGGAAATATTGAGGTTGGTCATGCGGTCGAGCGAATAGGTCTTGATTTTACCATCAGCCACATTGTGCCCAATCACATACCATAATTGCTTGAATATCTTTACGAAATAGGGGCAGATGACCACGCCTTTCGATGCTTGCGAGCGGGTGTAGGGGTGGTAGTCGAACACGATGCGCTTGTCTTCGCGCATGGCTTGAATCACCACAGGCAGGTGCTCGCGAGCCGATGGCACATCTTCCACGATGATGCGTCCCGAAAGGTCTTTCGAGTTGCTGAGCATGCCGGTCATAGAGAATGTGTCGAGCAGCCAGTGGTGCATACGGCTGTCGGCCTCGTTGTCGCAGTTTTCGATGTAATACTCAAATGTGGAGCGATTGCACTGAATGTTGATGTTGAACATTTCCTCAATGGCATTGCGATAATTGAAGAACGTGCGTCGCGGAATGGGGTTTCCGTCGCTGAGCGAGGAATTGCGCCACAGTCGGTTGAGTTCTTCGAGGGTGATGTGTCGGTGGCTCTCGATAGTATCGACAATCCACACATATACTGCAATCTTATTTCGTGCCATAGGAAATTTGAGAATTAGGTTTTGAAAATAGAAAAGGCTTTGGGGATTCGACCTGTCGTTTGTAATGTCAAACCCCTCAAAGCCTTGCTTTTTATAACGCGCTATGTTGGGGTTATTTGTCTTTGCGGAGTAGGAGCAAGCCGATTACGGTGAATGCGGCGTTGAAGAGCAGGAGTTCGAAACTCATGGTGTAGTCGCAATATTTGAGCAGTGCCCATTGGAGCACCCAGCTCAATACAGGTGAGAGCACACACACCACAGGCACGAGTTTGTCGCGCACGTCGCCCTTGATAAACATACCGTAAACGAACAAGCCGAGGATAGGACCGTAGGTGTAACTTGCCAAAGAATACACGGCGCTGATAGCGTCTTGGCTACTGATGAGGTAGAACACATAAATCACGATACCCATCATCACTGCCATGCCGATGTGTACTTTCTTGCGAGTCTTGCCAAGGGTGGCTTCGTCTTCTTTCTTATTGCTTTCAAGAATGTCGACGGTGAACGATGTGGTGAGGGCGGTGAGTGCCGAACCAGCGGCAGAATATGCAGCCGACACGAGTCCGAGGATAAAGAGGATGCCCACCACTACGCTCATCTTGCTATCGAATGCCACGATACCGAAAATTTCGTCGGTGCTCTTATCGTAGTTCAAGCCCATCTTGCTCATGTAGAGAGTGAGAATGGTACCCAAAACGAGGAACAACCCCACCACAAACACTTGGGTGATACCGCTCACGATAAGGCCTTTCTTCGATTCCTTCACATTCTTGCTGGCAAGGGTGCGCTGCATCAAGTCTTGGTCAAGACCAGTCATGGCAATTACCATGAAGATACCAGCGAGGAATTGCTTCCAGAAGTAGGTGCCTTCGCTTGGGTTGTCGAAGAAGAAGATGCGCGAGGTGTCGCTGCTTGCCACTGCCGAGCACAGGCCGGTGAAGTCGAAGTTGAGCGTCTGACCCACGAAGAAGATGCAAAGCACCACCGAGAGAATGAGGCAGATGCTCTTGAGCGTGTCGGTCCAGATTACGGTTTTCACGCCACCTTGGAGGGTGTAGAGGAAGATGAGGGCGATGGTAACGAGCACATTCACGATGAATGGAATGCCCAGAGGCTCGAACATGAGCGCCTGGAGCGTTACGCACACCACATAGAAGCGCACGGCTGCACCCAGAATCTTACTGATGAAGAAGAACCATGCACCAGTTTTGTGGGTTTTTCCGCCGAAGCGTTCTTCAAGATAGCCGTAAATCGACACGAGATTGCGTTTGAAAAAGAGAGGCACCAGCACGTAGGCAATCACGAAATAGCCCACGGCGAAGCCCAGCACCATCTGCATGTAACTAAAACTCTTGGCTGCCACCATGCCAGGAACCGACACGAAGGTTACACCAGAGATAGGAGCACCAATCATGGCGATTGCTACGATATACCAGGGGGCTTCACGGCCGCCGGTGAGTGCTGTGTTGGCGTCGCTTTTGCGAGAAGCAAGCCACGACACCACGAAAAGGAGGATAAAATAGCCAATGATAGTGGCCAATACAATCCAGGGAGTTGTCATTTTTGAGTATTTTTATTTGTTAATTTTATTGATTCTTTGAGGAGCACTCGGAGCACTCGGAGTAATCGGATGGATCCGATTTTCTAATTTCTAACCTCTAACCTCTAACTTCTAATCTCTAACTTCTAATTTCTTTAAAGATTTATTCTGCGTAGAGGAGGTAGGGCTTGCGCTGTGCTTTGAATTTTTCCACGTCGGGCTGCCATGAGGCCTTGATTTCGGTGGCACTCTTGCCTGCTTCCATCATTTCAGCCACTTGGGTGTTGCCCATGAGCAGGTTGAAGAAGTTGCGTTTGCCAGTCTTCAGATAGAATTGCTTGCCTTGGCTGCGAAGGTCTTGGTAAGCGTCAACCACATAGGTGAGGTCGATGCCGCGAGCAATCACATCCTCGTATTTCAGCCCACGCAAATCCACGCCGTGGCACAGTTTGTCTTGTTGTGGAGGTGTTTTTGCGCCGAAGCGGCTGGTTGGGGTGAAGTCGAATGGGCGGCAAGTCATGTCGGGGTGACCGTAGCATTGGAAAGGCTGTTCGGTGCCACGACCCAAACTCACTGTGGTGCCTTCAAAATAGCAAATTGAAGGGTAGAGGTAGATGCTCAGCATGTTGGGGAGGTTGGGCGATGGAGCGATAGGCAGTTCGTAGCGAGTTTGGTGAGTGTAGTTGAGGCAAGGAATCACGGTGAGTTTCACCTGTTTGCCATCTTTCAACCAACCTTCACCGTTAGCCATCAGCGCAATTTCACCCATGGTCATACCGTGAACGGTGCAGATAGGGAAGCGACCCACGCCGCTTTTCAGTTCCATATCCAAAATCGGACCATCTACATACATGCCGTTGGGGTTTGGACGGTCGAACACCACAAATTCCTTGTTGTGCTCAATGCAAGCCTCCATCAGGTTTGCCATAGTGATATAATATGTGTAGTAACGCAAACCCACGTCTTGCAGGTCGGTCACCAGCACGTCGAATTTGTCCATGCTTTCCTTGCTTGGACGGTTAGATTTGCCGTCGTAGAGCGAAGCGATAGGGATACCGGTTTTTTCGTCAACGCTGCTGCTCACGTGTTCGCCGGCATCGGCTTTGCCACGGAAACCGTGTTCGGGCGAGAAAATCTCGGTCACTTTCAGCCCGTTTTCGAGCATCACGTCGAGCACGTGCTTGCCCTTAGAGGTGATGCCAGTCTGGTTGCTCAGTAGGGCAATGCGTTTGCCCTTGAGCAGAGGCACGTATTGGTCGATGCGGTCGGCTGCCAGCACCACCGAGGTGGAGGCGGCTGTAGTGCCTTCGTCGTTTTTAACTTCTGTTTTCTTTTGTTGTGCTGCACAGGCTGCCACCGATGTGAGCATGGCGAGCGAGAGTAGTGCGAGTTTAATTGTCCGTGTCATAAAATGTGATAGAAGGTGATTACTTAACTTTATTCTCACAAAGATAGTGAATATTTACCACAAAAGCGCAATTACACCCCTTTTGGTGGAATTATTTTTTCAGCAAAAGCCGTTTGGAACCAATTTGGCGTGGAAAAAGTTTCTGCTTAGCCATGAGGATTTAACGATAGGCGCGAAGCCTTTTTCATAATAATTTGAGTTTTGATTGTCGCAAATTTACAGATATTCTCCGAATTATCACTAACTTTGCACCTTGAAACGCAAATTAGAAACTGTTTTAAAATTAGATAAATGCGACAACCCTCCAACAATAAGCCACGCCGCCGCCGTGTGGATAATATTCAGAAGTTTACCGTTAAAGCCGATGCGCCATTGCTCGAAGCCGTGGCTGCCGTGCTTAAAGACCATAAGCCCACCAAACTGAAATCGATGCTCCGTCATCATCAGTTTGCCGTGAATGGCACACCATCATCGCAGTTCGACCGTCCAGTGAATGCTGGCGACGAACTTTGGGTGAACTTCGACGGCTCGTTCCACGTGTTCACGCACCCAAAACTCAAACTGGTGTATGAAGACGAGGACATTATGGTGGTGGACAAGGCCTACGGTATGCTCTCAACTGCCGCTGGCAACAATATCAAAGACGAAACCGTGTATAATGTGCTTCGCAAATATGTGAAACTCCGCAGCGAACATGCGCGTGTGTATATGGTGCACCGTCTCGACCGCGACACTTCGGGCTTGATGCTCGTGGCTCGCACCGCTAAGGCGCGTGAGCGATTCCTCACCCAGTGGGCTACCATCGTGAGCGAACGCAAATACGAGGCCATCGTGGAGGGCAATATCGAGCAAGACATGGGACTCGTGCAAAACTATCTGAAAGATGCCGACAACTACGAGGTGATTTCCACCGACGACCCAAAAGACGGCGGAGAATTGGCGAAAACGCGCTACAAGGTGATTGAACGCTCGCCTCGCTTCACCAGAGTGGAACTCTCGATGCGCCACGGCCACAAAAACCAGTTGCGTGTGCACATGAAGGATTTGGGCTGCCCCATCAGTGGCGACCGTAAATACGGAGGCCGCGCCAACGGCATTCACCGTCTTGCGCTCCACGCCACTCGCCTCTGCTTCGAGCACCCCATCACAGGAAAGAAAATGGAATTTGAATCACCCATCCCAGCCAATTTCCTCACCCTCCTCAGCTAATCCACCCACATAATATACACAAAAAAATCCCGAATCTTTCCATTCGGGATTTTTTGTGCGCCAATATTATAATGGTTCAGTGGAAAATTCCTGGGGATAGATTATGCAATGTTGACGAATTGTGAATGGAATCAAAAACAAAAACATAAAAAACAGCCTTGGAGCAATGTGGAATGCTTCGCATTTGGCGGTGCGACTGTGCGCTTTGCGTCATTGGAAACGAGTTTCCATGCCGCCAACCACACAATCCCTCCGCCACCCTCTTACGAGGGCTCACCACATTGCCCCAAGGATAAAAACCGCTCGCCGTTTCACGGCGAAAAACCCCTGATGATAAAATGATTTCACGGAAGGAGGTTGTATCAAATCTTCCAAAACGATTTTGCATGGTAGAGATGCGATATTTTGCGTCCGCGACAAATTATTGATATTCAATATGATACTACAATTATGGGCGAACGTGAATTATCGAATCCCCACCATATTATGCTATTCGAGGTGCAGGGCGGATTGGAGAACTGGCTCCATTCCGAGGCGGTAGCCGTCGGGCGTGGGGTGTACGCCGTCTTTGGTGTAGGCGGGATTGAGTTCACGTTCGGTTCCATACACCATCGATGAGTAGTAGTCGATGTAGGTGATGCCTTGCTGCAGGGCGTAGGCTTTGATGCGAGCATTGAGGCTCGCCACCTTGTCGGCGATGTTGGTCTTTTCAGGTGCCCAGTACATGCACTTCGAGGGGAGCACCGACGCCAGATACACCTTGATGCCATTCGCCTTCGCAATCTCCACCATCGACATGATATTGCCCATAGTGTTCGCCTCGCTGTATGGAATTTTATGATTTTCGGCTATATCGTTTGTGCCGCAGTTGATTACCACAGCCTTGGGGTGCAGATTCACCACATCTTCACGGAAGCGCACCAGCATCTGGTGTGAAGTTTGTCCGCTGATGCCTCTGCCCACGAGTTGAGGGTGGCGCTTGAAAAATTCAGGGCTGCGTGTTGGCCAAAAGTCGGTGATGGAATTGCCCAAGAGCACAATGCGAGCGGTGTCGGCAGGTGCTGCCATGAGTTTTTCGTTATCGGCGGCATAGCGGTCGATGCCTGTCCATTTTTCTTGTGCCGATGCCGAAACGCAACTCAGCACAGCCACAAAAATCAATAATGATTTCAAAAGTTTTTGGTTCATCGTTATAGTAATTTAGTCAATGTTCAGTCGGTTATAGAAACAGCAGCAAGATGACTTGCGCCAAAATCACGCGCATAAACATACAGAGCGGATAAACCGTGGTGTATGCCACCGACGCACGGTCGCTCTTGAGCGTGTCGCGAGCGTAGTCGAGTGCCATCGGGTTAGCCATTGCGCCGCAAAGCATACCACTAATGGTGGCAAAGTCGAGACGGCAGAATTTAAGTGCCACATAGCCCACCATCAGCACAGGAATCACCGTGAGCACAAAACCAGCCACAATCCACAGCGCACCCTCTGGGCGCATGACGGTGGTGAAGAAATCGGCACCCGAATGAAGTCCCAAACATGCCAGATAGAGCGACAAACCCAGTCGGCGCATCATCAAGTTGGCACTTTGGGTGGTGTAGGTGACCATGTGCAGTCGAGGTCCGAACGAACCTATCAAAATACCTGCGATGATAGGGCCGCCAGCGAGGCCAAGGCGCACAGGTGTGGAAATGCCGGGGAGGGCGATTGGAATCAGACCGAGCAGCAAACCGAGCGTCAAACCAATGAAGATGGAAATCAGGTTAGGCTCGTCGAGGTCGGAAACGAGGTTGCCCATAAAATGCTCCACATTTTTGATGGCGGCTTCCTCGCCCACCACAGTGATGCGGTCGCCCAGCTGAATGCGCAAATCGGGGGTGGCAAGCAGTCGCATACCGCTACGGTAGATGCGTGTCACATTCACGCCATAGTGGTTGCGGAGTCGGAGCGAGCCCAGTCGCTTGCCGTTGATATCGGGCTGAGTGACCACGATGCGGCGCGATATGAGTTGGCTGTCGATAGCGTCCCAGTCCACCGTGTCTTTGTTGAAGTCGGTTTTTTCCTGTTCGCCAAAGAGCAGCGTCATTGCCGCGCTGGTGGCTTCGTTGGTGATTACAAGTATGCGGTCGTCTTCGTTGAGCACCGTTTCGCTCGAAGGGATAATCACTTTGCCATTGTGCCACAGGCGCGAAATGATGAATTTCTCGTGGGTGATTTCTGCCAATTCGCTGATGCGCTTGCCAAACACGCCGGGATTATTCACATGGTATGCAGCCACGAAAGTGCCATCTTCGGGAGTGTCGGGGGCGATATGCATGCGGCCATTATGACCAAGCGCCTTCTGCATCACCAGCAATGCCAAAATCACACCCACCACGCCCAACGGATAAGTGACCGCAGTAGCCAAAGCGGCACCGCTGGTGGGCTGATGAAGTTGGGCAAGGGTTTGCTGAGCAGCACCGAGGGCTGGAGTGTTGGTGGTGGCGCCACACATCACACCCACCGCATCGGGCAATGAAATGTCAAAAATCACAGGCATGAGAATGGTGAAAGCCGTGCCGACAGCCACCAGAAGCAGGGCAAGCATGGTGAGTGAAATGCCTCCCTTGCGAAGCGAACTGAAGAAACCCGGACCCACCTGCACACCAAGTGCGTAAACGAACAACGCCAGACCGAAATCCTGTGCAAAGCCCAAAGCCTGCTCGTCGATGGAAAGCCCAATGTGACCCATCAAAATGCCAATGAAAAACACAAAGGTCACACCTAACGAAATGCCTCTTAACTTGACCTTTCCCAAGATTAGACCCAATGCACAAATCAAAGCCAAAAGAATCACGGCCTGCAGCGATGTGTGCTGTGAGAAGATGTTGAATATCTGTTCCAAAAGCTATTTATTATCTAAAATCACACAAAATTACAAAAAAGAAGCAAGAAAGAGAAATTAGAAGTTAGAAATTAGAAGTTAGAAATTTTAGAGAATGGATGTATCGTTTTTGGATAAAACTCAAAAAATGCGCTATATTCAGCTAAATGTGCAAAAAAATGATAGATTTAGCTGAATATAACGCATTTTTCCCTCGGAAAGAAATTTAGAATAAATTTAGGAGCACTCGGAGGCTCTTCTGCAAAAATCCAACTTCTAATTTCTAACTTCTAACCTCTAATTTCTAACTTCTATTTCGTGAGCCAGGATTGGAGTTCGGTGGCGTATTTTGAGGCGAGGGCGCGTGAGAATGATAGGAGTTCGATGCCTTGATATTTAGGGAATTGCTCGCCATGCTTGTCGGCAAACGATAGTTGGAACTCGTTGGTGGCTTTGATGCGCTCTTTGTCGCGGAACGGAGTGCCTGTGCGCACCGAACGGAAAGCCTCGTCGATATAGATTTCCCAACGCTTTGCGTGATAGTTGGCGATAAGTCCGCTGTAATTACGAACTGCGTAATCGTTAAGGTCGCCACCCCATGTGGTGATGATTCGGCGTGCATTCATTTCGTAATAGTCCTTCACCTCTGGTGTTTGTCCAAACTCGCGGGCTTGGTCAATCCACTTATCCACAGTGCAGAATGGGTGTTGGGCATTGAGCATATCGAGGTCGGTGAGCAGCGAACGCATGATATACGCCTTTTCATGCATCTTCACGGTGTCGGCAGCCACATAGGCAGAGTCAAACTCCGCCTTCTCGTAGCCAAAGAGATTGCCGAGCAGTTCACGACCTGTCCAAATCAAATCCACCTTGGCGGCATCCACAGTCACCGACTTCTGCTTGAGTAGCAGTTGCCAAGCCTCGTTGAGTGCCTTCATGTCGGAATAAGGGCGACACTTTTTAGTTGCCTTCTTAAAGTTCGGGAAACCATTGGCGGCAGTGCCACGCCATGTGGTGGCGTGTGATGTGAGCACCTTGTTGTAAAGCACGTCCCAAGCCTTACGCACATTCTCGTCGGGCTGGTCGGCATGGCTGTCAGCCACCAATTTCACCACATCGGCATCGGTAGCGCCATAGTTCCACGCCTTGTCGAAGATGTATTCAAATGGGAACTGCTGCACATCGAAGCCCTCAAGCGTAGAGCCGATGCCCTTGAGGTTGGCACCGCCATCTTTCAACGCCGTTTCGAGCAGTTCGCCCGACTTTTTCACATTACCTTGCAACACCGAGTTGCCGCCAAAGTTGCCGAGGTAGCACCAAATGTAAGGCTGACCGTAGAACTTATCGTGCATACGCCACACCTCCATACGCTCGCAGAAGTAGTCGAGCATCGTCATCTTGCCTTGTGGCAGGGCGGTGAGCATGGCTTTGGTCACATCTTTGGTCCACTTGTTGCGCTGATAGTAGAGGAACCAGCCCATTTGCAGCCATTCCGCTTTCTTGTCGACGGCTTTCAGCGACTCATACACATGGCGCGAGAGGCGACTGATGTAGCCACAATCGTAACTTGGAGCCTCCATTTCGTTGAAAAGGTCGATACCATAGATATGGTCGGTACCAAAGAGGCGGGTTTGCTCCTCCAGAAATTTGCGCTGGATTTTCGCATACAGCGGGTCTTCGGAGTTGAGGAAATAGGTCTGACATTCCTCCTGAAAGCCGTCCCAAGGGTCGAGACGCTTGATGTCGGCTTTAGGGAAAAGTTCGGTGAGTTGCTTGGGCACATGGCCAGCGAAAGCAGGAAGCACAGGGCGCATGTTCAACGCACGCTCGCGCGCCAAGATCTTCTGCTGGAGCACCACCTGACCATCGAGCCACTCCTTGGGCAGCGGTCCGCACCACACATCAATGTTTGCCATGCGGTGCCAAGGGAGATACACAGGACCAGTGAAATAACTGCGCACCTGTTCGTCGGTCATACCCATGCTGCGCCACACATTGTACCACACGCTTTCCTGACCAGTGATGGCAAGCGGCATATTCACGCCATTGAGTGCCATCCAGTCGATCACACGCTCCCAGTCGTTCCAGTCGAAAAACGGCATAGTGTAGCCAAATGTGCAGTAATTGAGGAAGAAGCGTTCTGGCACACGGGCATCAACTGATTCGGTGGCATCGACTGCTGGAAGCACTTCGGGGAGGTCAACGGCGATGTCGGCATACCACGACACAGTGGTGTGGCAATATTTTTTCAGATAGCGGTTCAAGCCCACCGCCATAGAATTGGCATTGTTGGCGGTGATGAGCACCTTGTCGCCATTGTTCGAGAGGGTGAAATAGTCGGTGCTCTTTTTCTTGCCTTGCTTGAATTGTACTTTTTGAGCCAATCGGGGCGAGAGGCGGTTTGCCAGCGCCATGGCTTCATCTACTTGCGAGTTGGCAGCCATCAGCGTGGCGATAGCCAACATCATGCAAGAAAGGGTTGTGAATAGTTTTTTTCTCATTTGAATATGGTTTTTATCAATTTTTCGGTTGTTGATGCCACTCGCGAGAGGCATACTTCAGAGTTAAGCGCCAATGGCATATCCACAGGCATAGGATTGATGCAAAGCACCGAAGTAAACACGTCGGGGGCTTCGCCTTCGAGAATGCCGCACAGTGCCACGGCTGGCACGGCGCGCTTGCGGCAGATCCGAGCCACAGCGTAGGGGAGTTTGCCGTGGGCGGTGGAAGCGTCCATTTTCCCCTCGCCCGTCATCACCAAATCGGCATCGGCTATCGCCTCGTCCACCTTCAGGAACCGAAGCACGGCATCAGCGCCAGGGTGCAAAATGGCGTTGAGAAATGCCTTCAGTCCTGCTCCCACACCGCCAGCCGCACCTGAGCCTGGGGCTTCAGCCACGCCATCAGGCATGAACTGGGAGAAATGGCGTGCGCCCTCGTCGAGCAGCGTCACCTGCCGAGGCGATGCGCCCTTTTGCGGAGCATAGACCGCCGCCGCACCATGCGTGCCGCAGAGCGGATTGTCCACATCGGTAATCACGTCGAACTGCGTGTCGCGCACCTGCTGCGGCACGGCTTCGGCATCGATGCGAGCCACTTTCGCCAAATTTGCGCCACATGGAGCGAGTTCACGCCCTTGCTGGTCGAGAAACCGGAAGCCTAAAACAGAGAGAATGCCCATGCCGCAATCGTTGGTGGCACTTCCGCCGATGCCCAACGTCACACGCTGTGCGCCATGCGCTATGGCATGGCGAATGAGCATACCGGTGCCACGAGTGGTGGCGTGCATCACATCACGCTGCAAATCGGCAAGCAACGCCAGTCCGCTGGCAGCCGCCATCTCTATCACAGCCGTGCCGTGCGAAATGGTATAGGTGGCATTCACACGCATATCGGGCAACGGACCGCACACCTCCACACTCACACGCTGCGAATGTGCTGGCGATAGTGCCTCCATCGTTCCCTCTCCCCCGTCGGCGCAAGGAATCAGCATCACTTGGGCATCGGGAACCAATCCGAGAATAGCACCACGCGCAGCCATAGCCACCTCGCGAGAAGTGGCCACGCCCTTGAATTTATCAAATGCCAATACTATTTTCACGACACGAAAAAATAAAAGAGGCTTAATACGTGATTAAGCCCCAATTATTTAAGCCTTACGGCATATTATCCTACTTTTACTACGAGGTAGTTCGACAATTCCCAGAAACGTGCAGGGTTGGTAATGCGAAGCACTTTCTGACCGCCCACTTCCTCAATCACATAAGAGCCGGCTGGGTGTTTCGACATCACTTGCGCCTTCTTGTTGTGGAGGTTGATTTGGGTGAGTGTACGCTTGTCGGCCTTAGTGAAGTATGACTTGGTGTAGTCGCCTTCCATCACCTTGGTCTTGCGGAGGAAACCAGTTTCGATAATCTTTTGTTCCTTGAGTTCCTTCTTTGAGCCAATCACATAGAAACATTCGTTCATGGTGTTGGTAAGGTTGGTGTTGCGTTCCTTCTCTGCTGCCACATTTTGCTTTTCAACGCTCAAGTCGTTCTTCACTTGAGTGTTTTCGGTGCGGAGAGAGTCAACGCGCACATTCAACTTGCCGATTTTCACATTTGCGGCTTGCAATTCAGCGGTAAGTTGGTTGATAATCTTCACTTGGTTGTCGATTTGCTTCTTGAGTGTAGATACTTGCTTTTTCAAGTCGTCGTTATACACGCCAGATGCTTGCAATTTCTTTTCAAGTGCTTCCAAACGCTGTTGACGGTCTTTCACCAACATTTGAATAGCCACCACTTGGTCGCGAAGCGCATTCTTTTTGTCAGCGGTTTCGGAATTCAAATTCGAAACGCTCATCACATCTTGAATATCGATGATTTGGTTCATACCATCAGCGATGTCGTTCATCAGCAGGTTGAGCGAATCCTTTGCAGCGGTAACCGAGGCAAGTTCACCTTTCAATTCCACATTTTCGAGTGAATCGGTATTCACTTTCTTGTCTTCTGCACCCTTATTACATGAAACAGAGAGCGAAGAAACGGCGATAAACGCCAACGACATTAACACAATCTTTTTCATAATTCATTATTTTTTAGTTGATTTATATGCTTTTGTTTGAATTTAGCGTATTTGTCCACTTTCACTGTGGCTTCTGGAGCCTTGCCCTCCACCACCAGCACGATTTCGCCGCGTGGGGCGTTGGCTTTGAAATAGGTGGCAAGTTCGGATAGTGTGCCATTGTGGGTGGTGTTGTGAAGTTTGGAGATTTCGCGGCTCACCGACGCTTCACGGTCGGCACCAAACACCTCTGCCATCTGCTCCAGTGTTTTCACCAATCGCATTGGCGATTCGTAGAAAATCATGGTGCGAGGCTCGGCGGCAAGCGACTCCAATCGCGATGCCCTACCCTTTTTCTGCGGCAGGAAGCCCTCGAAGGTGAAGCGCTCGCAAGGCAAACCCGAATTGACCAGCGCTGGCACGAAAGCCGTTGCGCCCGGCAGGGTCTCCACCTCAATATCATGGCGGCGACACTCACGCACCAACAAAAATCCGGGGTCGCTGATGGCAGGAGTGCCCGCATCGGTCACCAGCGCAATGATGCTGCCACCTTGCAATTCTTCCACCAAAGCAGGGAGCGTGTCGTGCTCATTGAATTTGTGGTGGCTACGCATGGGGGTGGTGATGCCAAAGTGCTTCATCAGCACGCCGCTGGTGCGCGTGTCTTCAGCCAGCACCAAATGTGCGTCGCGAAGCACCGCAATAGCGCGGGGGGTCATGTCGTCGAGATTTCCCACTGGCGTTGGAACAATATATAGTTTTCCAGCCATTATAAATTTAAATCTTCAAAACTTATTATTTACAATATCTACTTAGAGGATTTTTTTAAAGGAAATGCTTTCTCACCACTTCCATAAAGTCTTTCACGTCGTCGCTGGTAGGGTCCCAAGCGAGGTCGTCGTAGAAGTATTCTTCTGCCTCACCGAATGAGTGCATCGACTGCACCATATCGAGAGCGTCGTTGTATTCAGCCTGGCTGCCGCCAAAGAGTTCGCGGCGGAAGCGAATGCTGTCGTTGAGCGAGAATGCCGAACGCATGTTCTTGGCAATGCCTCGATGCAACTTTTCTTCAATGCTGAGGGCATCGGGAGTGTCGTCGTAATCTTCGTCGTCGGTGATTTCTTCTTCATCTTCGGTCTCCACTTCTTCAAACTCCTCGTCATCATCTGCGTAGGCCGCTGGGGCGGTAATTTCTTCTTCTGGTTCCACGAAGGTGGCTTCGTCTTCCACTGGCACAGCCTCTTCGTCGTCATTGTTTGGCTCATCTGCGCCCAATGAACAGCCGCACTCGTTGCAGAACGTGTAACCCATAGGCAGCACCTTGCCACATTGAGGGCATTTCACATACATAGGAGGTTCCTCATCAGCGATGGCTTCCTCTGCATCGGCTGCTGGTTCTGCCACAACCTCCACTTCGGCGAAACTGATTTTCTCTGGTTCATCGGCAGGTGCTTCCTCCACCACTTCATCTTGAGCCACATCGGCACGCACATCGGTGGTGTCGTCGGTCTCGTCGAGTGCGGCATCGAGCATTTCATCCTCCGATGATTGGTCGGGGAATTGAACACTTTGGGCTTCCTCAGCCACAAATGCCGCCTTCTGTTTGATAAGCTCAACCACAGAAGCGGGGGTGTCGTCGCCATGCTTTTCCAGCACAAGTAGCAGTCCCTCAAGTTCATAGACTGCGAGAAGCAGTTTACCGTAAGTAGTAGCCATAACTTTTATTTTTATGTATGCTAACGATTTTCGGTGCAAACATAATTAAATTAATTTGTAAAATACAAATTTAAAAGATTTTTTTTTGCCTCTTTCACATTTTTATTCAATTTCGGGCTGTCCGAACAGGCTGATGAGCATCTCGTCCATCTTGTTTCGCAGGTCGGCACGGGTTCCGTTCCAGTTGTTGGCGATGAGTGCCCAAGCATATTTTGGGTGATTGGCAGGATAATATCCCACAAAACTCTGCACAGCGTTCATACTGCCGCTTTTCACCACCATGTTTTCGGCAAGTGGCGTTTGGGGAATGAGTTTGCCGATGCGCTTACGCACTGGTGGCATCAGTTGGCTCAAGGTCACGCCATCCACAGGGTGCTTTGCCATATAGGCAAGCATTTGCGCAAAAAAGCGGCCCGAAATCTTGTTGGCGCGCGCCAGTCCGCTACCGTCGCGTTGAAACACTGCTCGTGTGTCGATGCCTTTGCTGCGCCAGAGACTGTCCACCACCTGCACACCAGCAGCAGCTGTGGCTTCATGCCCGGTGTAGTAAGCCACGGCACGGAGCACGCCTTCGGTAAACATATTGTCGCTGCGGTCGAGTAGCGAGGTGATGATGGCTGCCAATGTGGGTGACTGATGCACCACAAGATCCGCTTTCACCACTTTTTTCATTTTCTCCAGTTTCACTGGCTTGATTTTGAGTTTGAAACCATTGGCTACCAAGGCGCGTGAAAGGCTGTCGATAAACAAAGCCGATGGCGTGGGGATTGCCACACACATATTATAGTCGCGGTTGGCGGCGGTGCCGTAGAGCACGATAGCAGGGTCGGCTTCCTCCAAGCGCAAATCGATGTTATCTTCATTCTTCGCCGATTTCAGGCGGTTGATAATCTGCACGCCTGGCACTGCTGGCTCGAAGCAGGCGTTGAGGATTTCGCCATCTTTAGCCGTGAACTTCAAGTTGGAGCGATTGTCGAAGAAGTTGAAGCCGTGAATACCCATACCGTAACTCCAAGCCAAATCGCCAACGTCCCACCAGCCATTAGAAGCAGGCGAAGGCATCATAGAAGAATCCACAGTGATTTCGCCCTCAATTTTCTCAATACCTTTTTCTTTGAGTTTGCCGATAATTTCCTGCACAATGTCGGGGCTATTGGGGAAGAACACGCTGCCGAGCGTAGGGTCGCCAGCGCCCACCACATGAATATTGCCCTTGAATTTCTTGCCCTTCTGCTCGCCGATCAAATACACGCGAGTTTTGAACGTGAAATTCGGACCGAGCAAACAAAGTGCCGACGACGAGGTGACGGTCTTCATGGTGGAAGCCGTAATGCACGACATATCGGGATTGAAGCCAGCCACAAGCGTATCGGCATCAATATCATACACAGCCACCGTCACCGAGCCGTGAGTGAGGGCGGAATCGGTGCCGAAAGCATCGACGGCTTTCTGCGCCACCTCGTGGGTCAACGCCTGACCCACCATTGCCACAAAGGCAAAAACCATTGAAATCAATATCTTTTTCATAAGCGTATCGATTGGGGGTGCCTCACACAGATCCCACAGATCTCACAAAGTGCAGTTAAATTTCACCCACAAAAGTATCTTCTTAACTTCTTTAACTTCTTTAACTTCTTAACTTCTTAACTTCTTAGTACAGCATTTCCTCCTGGTCGGTGCCCCACTCTATCAGGTTGGCGGCGATACCGTCGGCGAGTTGCACCAAGCCGCAGAGGGCGTGTTTGTCGCGGGCTGTGTTGATATTGTTTTTTTGTTCGGGGCTTTGGAACGCCAAATCCCAAGCCGCCATGTGCCAACGAATGGCAAGCATTTCATCATCGTGAATGTCGAAACCGCTGCGCAGCACCACTATCACGCTCTTTTCGCCGTGGCCCATTGGGAAATTGCTGTAGTCCACATCGAATCCCTTCACGTCAACCCAGTTGCCGTATTGGTCTTTGCGCTTCTTCACCACCTTCTTGTAAACGTCGGCTTTACACACATCGTGGAGCAGACAAGCCACTATCACGCTGTCTTTTGGCAATTCGCGCTCCATTTCGGGGCGCATCTGAATGATTTGTTCGCGAAGCATCAAGCCAGCGCGGCAAGTGTTGAGCGAGTGCTGCACATTACCGCCATCGCACGCCAAGTGGAAACGCGTGCTCGACGGAGCATCGTAAAAGCCCAAATCTTCAAGGTCTTCAATCAAATAGTCGGTGCCTTCACGACCCACGCTGCGGAGTAAATCGTTAAACTCCTGTTTGTTTTTTTCAATATCTACTGTCATTATCGTTGTATTTTCTTGTTTTTAAAATAATGTAGCCACGCATAGTGGCGGCGGCGACTGAGATAGTCTGCATCATGCTCATGGGCGTAAGCCTCACGCTCAAACGAAATGCTGCGATAGGCATCGCCACGCATCGGCAGGCGCACAAGCCACTCCACCACATACAGCACGTAAAACGGCAGCAAACCCAGTTCAAGCATCTGACGGGTGTGAATTTGCTCATGCCTGATGTCAATCTCCGTCACCCGAAAGCCACGGCGCACAAACATCACGCCCAGCAGATTTACTGCCTTAAATCCCGGAAACGGAACAAAGCGATTGCTAACAATCTTCATCACGCCACCTCCAATCTAAAAAAAAAGCCTACGCAACGCGCGCGCATCAAAAAACCCACGCCTCGCGCATTCAACCTACAAAGTTAACAATTTCCCCCAAATTACCACCAAACGCCACCAAGCTTTTGCATCTAACTTTTTCAAGTAACAACAATTCAATCCTTTTGTAAACGGGCTTATTTCTACAGATAGAAAAATTAATCGGTTCAACAAATGGTGAACTTTGTTGAACCGATTAGATATTGACTTAAAATATGTGCTGGAAAAACTACTTCACAAGCACTTTAAATGATTTATTGCCAACTTTTACGATACAGATAGAATCTGCGAAATTTGAGGCATCGACTGTGAGGCTGTCGGTGGCTGTGGTCTGATACAGTTTCGCGCCCAAAATATTGTAGATTGCTATATCGGTGGCATCGGAAATTCCATTAATTTTAATCGCACCATCAGCGACTTTAACTGCCACATCCTCGTTTTTAGCATCTTGGATTCCTGAATTAACATAAGGCTTCAAAGTCATTACTGCACCCACATTCCAACCAAGTTTCTTATCTTCGTCGTTCTTGGTGATGTTGAACACATTATTCCAGCCTTCTTCAATTCCACTCAGCACACCTTTTTTAACATATACAGAGAACGTGGTGTTTTCTGAAGCATGATAGAAACTGCTGAATGAAAGATAATTCGTCAAGTCGTTTTCGAGCGATGAATCGATATCAAAAACCACATGGAAAGTACCTGCAACTGAAATTGGTGATTGGAGTTTCACATTCAACGTAGAATTACTAACAGAGGCATTGCCAAATAGTCTAATTTCTGTGGTGCTTACTTTTCCAAATTCTTTTGTTTCATCAGGAAGTCCATCCTTATCGCCCACAATCTTCACATTTACAGCATAGTCTTTTTGTGTCATCAAATAGCCAGTAGCATAGGTGTTGATGTTGAACTTAAAACCCGACACCACAGCTTCAGCTTTTTCTGGGAGAACAAATTTTTCAGCAAATTTATTATAATATTTATTGAATCCCACTTTGTAATTAGTATTCATACTTGCGGTAGAGAACTTCAATGCCTCGGCATTTACTTCATCCTTTGATCCAACTGTGCTAACGTCGCCAGAATATTCGGCATCGATAAGTTTAACGGCAAGTTCTTCGCTTGCAGAACTTTCGCTACTTTCATTTGACGCTTTCAATGTGATTGTATATAAGCCCGATGCAGGGAAATTAACCGTTGGATTTTTTTCATCAGAAGTGCCAGGGTTTGCGCCAGTGGTCCACATGTAGCTCGTGGCATTCTGTGAATTGTTTGTGAAAGTCAGGGCATTATCAGGATATAGAATCATTTCCTTCTTGTCGGTGAAAATTCCATCGCTTGGAATGGTAAAAGCTGCTACAGCCTCATTGGATTCGGCAGTTGTAACCGAAATATCATCAATTGCCACAATATATCCTCTTTGTGGAGTATAGTTATTGAATCCAATATAGTAGTTTCCATCTGCGGTAGGAGTGAATTCACCACTCACGGTTGTCCACTCTTTGTAATTGGCGCTTGGCAAATCGAGGATAACTGTGCTCTGAGCTGTTTCTGTGGTATCAAGACCAGCCGTGATTTTTATACTCTCTTTCAGAGAGTTGGAGCCGCCTGTTGCAAGAATTTTGCACGACACTGTGTACTGCTTGCCTCCTTTCATAGAAATTGCAGGAGAAATTGCCCAATCGTTACGAGCACCGTAAACAGTATTATTAACGAGGTAACTACCATCGCCAGCAGGCTTTAATGTGGAATTCACACGAACCTTGAAACGCTTGGTATTGCCATTTGCGCCAAAAATAGTCCAACCCTTATAGTCGCAGGTGGAATTGGGATTTAAAACTTTGCTCGCATCATTGAAGTTTTCTGCATAAGGAACTTGACATACTGTGTCTGTTCCGGCTGGCGCTTTAAAAGAATTAGTTGTTGCAAATCCTTTTGTGGAAAATCCGCACAAACAAGTGACAGCCATTCCGAAGATGAATAATTTGTTTGACATAACTGTTTTTATAAATTGTTGTTAGAGTAGCCTTGATATTGACACTTTGACAGCGCACTTGAATTTTATCCGCAAAAATACAATAAAATCCCCGAAAAAGAATCAATCTATAAAAAAATAATCGCATTTTTTCACCATACAAAAATAACGATAAAACAAGCGAAGTCGCCAAAAAAATTTAGCAACTCCGCCTTTCTCGCAAAAGTTCTACTCTATCTTTAAATATAGGGGATGATCTACAAGTTGTCCCTGTATATTTAGTGATGATTGTAAAAAATCCCATAGGGATTTGATGTGTGTAGGCAGGTATGCAGAAAAGATGTAATGGAGCGAAGCAAAATGGCATCTTTTCGAAATGCCTGCAATAGATATGCCAGCGTTATGCATTCCAGCGGAATGCGACACCTCCAAATATCCTTTTGCCAACGAAATCGCATCCCGCTGGGATGCATATTGTTATGCGACATTTACAGGCATTTCGCTTCGGCTATGCTCCATTTCGCTTCGCTCATTTCGCATAACCTT
>ENA-OUQN01000293-OUQN01000293.1-human-gut-metagenome-genome-assembly--contig:-NODE-293-length-44122-cov-6.551206_pt1 | contig 44122 bp, 44 predicted proteins | sample MGYA00237950_ERZ548832 | MGnify/ENA primary metagenome ERZ548832 (study PRJEB26490, sample SAMN05194703) | human gut metagenome | biome: terrestrial biome; feature: human-associated habitat; material... | reverse complement strand
ACCGCGCCTTACTATCGTGAGGCGCGAGTGACGGTAGTTGGGCGGCAGACTGCGTACGGAATGCGGCATTGCTGCGCTCGCCGCATTGATGAGACTGGCGGTAGACGGGAATTACTGCGCACTTCTACAAGATGGGCAGAGCGACAGCGAAGATAGAAGAAAGTCAAATCGTATAGCAACAAAAAATAGCAGGCACCCGATTCGGCAAGCGCCGCAGCTCTTCAAGCTGCTCGCTTGCAATGTCAAAACCTTTCTCTTGGGGGATCAAAAGGGGGAGGTTCTCTTTTGTGAAAGAGAACCTCCCCCTTTATCCGTCCCCTGCGCGGCGCAGGAAACCAAATCCGTTTCCTAAAGGAAAGTAATTATTTCTTCATTGCCGCCGCGGAAGCATCCAGCTTTTCAATAAGCGCTCTGAGCTTTTCCGCATCAGCGCGGGCACCGTTGACGACCGCCTCCGGCGCTTTGGCGAGGAAGCCCTCGTTTTTCAGCTTGTTCTCGATACCGGCGAGCTGCTTTTCGGCGTTTGCCTTCTCCTTGGCAATGCGTGCGAGCTCCTTTTCAAAGTCGACGAGTTCGGCGAGCGGCATGAAGATGCGCGCGGCGTGGGTGTCGACCTCGACCTTGCCGTCGGCGTCGATGGCGGCATCGGCGGGCACGATGGTCACATCGCTGGCAGAGGCCAGACGCGTGAAGAACGGGATACCGGCGCTGAATGTATCGGCGTGCGCGGTGGCGACGGTGTAGTGCACCTTCTTCGACGGCGCAACGTTCATCTCGTTGCGGCGGGCACGGATGGCGGGGATGGCCTCGATGACGGTCTGCATCGCCTCCTCCTCGGCGGGGAAGCTGAACTTTTCGTTGTACTCCGGCCACTTGGAGAGCATCAGGAACTCGCCCTCGTGCGGAAGCGCCTGCCAGATCTCCTCCGTGATGAACGGCATGAACGGGTGCAGGAGCTTGAGCGTCTCGATGAGGACATAGCAGAGAACGTTCTGTGCGTTCTCGCGCGTGGTCTGATCGTCGCTGTTGAGGCGGTTCTTCGTCAGCTCGATGAACCAGTCGCAGTAGTTGTCCCAGATGAAGTCATAAATTTTTGCGGACGCGACGCCGAGCTCGAAGGCGTCCATATTGTCCGTGACCTCGCGGATGAGCGTATTGAGCTTCGAGAGGATCCACTTGTCCTCAAGCTCCAGCTTTTGGGGCAGCTCCACGTGGTCGATCGTCAGGTTCATCATCACGAAGCGACTCGCGTTCCAGATCTTGTTGCAGAAGTTGCGCATCGCCTCGCACTTTTCGACGTAGAAGCGCATGTCGTTGCCCGGGGAGTTGCCGGTGATAAGGTTGAAGCGCAGCGCGTCCGCGCCGTACTTCTCGGCCATCTCCAGCGGATCGATGCCGTTGCCGAGCGACTTGGACATCTTGCGGCCCTTGTCGTCGCGAACGAGGCCGTGGATAAAGACGGTCTTGAACGGCTCCTTCTTCATCTGCTCCATGCCGGAGAAGATCATGCGCGCGACCCAGAAGAAGATGATATCGTAGCCTGTGACCATGACGGACGTGGGATACCAGTAGTTGAGGTCTGCTGCGTCCTTATCGGGCCAGCCCATCGTGGAGAACGGCCAGAGCGCGGAGGAGAACCAGGTGTCGAGCACGTCCTCTTCGCGCGTCAGGTGCTTGCAGCCGCACTTTTCGCACTCGGTGGGGTCTTCGCGCTTGACGTTGATGTGGCCGCACTCGTCGCAGTACCACGCGGGAATCTGGTGACCCCACCACAGCTGGCGGGAAATGCACCAATCATGCACGTTCTCCATCCAGTTGATATAGGTCTTGGTGAAGCGCTCAGGCACGAACTTGATCGTGCCGTCGTTCACGACGCGAATGGCCTCCTTGGCAAGCGGCTCCATCTTGACGAACCACTGCGCGGAGATGAGGGGCTCGACGTCGTTGTGGCAGCGATAGCACGTGCCGACGTTGTGGGAGTAGGGCTCGGTCTTGATGAGGTAGCCCTGCTCTTCTAAGTCCTTGACGATGGCCTTGCGGCACTCATAGCGGTCCATGCCGTTGTACTTGCCGCCGTTTTCGTTGATCGTGCCGTCGTCGGCGATGACGCGGATGACCTCGAGGTTGTGGTGAAGGCCGACCTCAAAGTCGTTGGGATCGTGCGCGGGGGTCATCTTAACAGCGCCCGTACCGAAGCCGATCTCACAGTATTCGTCGCCCACGATGGGAATTTCGCGGTTCATAATGGGCAGGATGCAGGTCTTGCCGATCAGGTGCTTGAACTTCTCGTCCTCAGGGTTGACCGCAACGCCCGTATCGCCCATCATCGTCTCAGGACGGGTGGTGGCGACGACGATATCGCCGCTGCCGTCGGAGAGCGGGTAGCGGATATACCAGAGGTGGCCCGGCTTGTCGACATACTCGACCTCCGCGTCGGAAAGCGCGGTCAGGCAGTGGGGGCACCAGTTGATGATGCGGCTGCCCTTGTAGATCAGGCCCTTGTCGTAGAGCTCGCAGAACGTCTCGCGCACGGCCTTGGAGCAGCCCTCGTCCATCGTGAAGCGGGAGCGGGACCAGTCACAGCTCGCGCCCATCTTCTTCTGCTGCTCGACGATGCGGTTGCCGTACTTTTCCTTCCACTGCCACACGCGCTGTAAAAACTTCTCGCGGCCGAGGTCGTAGCGCGTCAGGCCCTCCTTGGTGCGCAGCTCCTCTTCGACCTTGATCTGCGTGGCGATGCCCGCGTGGTCAGTGCCGGGGAGCCACAGGGCGGAGTAGCCCTGCATGCGCTTAAAGCGCGTCAGGATGTCCTGCAGCGTCGAGTCCATTGCATGGCCCATGTGCAGCTGGCCGGTGACGTTCGGCGGCGGCATGACGATGGAAAACGGCTTTTTGTCCGGGTCGGGCTCGGCCTTGAAGCAGTCGTGGTCCATCCACATCTGATAGATGCGGCCCTCGACCTGCTGGGGCTCATAGATCTTGGGTAATGCTTTCATTGGTTTTCTCCTATCTTTTGAACAATATTGCTCTTATTTGATATCTTCGACGGGCTTTCCCGTCTTTTCGGCGATGAACGCGCGGAAGTCTTCGACGCTCCCGCCGCGGATAGTTCTCTTGTCATACGCCTGCGTATGGTGCGAGGACAGGGCAAAGACAAAGTAGCGCGCCGTCTCGGCGACGGCCACGATCTGGGCATAGGAAAACCGGCTTTCCGTCACACCCGTTGCCGAAACGTAGCCGTCCTCTTCAAACGTGGCAACAGCGTGCTCCGTGCCCGGCAGCAGGCGCTTTCTCGCAAACCAGGCGTTCAGCTTGTCCTCGAAAAGGCTCACCAGAATGACCACCAGCATCGCCAGCAGCGTCACGACGCCGCTCGCGCCGAGCGGCTCGCCACCTGCGGTCGTGGCAAGGATTGTCAAAAGGCCGAGGATTAGCACGACTGCCGCAAAAATGTGCACGCGGCGGCTGCGCTTTTTGCGCACGGTTTTGCGCAGGCTCTTAGCCATGGCCGTCAGCGTTTCCATATTGTAGTCGGTCTCAAACTGTATGCCCATATTCGCTTCCTTTCATTAAAAAACGCCCTGAGCAGCCTTCGCTGCTCAGGGCGATCAATGACCGTGGTACCACCTGGATTCCCGCATTGTGCGGACACTCATGCCTCTGTAACGGGAGTTCCCGTCCGGCTTACTCTCTTTTCAGCGCGGCAGCTCCAAGGCGACTTCCCCACATCCTGCACAAGGGCTTACACCGGCCGCCCTCTCTCTTCGCTTTCAGATGCGGATACTGCTCCTCTTCTTCGCATTTCCACGCTGAATCATACCGTTTTTTGTGCCGCTTGTCAACTCATTTTGAGGATTTCCTTCTTCAGCCGCACGATGATCCGCTTCTCAAGGCGCGAGATATAGCTCTGCGAAATGCCCATCAGGTCGGCGACCTCCTTCTGCGTCTTTTCCTCCCGTCCGCCAAGGCCGAAACGCAGCGTGATGATTTGCTTTTCCCGCGCAGTGAGCTTGTCGACCGCGTCCATCAGGAGTTGGCGGTCGACATCGTCCTCAATGGGCTTCAAGACAAGGTCCTCGTCGGTGCCGAGAATGTCGGAGAGCAGCAGCTCATTGCCGTCCCAGTCGGTGTTGAGCGGCTCGTCAAAGCTGACCTCGGACTTCTGCGGCGCAGTCTTGCGCAGATGCATGAGTATCTCATTTTCAATGCAGCGCGAGGCGTAGGTCGCAAGCTTGATGTTCTTGTCGCTGCGGTAGGTGTTCACTGCCTTGATGAGCCCGATCGTACCGATGGAGATGAGGTCTTCGATGTTGATGCCGGTATTTTCAAACCGGCGCGCGATGTAGGCGACAAGCCGCAGGTTGTGCTCAATGAGCGTGCCGCGCACGCTCTCGTCGCCTTCATCCATGCGCGCGATGAGCTCAGCTTCCTTCTCCCGCTCGAGCGGCGGCGGGAGCGTATCGCTGCCGCCGATGTAGAAGATCCCCCTCCGCGCGATGAGCCCCCAGTCGATGAGATAAAAGCGCAGTCTACGCCACAGCGTTTTGAGCAAGCTCTCCATGCTTCTCCCCCTTTTCGCATCCTTCGCACCACAGTCCCGCATATGCACCGCCGTCGCCGAGCGGATGCTCCGCCAGGGCAACGGCGCGCGGGCCGAGTTTGATTTCGTCAACCGTTATTGCTTCACAGCGCAGCAGCGGCAGCGTTCCATCCGCATTGCCCACGCTGCAATACGCAATATGCGGCAGCGTCGCGGTCTCTTCTTCGCTGATGAGGTCTCCCAGTGCGTGACGGTCGATGACCGGCACGCCGAGGCCCGTCACAGGGTCACAGAGCGTGTTGCCCGTGTCGCGCAGCAGCCGCACGCGGGCCGTTTTTCCTCGATAGGCGATGACCACATCCGCCGTCTCGCTCCCTGTCCGCGCCGCGCCGTAGCGGAACACGACGGAAAGCAGCAAATACGACGTCCCCGCCGCGATCAGGAAGACGCCCCACGGCAGGTCTGCCGCCACAACGCCGCGCGCAAGGCGCGCCATCGACCCCAGACTCTGCCCTAAGAGCATCACCACGCCAGCGAGGCCGCACGAGGCAAGGAAAAACAACAGCGTCAGCTTGACCGCCCGTCCACTGCCGCGATACGCCGCCGCGCCCATCAAAGCGAGCCCAAGCAGCAACAAAACGACGCTTTTCGGCAAAAAGAGCTGCACTGCCGCATAAATACCGCCGACCGCCGCGCCGAGCAAAAGTCTTCTCCGCGCGACTGTCCGCCCTGCGACTCTCGCCGCGCCGAACAACAACAGATAGTCGACGAGAACGTTGAACGCGAAGACGCTTTCTATGTAGATGACCATGGCACACCTCCCCCTGATGGGTTCTCATTATAGCTGTGACCCACCTGAGAAAAGGGCGAAAAAGCGCCGCTACGCTATCTTTTGTCCCAAAGGGCAGAATTGCAGCGCATGGCGCTGCATCGTTTCCCTGCGCCGCGCAGGGGAGCGTGTCAAAGGGGGCCATTCTCTTTTGTGAAAGAGAATGGCCCCCTTTTGATCCCCCAAGAGAAAGGTTTAGATTGGCAGTCTGGGGCTTGAATCACCTTTTTCCCTCCGGAATAGGAATGCCTGCGCGCGGCTTTGCCGCGTTGGGTGTTGCTATACGATTTGACTCTCTTCTATTATCCGCTGCCGCTCTGCCCATCTTGTAGAAGTACGCAGTAATTCCCGTCTATCGGGCACTCCACAATGCGGCGAGCGCCAGCAATGCCGCATTCCGCACGCAGTCTGCCACCCGACTGCCGTCACTCGCGCCTCACGATAGTAAGGCGCGGTTGCGATTGGTAACGGATAGTAGGGATTCATGGCGAAGCCATGTACACTGCACCCTCACTGCGCAGCGCGTGCAGTCATTCGAGATTAAAGCTACCAATGTGCGGGGTTGAGGGGTAAGGCCCCTCGCCTTTCTCTGGGGGATTCAAAGGGGGTATTCTCTTCGGAAAGAGAATACCCCCTTTGGTGCCGCGGCGCGCACGCCGCTCCCCCTCCCGCGCTCGCGCGGGAAGCAATGTGCAGCGCTGCGCGCTGCTTTTATTCGATTCCTTACAAATAAGGAATAACCATCGATGCAACGAGCGATAAGATCATCACCGCGACCAGCAGGATCGCGACGGCTCTCGTCTTCTTATTCATGGGGTTCCTCCCTTTCCACAATTTTCTTGATGCCCTTTTCCGCCTTGGCGCGCGGCAGCATCACCTCGCGGCCGCAGCGCGTGCATTTGAGCTTGATGTCCATGCCCACGCGCGTCACGAGCCAGAGCTTTTCGCCGCAGGGATGCGGCTTCTTCATTTCGACAATATCGTTCAACCTCAGGTCCATGTGCTCACCCCTTGATCGCTTCCCAGTACTGCGCGGCGGCGCGCTCGACCTTGTTGTCGCCGTAGCGGTAGTACTGCACGTTTTTGAGCTCGTCGGGCAGATATTGCTGCTTCACCCAATGGTTCGGGTAGGCGTGCGGGTACTTGTAGTTCTGCCCCTGCGCGCCGCCGGTCGAATCGGCGTGGACATTCTGGAGGCAGCGCGGGAAATTGCCGCTCTTGCCCGCCTTCACATCCGCCCAAGCAGCGCCGATGCCCTCGATCACGCTGTTGGACTTCGGTGCGGTGGCGAGCAGCACCGCCGCCTGCGCCAGCGGCAGCTGCGCTTCGGGAAGGCCGAGCTGCATCGCGGTGTCGACGCAGGCCTTGACGATGGCGATAGCCTGCGGATAGGCCATGCCGACGTCCTCGCTCGCCGAGCAGAGTAACCTCCTGCATGGCGTGACCAGATCGCCCGCCTCTAAAAATCTTGCGAGGTAGTGGAGCGCCGCGTCGGGGTCGCTGCCGCGCAGCGACTTCATCAGCGCGCTCGCACAGTCGTACATCGCGTCACCGCCCTTGTCGTAGCGCATGGCACTGCGCTGTGCGACCTGTAAGGCGTCTTCACTTTTCAGCAAAAGTTCGCCGTTCGTGACGTCCGCCGCCTCATATAAAAGCTCGCACGCGCTCACGGCCTTGCGCACATCGCCGCCGCACTGTTGCGCGATGACGCGCGGCACGTCGTCCTCCCAGGAAAGCGGCAGCTCGCTGCGCGCTTTCAGGATACCGAGCGCGCGCTCGACCGCGGGAACAGTCTCCTCCGCGCTGACGTTTTTGAATTCAAACACTGTCGAACGGGATAAAAGCGCGCCGTAAACGTAAAAATACGGGTTCTCCGTCGTCGACGCGATCAGCGTGATAGAGCCGTTTTCCATGAATTCGAGTAAGCTCTGCTGCTGCTTTTTGTTGAAATACTGAATTTCGTCGAGGTAGAGCAGAATGCCGCCCGGTGCCATCATCGTGCCGACATCGGAGATGATGCTCTTGACGTCCTGTAAACTCGCGGTCGTCGCATTCAGGCGGTACAGGGTCTTATTCGTGCGGTTCGCGATGATGTTGACGATCGTCGTCTTGCCCGTGCCGGACGGGCCGTAGAAGATCATATTCGCGCTTGAGCCGGACTCGATGAGCCGGCGCAGCAGCGCGCCCTTTCCGAGCAAGTGCTTCTGCCCCACGACCTCGTCGAGCGTCAGCGGGCGGATCTCATCCGCCAAAGGCCTCTTTTCACTCATATCAGTTGTTCCTGCTGCATTTTTCCGCGTCGATGGCCAGCACGACCATCAGCGCGCCCAGCGCGTCCTGCGGGTCGGCGACGTCGATGACGTAGGTGTCTGTCCAACGAAAAAGCTCTTTCGTGATCGTCGCGATACAGCCGCGCGAGGCGCTGTCGATCGTGTAGTCCCACTCCATGAAGCTGCCGTTCACCTCCCAATCGCTGCACTCGAGCGTGAAGCGCGGGGTAAAGAACGTGAATTCTTTGCAGATGCAGCCGTAATACTGCTCGCCGATGTAAAGCTCAAACTTGGGCAAAAACGTCAGTACGCGCTGCTGCACGGTGCCGATATGCTCGCCCGCGGCGTTCAGAATATGCAGGCAGTGCCCCCAGGCAAGCTTGCCCTCGACCGTAAAGACGGTGTTGCCGTCCTCATCGTAGATATCATAGCTGTCGAACCACGAAAAAAAGCGCTGCTTGAATAGTAGCCGCATCGCACAAGCCTCCTTTTTCACAGATGGAATGATTATAGCACGTTTTTTCTTCACTGCACAGACTTTTTCTGTCGATTTTTCCGTGTCTCTGTGCTATACTGTCGGCAGTATTGATGAAACGCAGGAGGTCTCGCCATGAAATCCAAAGCCGCCGTCCGCCGCATCGTGGAGGAACTGAAGGTCCTCTACCCCAACGCGCGCTGCTCGCTCGAATATAAAAAGGACTACGAGCTTCTGTTCGCCGTGCGCCTTTCCGCCCAGTGCACCGACGCGCGCGTGAACATGGTCACGCCGTCGCTCTATCAGAAGTTCCCGACGCTCGAGGCCTTCGCGAACGCGACGTATGAAGAGGTCGGCGACGCGATCCGCTCCTGCGGATTTTACAACACGAAGTCGAAGGACATCGTCGAGTGCGCGAAAATTCTGCTCGAAAAGTACGGCGGCAAGGTCCCCGGCACGATGGAGGAGCTCACAGCCCTCCCCGGCATCGGGCGCAAAACGGCAAACCTCATCCTCGGTGACATCTACGGCCAGCCCGCCTACGTGTGCGACACGCACTGCATCCGCATCACGGGCCGCCTCGGCCTGACGGACGGCAGCAAGGACCCGCTGAGCGTCGAAAAGCAGCTGCGCGCCATCCTGCCGCCGGAGGAGTCGAACGACTTCTGCCACCGACTGGTGCTGTTCGGCCGCGACCGCTGCACCGCCCGCAAAGCCAACTGCGACGGCTGCCCGCTCAGAAAAGACTGCGACTACGGCAAGGCGCAGAAATAATATCTTCCAAAAAGCGGCTTTGCCGCTTTTTGGAGAAGGCCGCGCTGCGCTCCGTGCCTCGCCACCAATATGGCAGCTCGACACACGCTCCGCGAGAGGTGTTTTTCACCACGTACACGCCGCGGCGAAAAACGATCTGATTTTATTTCGTGCCTGCGGGCACGAAACTCTGCGAGGCTTTCCCCAATAGGAGAAAGGTTCCGCACAGCATCGCTGTGCGGAACCTTTCTCGTTTTTCTTTCAGTTGTTGAATTCGTTGGGCAGGATGTACTTTGTCGTGCTCGTTGCGTAGCCGTTGCCGCGCTTGATGGTCATGTAGATCGTCTTTTCGCCGCCCTCAAGCTGCACGTAGCAGACGCCGTCCTCGTCGAACTTGTCCGTGACGTCGAGCTTCTGGTCGAGGTAGTAGACCATGACCGTGCCGTCCTCGCGCTCTTCGACCTCGGGCTCGTTGAGGTGCTCAAAGAGTTCTTCCTCCGTCAGTGCCCGCTCCGTGCCATCCGGCTCGAAGGCGACGCCTCCGCCGCTCCGCTCGCGCTCGTTTCCTTCGCTGTCGGTATAGTTGACGGTATAGTGACCGTTTTTCACCGTCAGCGTTGCATCCGTCATCTCACCGTTGAGCCAGAGCTGCACCGTGCGCTGGATGCCGCCGAGATCCGAGGCATAGGCGACGCTGCCGAGCGCCAGCACGAGCGCGGCCGCGAGGCCAAGGGTCGCCGCGCGGCGCAGCGCGGGCCGTTTCGTTTTCCGTTCTGTCATCTTCATTACCTCCGTCATCGTGTCCGGGGAGGCGTGCAGCGGCGCGAACGCGCGTTGAAATCTCTCTTTTTCTGTCATTGCTTTACTCCTCCTCCAAAATCGTTCTGAGCTTCGCTCTTGCGCGAAAAAGTCTTGTGCTGACGGTCTTTTCGGGAATGCCGAGCATCGACGCGGCTTCCGCCGTTGTATACCCCTCGTAATAGAAGAGCAGCAGCGGCACACGGTATTTTTTGTCGAGCGCCATCACGGCTTTGAAGAGCTCGCCGTCCCGCGGCTGCTCGAAAGACAATGTCTCGGCGTAGTCATCGATGTCCTCGTGCCGGCGCCACGGCGAGCGGAAGAGCATCTTGCAGCGATTGACGGTGACGCGGATGAGCCAGTTTTTCAAGTGGGCGTCCGACTCGAACGCCTTATCTGTTTTGTACAGCTCTATCAATACGTCCTGTGTCACATCGTTGGCGTCGTCCGGGTTTTTGAGCCAGCCGTAGGCCACGCGAAAGACCGTGTCCATGTACTTTTCTGCATTTTGGGCAAATGCTTCGTTTGAAAACATATATGTTTCTCTCCTCAAAGGCCTTACACCATACATGTGCGCGGGCAGGGCGTTTTCTTTCACGGGTTCGGAAAATTTTTCAAAAAATTTCGCCGCTGCGGCGGCACAACTGCCGCGTCCCTCTCATATACTGCCTTGAAAGACAGGAAACGGAGGCACAGCTATGGATCACAGCACGCAGCAGCTCATCGACAAGTTCAAGCGCAATCCTGCCATAGCGCAGTCGCTCCTGCAATCGGGCGACGGGCAAAGGCTCATGCAGATGCTCACCTCTCAGGATGGCGGCGCGGCGCTCAATCACGCGGCGCAGAATGCCGCGGCGGGCAACACGAAAGAGTTGGCCACAATGCTCTCGAACCTGATGAAAAGTCCCGAGGGCATGGCCATTATGAACCGCATCAACGACAGCGCAAAAAAATAAAAACCGCGGGAGGGCGTCACGATGAGCGAGTGGGAGGAAAAACTGAATACCCTGCTCTCCGATCCGGACGCCATGGCGCAGGTGATGAACATGGCGCAAAATCTGTCGCAGCAGATGGGGCAGTCCGGCGGCAGCGCGCCGCCTCCCCCGCCCGCGGGCGGTGCGGCCGGTCCTGCGCCGTCTGCTCCCACGCCGCCACCGCCGCAGGGCGATCCGATGGGCGATCTTTCGTCGCTGCTCGGCGGCATTGACCCTGGCATGATCGCCAAGCTGCTGCCCGTGCTCTCGCAGCTCAATCGGCCCGAGAGCGGCGAGACCGCCGCGTTTTTGCGTGCGCTGCGCCCATTTTTGAAGCCGGAGCGGCAGGACAAGGTCGAGCGCGCGGCACAGCTCGCGCGCTTCATCCACCTGGGGAAGACGCTGCTCCTCAGCGAAGGGGGGCCGCGCAATGTATAACCGCTATCTGCGCAACGACGACGGCGTTTACACCCGCATGCCGATGCAGGACGCGCCGCGCGGCGAACCGCCGCGTGATAACAGACCGCCTCACCCGCCGCCCTCCGGCGGAAACGCACCGCCGCCAAGGCCGCCGCAGGGGGACGCTCCCCCTCCGCCGCCGATTAGTCAGGAGGCGTCGCAGTTTTTCTCGCGCATCCTCGACAAATTACCGCTCAAGGGCGTGGACACGGCGGACATTTTGCTGCTGCTCATTCTCTTTTTCCTCTTTGAGGAAAAGGCGGACGACGAGCTTTTAGTCGCGCTGGGGCTGCTGCTCATTTTATGACATATTTTGACAAAAAGGCCGTCCGAAGAACGATCTTCGGACGGCCTTTTCAGTTTCTTTTACCGGTTTGCGCCGTCGAGCGCACTTTCGTGGAGCACTGTGCCGTCCGGCAGCGTAAAGGCGTCCTCCGCCACGTTCCCGCTGTCGACGCTCATGCCTGCCATGCGGTAGACGACATCCTCGCCCTGCAATTTTTCCGCCGCGCAGAGAAGGCCGTCGCTCACGCTGACCCAGTAGCGCTCAATGTAGCCGCCGTCATCGGCGGCAGTTTCCACAAAGATGCAGTCCACGGTGTCGAGCAGGCGGTAATCCGCCGCGGCGATGCGCTTTTTGTCAAGGTGCAGGATGTCCTCATACGTCGGGATGCCCTGCTCCTCGTCGGCGGTGAAGGCTGCGGCGCTCTCGTAATAGAGCTCACTGCCGCCGTACCAGACCCACGTTCTTTCCCCGTTGGAGATCGTGTGGCTCTGCGCGCCGCTCGCCTGCTCGGTGTCGACGCGCATCCACGCTCCGTCGACGCTGACACTGCTGCGGTCGACGCCGCTGCCGCCGGAATAGTAGCGCTCGATCGTGATGGCGCGCGAGTAACGCGCGGGACGTTCAAGCGTCGCGATGGCGGACTGCACCGTGTCGGGCCGCACGGCAATGCGGCCCACGGCGCTGTCGTCGAGCGACGCGTCGCTCACATCTCCGCTGCTCGCATCCTGCGGCAGCACGACGTGCGCGGGACGGTGCAGCGCGCCGCGCACCACAAACAGGAGCACCAGCAAAACGAGCGCGACGAAAGCAGCGCCAATGGGCGTCACCCTCCGCTTTCTCATTCCGCTCCACTCCCTTCTTTCATTCCGTCAAAATCAGGCGTTAAAATCCGCGGGGCGCTCGCTCCGGCGGCCAAAGTGCCACAAAATCGCGTCGGCGATGCGTGCGCAGGCGTGGCCGTCGCCATAGGGGTTGACGGCGTGCGCCATCGCGTCGTACGCCTCCCTGCTGCGAAGAAGCTCGTTGCCCATGCGCAGCACATCGTCGTACTCGACGCCGCAGAGCTTCACCGTGCCGGCGGCGACCGCCTCGGGGCGCTCGGTCTCTTTGCGCATGACAAGGACGGGCTTGCCGAGCGCGGGAGCCTCCTCCTGGAGTCCGCCGCTGTCGGTCATCACCATGTAGCAGCGCGCCATAAGATTGTGCATCTCGTCCGCGCTCAGCGGGTCGATCAAATGCACGCGCGGCGTACCGGCAAGGAACTTCTGCGCGCTCTCGCGCACGACAGGGCTGAGGTGCACGGGATAGACAAGTTCGCAGTCCTCATTCTGGAGGGCGATGTCGCGCAGCGCGGTCATGATGTTCTCCATGGGCTGGCCGTAATTCTCGCGGCGGTGGCACGTCACGAGCACGACCTTTCTTGAATAGTCCAGCTCGTTGAGCAGTTCTGTTGTAAAGCGGTAATCCTTGCGCACCGTTGTTTTCAGTGCGTCAATGACCGTATTGCCCGTGATGAAAAGGCCCTCGGTCACGCCCTCTTTGAGTAAGTTCTCGCGGTTATTTTTCGTCGGGCAGAAATAGAGGTCGGCGATGGCCGTGACGAGCTTGCGGTTCATCTCCTCGGGGAACGGGGAGTATTTGTCGTAGGTGCGAAGGCCCGCCTCCACATGCCCGACGGGCACCTTGTGGTAAAAGGCCGAGAGCGCACCGGCAAACGTCGTGCTCGTGTCGCCGTGGACTAAGATCATGTCAGGCTTTAATTGCTCAATGGCGTCGTCCATACCGAGCAGACACTTGCTCGTGATGGTCGAGAGCGTCTGCCGCGGGGTCATAATATCAAGGTCGCAGTCGGCCTTGAGGTCGAAGACCTCCATCACGCTATCGAGCATTTCGCGGTGCTGCGCCGTCACGCAGCAAAGGCTCTCGATCTCGTCGCGCGAGGCAAGCTCCTTGACGAGCGGGGCCATCTTGATGGCCTCCGGCCGCGTGCCGAACACGCTCATAATGCGCAGTTTTTCCATTTATGCTTCCTCTTTTTTCTCTTCGTTGGATTCTTCTTCAGGTTCCGCAGGCACGGTTTCCGCCGGTGTGGCGGTCTCTGTGCTCTTCTCCTCTGCCGCGGCCTTTTCCGCCTGCAACGCCTTGTCGATATCGCGGCGGAAGATGACGCGCGAGGCGAGGAACGCCGCCACCGCCAGCGCCATCAAAAAGAGCATCGCCTTGATCGCGCCGCTCGACGTCAGCACCACGGCGGAAAGGCCGAGGATACTGCTGATGACGTACAGCGCCGCGACGGCCTGCTTCTGGTTGAGGCCCATGTCGATGAGGCGGTGGTGGATGTGTCCGCGGTCAGGCGCCATCGGGTTCTGCCCGTGGGCAAGGCGGCGGATGATGGCAAAGAGCGTGTCGAACATCGGCAGGCCCAGGATCAGGAACGGCACCGCGAACGACACGATGGCGTAGTACTTGAAAAGGCCCTGGATCGAAATCGTCGCAAGGATGTAGCCAAGGAACGTCGAGCCCGTGTCGCCCATAAACATCTTGGCCGGATTCTTGTTGTACGGCATAAAGCCGAGGCATGCACCCACAAGCGCGGCCATCACGAGCGCCACATCGCTTTCAGAGACGAGCAGCGCGATGACGAGCATTGAGATCGCGCTGATGGTCGAAACGCCGCAGGCAAGGCCGTCGAGGCCGTCGATGAGGTTGACGGCGTTCGTGATACCGACGATCCACAGGACTGTGATAGGGATGGACAACCAGCCGAGGGCCCAATACGGGCTTTCAGCAAAGACGTTCGGGTTGGAGAGCGTCTGGACCACGACACCGTGGAACACGGCGACGAGCGCCGCGAAGATCTGCACGCAGAACTTAAAATACGCGCGCAGCGGGGACATATCGTCCACTACGCCTAAAACGACGATGATGGACGCGCCCAGCAAAATGCCCTGCAACTGGTGGTCGACCTTGACAAACAGCAGCATGCTCACGATAAAGCCGAGGAAGATTGCAAGGCCGCCGAGGCGCGGTACGGGCTTTTTGTGCATGCGGCGGTTGTCCTTCGGCACGTCGATCGCGCCGATCTTATAGGCAAACGACTTGACGAGCGGGCACATCAGAAAGCTGACGGCAAACGCGCACAGCAGCGCGCCGCCGACGCTCAGCAATAACTCTTTCGGAATTCCGTTCATGTTCTCCACCCTTTAATCAGCGCGCGACAAAGCCGACCTTCTTGTAGACCTTGCGCAGCGTTTTTTCTGCCACGTAAGACGCCTTCTGTGCGCCCGCGCGATACACGGACTCGAGATACGCCTTGTCGCCCAAAATGCGCGTGGCTTCCTCGCGGATGGGGCGCAGGGTTTCAACGACGGCCTCGCCCACGGCGGGCTTGAACGCGCCGTAGCCCTTACCGGCGAACTCCTGCTCGATCTCGTCAAAGCTCTTGCCCGTCACGGCGGAGTAGATGGTCATCAGGTTCGCAACGCCGGGCTTGTTCGTGGGATCATAGCGCACGCAGTTTTCCGTGTCGCTGTCGGTCACGGCGCGCTTGAACTTGCGCAGGATATCCTCGGGCTTTTCCATCAGGTAAATGGAGCCGTTGGGGTCCTTATCGGACTTCGACATCTTGGCTCCCGGGTCGCTCAGGCTCATCACGCGCGCACCGACCTTGGGAATGTACGGCTCGGGCATCTTGAAGACGTCGCCATAGATGCCGTTGAAGCGCTGGACGATGTTGCGGCAGAGCTCGACATGCTGCTTCTGATCCTCGCCCACGGGGACATAGTCGGGCTGATAGAGTAGGATATCCGCCGCCATCAGCGCAGGATAGGTGAAGAGACCGCCGTTGATGTTCTCGCTGTTCTTGGCGGACTTGTCCTTAAACTGCGTCATGCGCGAGAGCTCGCCGAACATCGTATAGCAGTTCAGGACCCAGCCGAGCTCGGCGTGCTGCGGCACGTGGGACTGGATGAACAGCGTGTTCTTCTCGGGGTCCAAGCCGCAGGCGATGTACTGCGCCAGCTGCTCAAGCGTGCGGCGGCGCAGCGCCGCAGGGTCCTGACGCACGGTGATCGAGTGCATATCGGCCATGAAGTAGTAGTTGTCAAATTCCTCGTCGCGCTCCGCCCAGTTCTTGATCGCGCCGAGGTAGGACCCGAGGGTCAGATCGCCGCTGGGCTGAATGCCGGACAGCATCACTTTCTTGCGCGCCGCGTTTTCCATGTTTTCCATCGTTTTTTCTCCGATCTGTTTGTTTTTCTCATTTTATCTCGAATTGCGCCGTTTTGGCGCAGCTATCGACCCAATTTGTTATGTTACCATACCCCTTTTGAAAATACAAGCATGTTCCGGTGAAAAAGAGCGTCGTGCGTTCGTTGACTTTTCGGTCAAAATATGGTGTAATAAGCTATCTTTATTTTGATTTCACTTCAGGAGGTCATCTATGTCCATCGACATGAAGTATTTTGAGGAAATGGAAGCGAAGATCCCGCACGGTAAGGTGCGCACGCGCTTCGCTCCCTCCCCCACGGGCTATATGCACGTGGGCAACCTGCGCACCGCGCTCTACACCTATCTGATCGCCCGCCACGCAAACGGCACGTTCATTCTCCGCATCGAGGATACCGACCAGGGGCGTCTCGTCGAGGGCGCAACGGACGTCATCTACCGCACGATGGCGGAATGCGGCCTTTCCCACGACGAAGGCCCCGACGTCGGCGGCCCCGTCGCCCCGTATATCCAGAGCGAGCGCCGCGACACCTACGGCAGGTACGCCGAGCTTTTAGTCGAGCGCGGCCACGCCTACTACTGCTTCTGCGAAAAGGCCGAGAGCGAGGAGGACAGCGGCGAATTTGACCGCGCGGACGATCCCTGCCGCGACCTGCCGCTCGAAGAGGCCAAGGCGCGCGTCGCCGCGGGCGAGCCCTACGTCATTCGCCAGCGTATCCCGAAGGACGGCACCACGACCTTCCACGATGCAAGCTTTGGCGACATCACGGTGGAGAATACGACGCTCGACGATCAGGTGCTCTTGAAGCGCGACGGTCTGCCGACCTACAACTTTGCCAACGTCATCGACGACCACCTCATGGGCATCACCCATGTCGTGCGCGGCAGCGAATATCTCTCCTCCGCCCCGAAGTACAACCTCCTCTACGAGGGCTTCGGCTGGGAGGTGCCGACCTACGTGCACTGCTCCCCCGTCATGCGCGACGCGCAGCATAAGATGAGTAAACGCAACGGCGACCCGAGCTATGAAGACCTCAAGGCGCAGGGCTACCTGACACCCGCCATCCTCAACTATGTGGCGCTGCTCGGCTGGTCGCCGCGCGGCGAGCAGAGCGAGCAGGAGTTCTTCACGCTCGACGAGCTGGTGGGGGCGTTCGACATCGGCGGCATCTCCAAGTCCCCTGCCATTTTCGACATCGAAAAGCTGACGTATTTCAACGCGAATTATCTGCGCAATCTCCCGCCCGAGGAATTCTGTAAAGTTGCCGAGCCTTACATCCGTCAGGCCGTCAAGAACGAAGCGTACTCCGTCGGTGAGATCGCAGCACTCTTACAGGCCCGCTGCGAAAAGCTCACCGACATTCCCGAAAAGGTCGACTTCTTCGATGCTCTTCCCGAGTACGGCGTTGAGTTCTACACGAACAAGAAATCCAAGACCAACAGCGAGGTCTCGCTCGACATGCTCAATAAGGTCCTGCCCAAGCTCGAGAGCCTTCCCGAGTGGACGAATGATGCCATCCATGACATGCTCGTCTCATTCGCCGAGGAGCTCGGCGTGAAGAACGCGACGCTCATGTGGCCGCTGCGCATCGCCGTTGCGGGCAAGCTCGTCACGCCCGGCGGCGCTGTCGAAATTTGCCATATCCTCGGCCGTGAGGAGACGATCAAGCGCGTCAAGGCCGGTATCGCCAAGCTGGCATGATCTTCGAGCTCTGCCCCACGCTCTCGCGTGACCTGCTCAAGCGCGAATTCGGGAACACCGCCGCCGCGTTCGGCGTGCTGGTGCTTCTTGGCTTCGCCGCCGGAATGATCTTCCCCGACATGGCGCAGCAGACGCTTCAAAACTTCGCCGCGCAGGTCGAACAGCTGGGACTTACCGACGATGTTCCCCAGTCGCAGATGATGGCGACGCTGTTTTTCAACAACATCACGGCGTCCCTCCTCTCGATGCTCTACGGGCTCATTCCGTTTCTGCCGCTCAGCGCGCTCGCGCTCGGCACGAATGCGCTGATGCTCGGCGCGTTCGCCGCCATCTATCAGCAGCAGGGCATCGGTCTCGGTGTGTATGTTCTCGGCGTTTTGCCCCACGGCATTTTTGAGCTGTCCGCGCTGATCTTATCCTGCGCGCTGGGCCTTCTCATCTGCCGCACGGGGACGGAACGGATCCTCAAAAAGAGCGATACGCCCTTTTTCCGCCGTGTGCTGGACTGCATCCGCGTCTTTTTGACATTCTCTGTGCCGTTGCTACTGGTGGCCGCGCTCATCGAGACGTACGTCACGCCTGCACTTTTGAACCTTGTGCTGTAAACGGCAAGGTTGACTTTCGTTCCACACAACTATATAATGGACCTGTCAAGATTTTGTAGAATTTTCATCTGCTGTTTCTTCAGGGATTGAGGAAAAGCACCGCTCCTGCGGCGCTTTTCCTTTTTCGTCAAAAAATGAGAGATTCGTCCCGCCGCGGGACAGAGAAAGAGAGGTGCGCATGGCGCAGACAGTTCCGGCAAGGCAGACCGTGCAGAACATGACGGAGGGCAGCCCCGTCTCGCTGATTTTGCGCTTTGCGCTGCCGATCTTCATCAGTCAGGTCTTCCAGCAGCTATACAGCACGGCGGACGCGTTCATTGTGGGCAAATACCTCGGCACGAACGCCTTTGCCGCTGTCAGCTCGTCCGGCACGCTCATCATGCTGCTCACAAGCCTCTTTATCGGCACGGCCATGGGCGCGGGCGTCGCGATCTCAAAGTACTTCGGCGCGGGCGACTATGAAAACGTCTCATATGCCATCCATACGAACCTTGCCTTCGGCATTGTTTCCGGCGCGCTCCTGACGGTCATCGGCGTATTCCTCACGCCGACGTTCCTCATTTGGATGAACACCGACACACAGGTCATGCCGCAGGCGGTCGAATACTTCCGCTATTATTTCCTCGGCGTGCTGGCAACGGTACTCTACAACATGTGCACGAGCATCTTAAACGCCCTCGGCGACAGCCGCCGTCCCCTGCACTATCTCATCGTGTCCTCGCTCATCAACATTGCGCTCGACCTTCTCTTCATTGGCGTGTTCCGTTGGGGCGTCTGGTCCGCCGCAGTGGCAACTGTCCTCTCCCAGGGGACGAGCTGCGTGCTCTGCCTCATCCACCTGCTCAAAAAGGGCGAGGTCTACACCGTCACGCCGCGCAACATCCGCTTCCACACCGGCATGCTCGGCGAGATCGTGCGATACGGTCTCCCCTCCGGCATCCAGAACTGCGTCATCGGCCTTGCCAATGTCATCGTCCAGTCGCAGATCAACTCTTTCGGCATGCTCGCGATGGCGGCCTACGGCGCGCACTGCAAGATCGAAGGCTTCGCCTTTCTGCCCATCACGAGCTTCACGATGGCCTGCACCACGTTCGTTGGTCAGAACCTCGGCGCCAAGCAGTATGACCGCGCCAAGCGCGGCGCGCGGTTCTGTATCATCATCGCCGTCGTGATGGCCGAGCTCATCGGCCTGTGCTATTACATCTGGGCAAGCCAGCTCATTTCCCTTTTCGACAGCACCCCCGGCGTTGTCGCCCTCGGCGTGCAACAGGCGCGCACGGTGGCACTGTTCTACTGCCTGCTGGCGTTTTCGCACTCTATCGCGGCGGTCTGCCGCGGCGCGGGCCGCGCGGTCGTGCCGATGATGATCATGCTCTCCGTCTGGTGCGTCATCCGCATCATCTACATCATGCTCGTCGTCCACTTCATCGGCGAGATCGGCTACATCTACTGGGCATATCCCCTCACCTGGGCGATCAGCTCCACCATCTATCTCATTTATTACCTGCGCTCTGACTGGGTGCACGGATTTGAAAGGTGACTCTATGTCTTCTCCTGCGTTCCGCTTCCGCCTCGCCACGCTTGACGACGCTCCCGCGCTTCTGAGCATCTATGCGCCGTACGTTGAAAAGACGGCCATCTCGTTTGAATACGACGTACCGTCGCTCGACGAATTCCGCCGCCGCATCGCGGATATCTCGCGCAAATACCCTTATCTCGTCGCGGAGGATGAAAATGGCCAGCTCCTCGGCTACGCCTACACGCACACGTTCATCGCGCGTGAGGCCTACGACCACTGTGCGGAGTCGACGATCTATCTCGCCCTCGACGCGCGCAAGCACGGTCTCGGCAAGCGCTTCTACCGCGCGATTGAGGAGCTGTCGCTCGCTCAGAACATCTACAATCTCTATGCCTGCATCGGCGAGCCGCAGGGCGCGGACGACGAATATTTAACGGACAACAGCATCCGCTTCCACGAGCACATGGGCTTCCGCCGCATCGGTGTGTTCACACGCAGCGGCTACAAGTTCGGCCGCTGGTACAACATGTCCTGGGCGGAAAAACTGCTCATGGAGCATCCCGAGCATCCCGAACCGGTCATCCCCTTCCCGCAGCTCGACAAGGCGCTTGTCGCCGACATTCTTCGCCGCGCCGCGGAATAAAGAACCAAACTTTTACAAAAAATCATGCACACCCTATTGACATTGCCGATGGGGTGTGCTATATTTTCGCTCAAGTTAATACCGCAAACCGTTGAAGCGGAGATAACGGCAGTGATGCCTTCACAGAGAGCCTGCGATGCTGAAAATCAGGCAAGATACACATTGTCAAATGGACCGCTGAGGGTGCAGCGAAATGCGTTTTATGCGCAGAGTATCCTGCAACGTGTTGGCATACGTCAGTTGCCGGGAGATATGATGGTATCTCCGCCAAGCGCACGGGTAACCGTGAATTCAAGGTGGCACCGCGGATCGTTCGTTTCTCTCGTATCGCATTCGTCCTTGACAGACTGTACCGTTCTGTCGGGGGCGCTTTTGTTTGCGCAAAAAGCTCCTTTGGCAGAACGCCAAAGGAGCTTTTCTTTTTCAGGAGGTCACTCATGCATATCCTACCACCGCTCGAAACCGTCAAAGACATCGCCGCGACGCAGCAGTACGACGTGCTCCCGCTGAGCTGCGAAATTCTTTCCGACTTCATCACCCCCATCGAAGCGATGCGCATCCTCAAGAACGTGTCCACCCACTGTTACATGCTCGAATCCGCGCAGGCGGACGACCGCTGGGGCCGCTACACGTTTTTGGGCTTCGACCCAAAGCTCGAGATCACGTGCATTGACGGCAAAATGAAGGCTGGCGGCCTCACCGTCCGCACGGACGATCCGTCCCAATACCTGCGTGAGCTGCTATCAAGCTACAGAAGCCCCCGCTTCGACTACCTCCCCTCCTTCACCGGCGGGCTCGTGGGGTATTTTTCTTACGATTATCTCAAATACAGCGAGCCGAGCGTCCGCTGCGGCGAGCAGGACGAGGACAGCTTCAAGGATGTCGATTTGATGCTCTTTGACAAGGTCATCGCCTTCGATCATGTGCGGCAGAAGATCGTGCTCATCGTCAACATGTCGCTCAGCGACGTCGAGGTCGGCTACAACAAGGCAAAGCTCGAGCTTGAGCAGCTCGTCTCGCTCCTCAAAACCGGCGAAAAGAAGCAGGAAGCGCCGGGGCGGCTCCTCGGCGAAGTCACGCCGCTTTTCTCCAAGGAGCAGTTCTGCGCGATGGTCGAAACCGCCAAGCACCACATCCGCGAGGGCGATATCTTTCAGATCGTACTCTCGAACCGCCTGAGCGCACCGTTCGAGGGGAGCCTGCTCGATACCTACCGCGTGCTGCGCACCATCAATCCCTCGCCGTACATGTTCTACTTTTCCGGCACCGACGTTGAGGTCGCGGGCGCGTCGCCCGAAACGCTCGTCAAGCTCAAAGACGGCGTGCTGCACACCTTTCCCCTCGCTGGAACCCGTCCGCGCGGCAAAACGGACGAGGAGGACAAGGCGCTTGAAGAAAGCCTCCTGCACGACGAAAAGGAGCTTGCCGAGCACAACATGCTCGTCGACCTCGGGCGCAACGACCTCGGCAAGGTCAGCAAATTCGGCGCGGTGCAGGTTGAAAAGCTGCACTCCATCGAGCGCTACTCCCACGTGATGCACATCGGCTCCACCGTGCGCGGCGAGATTCGCGATGACCGCGACGCGCTTGACGCCATTGAGGCCGTGCTCCCCGCTGGAACGCTCTCCGGCGCGCCGAAGATCCGCGCCTGCCAGCTCATCGGTGAGCTTGAGAACAACAAGCGCGGCATTTACGGCGGGGCCATCGGCTACATCGACTTCACCGGCAACATGGACACCTGCATCGCCATCCGCATCGCCTACAAGAAAAACGGGCGCGTGTTCGTCCGCAGCGGCGCGGGCATCGTGGCAGATTCCGTCCCCGAAACAGAGTATCAGGAATGCATCAACAAGGCGAAGGCCGTGGTCAGCGCCTTGACGCTTGCGCAGGAGGAAGACCTATGATCCTTTTGATCGACAATTACGATAGCTTTTCCTATAACCTCTACCAGCTCGTTGGCGCGATCGATCCAGACATCCGCGTCGTCCGCAACGATGAGCTGAGTATCGAGGAGATCGATGCGCTGCACCCCGCGCGCATCATCCTCTCCCCCGGCCCCGGGCGGCCCGAAGACGCAGGCGTTCTCATCGACGTTGTGAAGACGCTCTCGCCCCGCATCCCGACGCTCGGCGTGTGCCTCGGGCATCAGGCCATCTGTGCCGCCTTCGGTGCGACCGTGACCTATGCTAAAGAGCTAATGCACGGTAAGCAGTCGCTCGTCCACTTCGACACAAGCTCGCGGCTCTTCCAAAACTGCCCCAAGACCGCGCCCGTCGCGCGCTACCATTCCCTCGCGGCCGACGCCGCCACCATGCCGGACTGCCTGAAAGTCACCGCCGTCACAGACGACGGCGAGATCATGGCCGTGCAGCACAAGGACTATCCCATCTACGGGGTGCAGTTTCATCCCGAATCCATTATGACGCCGAACGGCAAAACCATGCTGGAAAACTTTTTGAAGGAGAATTGAAACCATGATCAAAGAAGCCATCGTGAAGATCGTCAACAAGGGCGATCTCAGTTATGACGAAGCCTACGCCGTGATGAACGAGATCATGAGCGGCGAGACCACCCCCACCCAGAACGCAGCGTTCCTCGCGGCCCTCTCGACCAAGAGCGCCCGCGCCGAGACGACCGATGAGATCGCAGGCTGCGCCGCCGCCATGCGCGACCACGCCACAAAGGTAGACACCGGCATGGACATCTTCGAGATCGTCGGCACCGGCGGCGACAACGCCCACAGCTTCAATATTTCCACTACCTCCGCCCTCGTTGCGGCGGCGGGCGGCATGAAGGTCGCCAAGCACGGCAACCGCGCCGCCTCGTCCCAGTGCGGCACGGCGGACTGCCTCGAAGCGCTCGGCGTCAACATCCAGCAGAGCCCCGAGCAGTGCGTGGAGCTCTTAAAAGAGGTCGGCATGTGCTTCTTCTTTGCGCAGAAGTACCACAGCTCGATGAAATACGTCGGCGCGATCCGCAAGGAGCTGGGCTTCCGCACGGTGTTCAACATCTTGGGGCCGCTGACAAACCCCGGCTCGCCGAAGATGCAGCTGCTCGGCGTATACGACGAGTACCTTGTCGAGCCGCTCGCGCGCGTGCTCGTAAGCCTTGGCGTCAAGCGCGGCATGGTCGTCTACGGACAGGACAAGCTCGACGAAATTTCCCTCAGCGCGCCGACGAGCGTATGCGAAATTCGTGACGGCTGGTACAAGAGCTATGTCATCACACCCGAGGACTTCGGCTTTGACCGCTGCACGAAAGACGACCTCAAGGGCGGCGCGCCGGAGGAAAACGCCGCCATCACCCGCGCGATCCTGTCGGGCGAAAAGGGCCACAAGCGCAACGCGGTGCTGATGAACGCGGGCGCGGCGCTCTACATCGGCGGCAAGGCGGAGAGCATGAAGGACGGCATCGCCCTCGCCGCCGAGCTCATCGACTCCGGCAAGGCGCTTGAAACACTCGAGCGCTTCATCGCCGTCAGCAACCGCGCGGAGGCGAACGCATGAGCATCCTCGACGAGCTGGCCGCCTACGCCCGCGAGCGCGTGCTGGCAGACAGCGAGAACATGAGCCTTGATATCTTACAGGCGATGTGCCGCGAAAAGGGCCGCGCGAACGGTGCGCGCTTTTACGACGCGCTCAAAAAAGATGATCTGTCCTTCATCTGCGAGGTGAAAAAGGCCTCGCCCTCCAAGGGCGTCATCGCGCGGGACTTTCCCTATCTCGACATCGCGCGCGATTACGAGGCCGCCGGTGCGGACTGCATCTCGTGCCTGACAGAACCCAAGTGGTTTTTGGGCTCGGACGACATCTTCCGCGAAATTCGCGCCGCCGTCTCAACGCCGATGCTGCGCAAGGACTTCACCGTCAGCGACTACCAGCTCTATCAGTCCCGCCTGATGGGCGCGGACTGCGTGCTGCTGATCTGCGCGCTGCTGGACACGAAGACGCTCGCGCAATATCTCGCCGTCTGCGACGAACTCGGTCTCTCCGCGCTCGTGGAGACGCACGACGCGGACGAAATTCGCTCCGCCGTCGCGGCGGGCGCGAAGATCATCGGCGTCAACAACCGCAATCTGAAAGATTTTTCCGTCGACTTTTCCAACGCCGCGCGGCTGCGCGACCTCATCCCGCCGGAAGCGGTCTACGTGGCCGAATCCGGCGTGCAGAGCGCACAGGACGTCGCCGCACTCCGCTCGATCGGCGCCGACGCGGTGCTGATCGGCGAAACACTGATGCGAGCCCCCGACAAGGCCAGACGGCTCGCGGAATTGAGAGGTAACTTATGACCAAGGTGAAACTCTGCGGCCTGTCGCGCGAGAGCGACATTGCCGCCGTCAACAAGCTGAAGCCCGACCTCGTCGGCTTCGTCTTTGCCAAAAAGAGCAAGCGCTATGTCTCCCCCGAGCAGGCGGAACACCTCAAATCGCTGCTTGCCCCCGGCATTCTGGCCGCTGGGGTGTTCGTCAACGAGCCAGTCGAGGCCGTGGCAGAGCTCTTAGACCGCGGCGTCATCGATGTCGCGCAGCTCCACGGCAGCGAGGATGACGACTACATCGCGCGCCTGCGCGCACTGACGGGCAAGCCCATCTTCCGCGCGTTCAAGGTGAAAAGCGAAGCCGACCTCCCCACCATCGAAAACTGCGCCGCCGACCTCGTGCTGCTCGACTCCGGCGCGGGCACGGGCAAGACATTCGACTGGAGCCTCGTCCAGAGCGTGCAGCGGCCCTATTTCCTCGCCGGCGGGCTCGACCCCGACAACGTCGCGGACGCCATCGCCGCGCTGCACCCCTACGGCGTGGACGTGAGCTCCGGCATCGAGACGGACGGCGTCAAGGACGAAAGCAAAATGGCGGCGTTCGTTGCCGCCGCGCGCAAGGAGGGCTGAGAAATGTCGAATCCGAACGGGCGCTTTGGCGTGCACGGCGGACAGTACGTCCCCGAAACGCTGATGAACGCCATCATCGAGCTTGAAGAGGCCTACAACTACTACAAGGCCAACCCTGACTTTCAGAACGAGCTGACGCAGCTTTTGAACGACTACGCGGGCCGTCCCTCGCGTCTTTACTACGCGGAGAAGATGACAAAGGACCTCGGCGGCGCGAAGATCTACTTAAAGCGCGAGGACCTGAACCACACCGGCGCGCACAAGATCAACAACGTGCTCGGTCAGGCGCTGCTCGCGAAAAAGATGGGCAAAACGCGCCTGATCGCCGAGACCGGCGCGGGCCAGCACGGCGTGGCGACCGCCACCGCCGCGGCGCTGATGGGCATGGAGTGCGTCGTTTTTATGGGCAAGGAGGACACCATCCGCCAAGCGCTGAATGTCTACCGCATGCGTCTTCTCGGCGCGACGGTTGTGCCCGTCACCTCCGGCACCGCCACGCTCAAGGACGCCGTGTCCGAAGCCATGCGCGAGTGGACGACGCGCATCAGCGACACGCACTACTGTCTCGGCTCTGTCATGGGGCCACACCCCTTCCCCACCATCGTACGCGATTTTCAGTCCGTCATCTCAAGCGAGATCAAGCAGCAGATGCTCGAAAAGGAAGGACGTCTGCCCGATGCCGTGGTCGCGTGCGTCGGCGGCGGCTCGAACGCCATCGGCAGCTTTTACCATTTCATCGACGATCCTGCTGTGCGCCTCATCGGTGTTGAGGCCGCGGGCCGCGGCATCGACACGCTTGAGACCGCCGCGACCATCTCGACTGGCAGGCTCGGCATCTTCCACGGCATGAAGTCCTACTTCTGCCAGGACGAGTACGGTCAGATCGCGCCGGTGTATTCCATCTCCGCCGGTCTCGACTACCCCGGCGTCGGCCCTGAGCATGCGTACCTGCACGACATCGGCCGCGCAGAGTATGTTGCCATCACCGATGAGGAGGCCGTGCAGGCGTTCGAATACCTCGCCCGCACGGAGGGCATCATTCCCGCCATCGAATCGGCCCACGCCGTCGCCTACGCGCGAAAGCTCGCACCCACGATGGGGAGCGATCAGCTTCTTGTCGTCACGATCTCCGGCCGCGGCGACAAGGACTGCGCCGCCATCGCCCGCTACAGAGGGGAGGATCTTCATGAGTGATCTTGCAAGAGCATTTGACCACGGCAAGGCGTTCATCGCCTTTCTGACCTGCGGCGACCCTGATCTTGAAACGACCGCGGCTGCCGTCCGCGCCGCCGTGCAAAACGGCGCTGACCTCATCGAGCTCGGTATCCCCTTCTCTGACCCCATGGCGGAGGGACCCGTGATTCAGGCGGCAAACCTGCGCGCTCTGCAAAGCGGCACAACGACCGACAAGATCTTTGACCTTGTGCGCGAACTGCGGCGCGGCGTGACGCTCCCCATGGTCTTTATGACCTACGCGAACGTCGTCTTCTCCTACGGTACGGAGCGCTTTTTGTCGAACTGCCGCGACGCCGGCATCGACGGACTCATCCTGCCGGACGTGCCGTATGAGGAAAAGGAAGAATTTCTCCCCGCGTGCCGCAAGTACGGCGTCGACTTTGTCTCCCTCATCGCGCCGACGTCGGAGAACCGCATCGCGATGATCGCGCGCGAGGCCGAGGGCTTCCTCTACATTGTCTCGTCGCTCGGCGTCACGGGCGAGCGCAGCGAGATCAAGACCGACCTCGCCTCCATCGTCTCCCTCGTGCGGGAAAACACAGATATTCCCTGCGCCATCGGCTTTGGCATCTCCACGCCCGAGCAGGCAAAGAAAATGGCCGACCTCTCCGACGGCGCGATCGTCGGCTCCGCCATCGTCAAGCTCCTTGCCCAGCACGGCAAGGACGCGCCCGAGCACATCGGTGCGTATGTAAAAGAAATGAAGGACGCGCTGCGGTGAAAACAGGAAAAAGGGACCTCTGCTTTGATGCAGAGGTCCCTTTTTTGCATAAATACGATTTGTCGTCCCGTCATTCGATGGAGAACGTCTCTCCGAAGACGGCAACGCTGCTCACCGTTTCCGGATCAAGGATTTCGTCCATCCGGAAGCAGTAGCGCCCGCGCTTATCGAGATACTTCGTTATAAGGAACAGGCTGTCCGCCGCGCCGACGGTTTCGCCGCTTTGCAGCGTGACCTCGGGAGCGATACTCTCCTTCCCTTCGTCGCTGTAGATGGGCTCAACCGTTTCTTTCAGATCATCCGTTCCCTGCTTGATCTCGCAGGTCAGCGAGATCGGCGAGACGTAAAGCGTCGTCAGCACGGCGTTCTTTCCCTCGATCTCGACCGGCTCGTTCACCGTGCACAGGCGTCCCGGATCAGTCTCCGGCAAAGTGAACGTGCAGCTCCAGCGGCCGGGGACGACAAGCTCTTCCCCCCAGTTGTCCCGATACAGGCCATTGAGCGTCAACTTCACCTTCGCGCCGAGGAAGTTGAATTCTCCGTCCATAGAATGGATCGTCATCAAGATCGCGACATGGCGGCCCTTCTCATCCTCCGTGCTGCTCGGCAATACCTCCCAGCCAATGCCGTAGGTCTCCATTTTCACTCCGTCCCGGGACGTTGCGGACACGCTCCGATCGAATGCGTAGTAGTCCTGATCCAGTACTGTCCCCTCCGGCGCGATAAAGTCGATAAGGACCGCCGCACAATAGCGGTCGGCGATGACCTGCTCGATGCGCATCACCGCGCCGCTGTCCCGCTTCACAATGTTCATCGGGACCGCCGCAGTCGAGAGCAGCTCTTCCTGCTCCGCCGTTGCTCCAAAGTACTCCGCCAACCGCTGATCCAGTCCAAGCGCCGCTGCAGCTGCCGCCATGCAGCACAGGATCGCGATGACCGCCGCAAGCACCGCCGTCGTGCGCAGGCGGCCTCTTCTTTTTGTCTTGTGCGTCATGTTCATTACCTCCGAAAGTGTGTCTTCGGAGGCATGAAGCGCAGAGACTGTCTCCTGATAAAGTTTTTCGTCAAACATCGTTGTTCGCCTCCTGAAGATCGGTTTTGAGCTGTTCCCGCCCGCGCCGCAATCGGGTACGGACGGTCGCGTTGGGAATGCCGAGGAATTGGGAGATCTCCTCACAGGAGTACCCCTCGTAATAATACAGGAAGAGCGGCACACGGTATTTCTGCGGCAGCGCCATCACGGCATGAAAAAGCTCGCTGTGCTCCGGCGTTTTGAACGCAAGCTGCTCGGCATAGTCCTCGATCGGCTCCGTCCGCTTCCACGGAGAGAGGAACGCCCGCTTGCACTCGTTGACCGTAACGCGGATGAGCCAGTACCTAACGTGGTCCTCGCTCTCAAACGGTTTGTCCGTGCGGTAGAGCTTGAGCAGCACCTCCTGCGTGATGTCGTCCGATTCCGAGCGGCTTTTGGTGTAGTGGAGCGCCAGACGGAACACCATGTCCATATACTTTTTTGCAAGATACGAAAACTGTTCTTCTGTCAACATAGGATTCTCCTTGAAAGGCCTTTCACTTACTATATCATTCAGGCTGCGGAAATGTTTCACATTTGAAATTTTTTTGAAACATATCTGTATTCTGGCGTAAGCGAAACAAGAGGGAAATTTTTGTTAGGAAGGCTGTTCGTAAAGTGCAAAAAATAACACTGCTTTCTGATCTCTAAAAAATCCAGTTCTCTACCACCCCAAGGAATCTAATGTAAAAGAAAAAACTCAAGGGAAAAACCCTTGAGTTTCAACACTTTGGTGCGCGAGGCGGGACTTGAATATCAGCGCAGGTGTTTTTAGCAACTTTTCTCGTACAATTATGTATCAAACAGTCCGAAATGTAAAATGATCTGTACCAGTCAGTCCGATTGTTTTATAGAAGATGACCCGCTAAAGGGTCAAAATAAGGGTCAAATTCAGGATCACGAAAGGACGATTACATAATGGAAATTACATACAGTAAGTATGGAGAGTACTGCCTGCCCAATCTGGTGGTATCCTGGGAAGAACCGACTTACGGACGCTTTGGCCGTATGCGGCTAAAGTATCTAAAGGCGCATCGCCGAGTGACCTATATCAATTTGAAAACCTCCGGTCAACTGACACATCATCTCAACGAGATTGATCGTGAGGCAAACAAGATGCTGCGTCTCTTGATCGAGCAGATGGCGCAGGCGCAAGGCATCACAGAGCAGCTAAAAGCCGAGGATCAAATAACTTGGGTCGGTGCGATGAACAACATCCGCAGCGCGGCAGAGGAAGTCGTATTACGCGATATCATAAACAAATAAAGTAATAATACGCCGGAGGAAGGGTGTTTACCACCCTTCCTCCCATTCGTCCCAGGCCTCGTCGAGGTCTTCATAGTCGCCGTCTTCATATAGATCTTCAGGATCATCGTAGTCTTCCCGCAGACTGGAACCACTGCCGGGACCGGTATCGGAAGAATTTCCTGAATCGGTAGTCTGTGTCTCACCTTTCTGTCCGGGGTAATACTGTGAGAAGGACTTCAGCATAAATTCGCTGTCGTTTTTCCACTGAGCACACATACCGGCGGCGATGATCTCGCCGTTTTCACCGTACCAGTAGACATTAAAGTATTTTTGCCCCAGCTCCAGCTTGTCAAAGTTCTTACAGTCAAGCCTCTTGTCCGGAGCACCCAGTGTAGTGTATTTTAGGCAGCGCACCGGCATTCCCTCAACAGGCAGTTTACCAGAATACCGTTCTTTTTCCGTTTGTTGCGCGTCTACTTCTTTGACTTTTTCCTCATTAACTCCGCTATTTTGGGTTTTCAAATCCGTACTATTCGTCGCCGGCGGCGCCGGCTCGTCATGACTTTGAACGGTGCTGTTCCAACGGAGGCTGGCAAATATCCCGACGCAAAGCATCACAAGCACAGCAAAAGCAATGATCACTCCGCCGCTGAGCTTTTTCCGCTCCGCCGAGACAGCTTGCGGCATGTCCGTTTTCTCAGCATCGGAAATCTTCTCAGTGTTCTCCTGTTCCGATACTGTCTCTCGGCTGCGCGCTACACACAGTTCCTCAAACTCTTGATAAGGGACTTCCCACTTTTTTCTCGGAAAGTGGTTTCCTCCCAACGCCGCCATAAATCGCGCCATGAGTTCCGGTCTTCCCGACTCCGCCGCGGCATCTATCAAGTGATATTGCTCCGCACCGACATAGGCGCTTTGAAAAATGCAGCAAACCAGTTTTTCATTCCTTGCCAGCTCGTCTAAAAGAGTTTCACAAAAATCATCCTCACCGTAGGGGCAGCAGGTGTGCAGCAGCCATTCTGCCTCCCGCGGAGATTTTAATCTACTCCCTGCCGTGCGCAGCAGTGTCCCCCACATAGCGATGCCCGTCTCTTGCTTCTCGTCGTAGGCTCGCTCAAAGATCTCCGATGCACCCATAGCTGAAAGCTCATCCATGTCCCACGCACTAAGGTACTCGGAAAATTTTCGCAGCAGCAATGCCGTATCAGGATCAGCTGTCGTCGCAAGGCTCTCCGGCGTCAGTTCGGGAAGCTCTTCCTCAATTTTCTCCGGTATCGGCTGTTGGCATCTCCGTAGAGTCCCGCAGTCACCGCACCAACCGCACTCCCAGTAACCGCCGTGTATCATAACAGTCTCGCCACAGGTCGGACAACGCATAGAATTCACCTACTTTTGCCTATGCTGCGCCAAAATACTTTTCGAAAAATCGCGATAAGCGATTTATAATGTTTTCTTTCTTCTTTGCCCGGTCACCGCCGCCAAAGCGGGAAACCGGCGGCATGATCCTGTCAAAATTCGTTCCCGTCGTCTTCAGTGTACCATCTCGGAATGAGTTATCAATAAAGTGCCTGGCTTCATCCGGCTTCAGTTTTTATACTTTCTGCGTCATCCACTTCTTATGATAAAAGCGGTGGCAGGATATGGCGGCGCGCACAGCCCAATCCGCAATCGCAGCCCCCCAGACAGCAGCAAGTCCCCAGTCAAATAAATGAATTAGAGTGTATGCCAGCGGCAAGCGAACCACCCACATGCCAAGCAGAGAAATGACAAATGGCCAGCGGGTGTCACCAGCTCCGCGCAGCACTCCACCAAGAACAACGCCAATCGCCAGCAGTGGCTCTGCAAATGCCTCAATGCGCAACATCTGCGCCGCTAGCAGAATTGTTTCTGTGTCATCTGTAAAAAGATCAATAATCGGCACTGCAAACAAAAACATTGCTGTACTGGTGACGAGCATCACGATAATACCTAAACGATTACACCAACGTCCGTAGTGCAGGGCAAGGTCTTTTTCCTCCGCGCCCAGCGACTGTGCCACCAGCGTTGTTCCTGCCGTTGCAAAGCCATAGACTGGCAGATAACAAATCTTTTCCCCCGTATCCGCTAAAAGATTTGCCGACAGTGCCATTGTTCCGAGTCCGGTAATTATCGAGGTCGCTGCAATTTGGCCAAACGATATTGTCATGCGCTCCATTGCAGTCGGTACAGCCAGGCGAATTGCCCGCCGAATAATAAAACTGTCCGGAGAAAAGTCTTCCTTTAGGCTGATCTGATAAGGTGTTTGCCGTAAGAAAAGAATCAGAAGAAGGCCTATACCGGAGAACGCTATAGACATTGAAGTTGCCGCTGCAGCACCGCTGACACCCAGTCCGGCACGCTGCAGCAAAAAATTTTTGCCAAATAATTGTATTTCCTTTGAGGGATAAATCAGCAGGTAATTTCCAACCACATTGATAATATTTGTTAAAATATTGAATTTCATCGGTGTCTTGGTATCCCCGGCACAGCGCAGCAAGTTTGAACAGACGATGAGAGAAATATTAAACAGATATCCCATGCCGATAATACGCAAGTAACTTCTAGCAAGCGGCACAACTTCCTTTTCCGCATGCATCCAGGCAGGAAGATTCGGCGCAATGAAAAGGGTGACAATCAACGTCAAAAAAATACCAGCCACGCCGATCGCCAGAATGGATTGGCGAATGATAACTTTTGCCTGCTCATAGTTTCCCTCTCCGATGGAATGTGCTGCCAGCACAGAGTATCCAATGCCGACTGCATTCATAAAGCCATTGATGAGCCAAATTGTCGACATAGTTATACTGACCGCTGCTGTTGCATTTACTCCGATGCTTCCGACCATAGCAGTATCCACGTAGTTAACAGCTGTCTGCAGCAGGAGCTCCACAATGGTCGGCCAGGATAGAAAAAGGACCTGCTTCCAGGCAGGAATGTTTCTGTCAAAGAAATTTTGCTGTTTCAGCATGCTGTTTTCCTTTCGCTATATAATAATGCAAAGGCTCACCGCTGACGTCTGCACGCGGTAAGCCTTGCATAACATTCATATCACTATTTTTTCATTTTGTCAACGCTTGAAAATGCGGCGAACCCGGTGGTTGATAAGGCTGAAGAAGTAGGTGCCGGAGTGCTTGGAATTGGCAAGCAGCTCTGTCAGCTCGACCTCCTCGTCGCCATCCTGACCAATTAGAAGCATCTGATCATTGACACAGACATCGGGGATATCCGTTATATCGACAAAACCCTGGTCCATATTGAGTGACAGAATCGGTGCTTTTTGTCCCTTTATCATGACGAAGCCACCATTGCCAGGCAAATCATCCGGATAACCGTCTGAATAGCCAAAGCTAGTCACAGCCACTTTCATATCACGGGATGCTGTGAGTGCAAGTCCGTAGTCAAAGCGTTCACCGGCCTTGACTTCATTAATCTGAGCAACAAAGCCGCGCCAGTACAGAACCTTCTCCAGCCCAAGCCGATTAAATTGATCCACTGACCAGTCATATCCAACCAGAAGAAGCAGACTGCGTACCATGTTGTAATGATACTGTGGGAAGCGGACGGTTGCCGGAGTGTTCGCTGCGTGACAGTATTTCAGCGTAATGCCTGCCGCTTTGATCTGTGCAAGGCCGCTGTCAAATGTAGCCGCCTCCTGTTCGATGATGGCGGTATCGATTTTTGCTGAATTAGAAAAATGAGTGTAGGCACCCTCAATATCAATCCCCGGCAGCCCATTGATGTCATTCAGCAAAGCCGCCAGTTCGTCACCCGGTTTCGCACCCATACGGCCTAGCCCGCTGTTGATCTTGATGTGTACTTTCGCCGTTGTTCCACGCTTTACTGCCTCTGCGGAAAGAGCGCGCGCATAGTCCGCATTGGAAAGTGTGGTGGTAATTTTATTTTCAACCACATAAGGGATATTGTTAAACGGGGTTCCGCCGAGCACTAGAATGTCACAGTTCACTCCGAAATTACGAATGCGTTCCGCCTCAATGGTATGCCCTACACAGAGCATATCAAACTGGCATTCACTTACCAAAAACTCTGCAATCTCTTCGAGTCCGTGCCCGCAGGTAGCTCCCTTGAGCACAGGCAGGAACTTGACATTTTCTCCTATGTGCGCACGTATTTTCTCCACATTGCGTTTGATTTTTTGAAGATCAACCACAACATAGGAATTGCCGGTGATGCCAGTCAGGTCTTCCATTACATAAACACTCCTTTATGGTTTCATTCATCTGTTAGTAGATAGAGGGGGAAAGGAAATCTTTCCCCCTCTCAGTCTGTCGAGGAACCCGGTCTGTACTCAGGAGCAGACTGGGTCTCGAACATATATGAGCGAAAAAACAGCAAAGCGAAACGAGGACAACAGATTCCTCCATTTCCATGTGGCCAATTTTTTCAAGTTCATGGCAGCAAACTTAAGCTTCACCCAGTTCGTCACCTGAGCCAAGCCTCTGTATTGCGTATAACGCATCGCGTGTTTTTCCTTGGCGTCCGCGAAGACCCGTTCAATGGTTTCCTTTCGGCACTTGTAGAGCTGCGCGTACGCAGGCGTATATCTGGCATCGTCCGCCAATTCCTCATAGTCCTTCCAGATATGCCGCTGCACCGTTTTGATACAGTCCCTGGAATGCGTACACCGTTCTCTGGTCGGACAGGCCGCGCAGATATTCGGATCGCTCTTGTATTCCCTATATCCATCCCGGTTCGTGGTGCTGTATTTCAAGGGCTGGTATTCGGGACATATCACGCAGTCGTAGAATTCATCATAGACATACTTCCACCACTCGTGTCCATTCTTCACGGTTTGCGGGCGCTTGTAGGCTGTGGAAAGGACTCTGCCATCGCCGAACACTTTCCTGCAGATATGAGGCGTTTTGTATGCAGCATCGGCCACAACGGCCTCTACCTGTGGAAAATTTTCCGTTACTTTGTCGTAAACTTCATCAAAGGCCACGCTGTCATGGACATTGCCGGGTGTCACGACTGTTTCCAGCACGAAACCGTTCTTGTCGCAGGCGGTATGCGCCTCATAGGCGAACTGCCGCTTGTGCTCTCCCTTTACGAATAAGCCGCAGTCTGGGTCCGTAACGCTTTTCGTTACGGTACGAAAGCCTTGCTTCTTCCTGCGGGCCAGCTTCTTCTTAGAGGTGTTATCTTTGTGCTTCCTAGGAGAGGCCGGAGGATCGTTGTCATCATCAAAGGGCTTCTTGTCATGCGCCTCTCTATCCGCGTTGACCTCTTCCATCAATTCTTTTGCATAGTGCCTGGCAGCTGCTGGGATCTGTTCCTTCATCTGCTTCTTCGTGTTGGCGTTGGCCTTGATGTGAGTACCGTCAATGAAGACGGCCTTGGGAGACAGATAGCCTGCCTTGGCTACCTCATCCAAAATCCACGCAAATACCCGATCCACGGTCTCTTCGGTGAACCGATGCCGGAAGTTATAGCTCACCGTGGAAAAATGCGGCGTTTCCTCCTGCAAGGGATAACCGAGAAACCAGCGATAGCAATTGTTTGCGCTGACTTCTTCCGCTGTCCGCCGCAGTGAGGGAAGGCCGTACAGATGCTAGAGCAGCACCATCTTGACCAACACCACCGGGTCAATGCTGGGGCGCCCATTATCCTCACAATAGAGCGGCTCCACCATTTCATACAGCTGTGTGAAGTCCACCGCTGCATCTATCTTTCGCAGCAAATGCTCCTTCGGCACCAGTTGGTCTATGACTACGAACTCTACTAGATCTCGATCCATTTTCCCGCGTTCCAGCATCCTTCATCACCCTTGCCCACTCTACCATATCTATACAGAAAAAGCCCAGCTCCAGCCGCTCTTTTTCGACAGACTGAGAGGGGGAAAGGAAATCTTTCCCCCTCTGTTTTTCAGCGCTTATCTTCCGTAAAACTCACAGTTGGGTACGCCATGATTCTCAACAACCGATTTCAGCCCAATTTTGCTGTCTTCTGTTGCGAATACAATTTCGGCCGCCTTTAGCTCAAATGCGCGCGCTTCTTCAATGTTATTCTGTGTCGCTTTCCTGACGCAGTCCTTATAATATTTTACCGCAATTGGTGCGGCCTTGGACATCTTCTTTGCGGTTGCAAGGCCTACAACCTCAACGAGTTCATCTGCTACAACCTTGCTTGCAAGCCCCAGTTCGTAACACTGCCGGCCAGTAAAGTCCTCATTTAAGAACATATAGTCCAGAACCTTGTTCCGCCCGATCCACATAGGCAGGCGCAGAGAGCTCATGCCCCAGGAGCCGACCGTACCATAGTAGATATCGCCATCGTGCATCCGAAAGCCTTCTCCAACAATACGGATATCAAAGGCGTTGAACATCGCCGTGGAGCCGCCGATGCACCGTCCCTTTGCTGCAACGAGCGTCGGTTTAGGGCAGCAGTCGATACGCTCAACCAAGCGGTTGCCAAGAACGGAAAAGCTTTCCGAAATCTCCTCTGCTTCGCCGTTAATGCCCTTTTTTACATCGCCGCCGTCCGCTCCATAGGAAAAATCAGGCCCATTCGCTTTTACCATGATAGCGCGAACAACATCATTCTGTTCAAATTCGTCCAAAGCGCGCATAATTTCAACCATCATGCGTTTGCTGACCGAGTTGAGCGGCGGGTGATCCAGCGTGATCACTCCCACGCGCTCTACGATCTCGGTTTTGATTGTCAAATAATCCATATCTGTCCTTTCTGCGGCTCTGCCGGCTCATTCCGCCAGAGCCGCCGCTTTATTTTTTGTTTCACTGAACAGCTTTTTCGTCAGTTTGCAGCGTTATTGCTCTTTTCGCTGGTGGAAGCCATGACAACATCTGCCACCTTTGCAGTGTTTTCAGTCGGCGCATGCTTGGTGCAGAGGCTCACAACGATATATGTCACTGCGCCGGGGAGCACGGGGAAAATGCTGGAGAACGGAACTGTGATCACGCCGAAGATACTCAGCAAAGCTGTGATCATACCAACTGCCGCAGAAGCTGCCGCGCCCTTTGTCGTGCCGCGTTTCCAGATGATGCCGCCCAGCAGCGGGACCAGCGTACCGGAGAGCATAATGGTATAGCCGACCGAAAGAAGATCAATAACATTTGTAAACGCAAGCGCGCATACAACGGCTGCCACCGAAACAACAATATTGACGATGAGATTCAGGCGCTTCTGCTGCTCTTCCGTTGCATTCTTATTAATAAAGCCGCAGTACAGGTCATGAACAACAAGCGCATCCGTCGCCACCAGCGCACCACTGGCAGTCGACATGATCGCCGCCAAGATCGCACAAATCATTACAGCACAAACGATCGGGGAAACCTTGTTCATCAGCATGACAATGAACGCATTTCCGCCAGCATCAGGGAACTCTGCGCCGCTCCACATGCCGATATAGACCATCAGCCACCCAAAAAGGAACAGAGGAATGCAACTGAGCAGATGTCCCCAAAATGCCGTTGCTTCCGTCTTTGCGGACGCCGCGCGCTGAACAGAGGTCTGGTCGACCAGCACGGAAAGAACCATCGGGCCAACAAACATCATCCAGAGTTCCGGAGAAATGTTGAAGAGGTCAAAGTTCTCCGCCGGATAGAACGCGTGAATCTCCGCAACGCCGCCCTGTGTGAACATTGAGATACCTACGACCAGAACGCCGACAATGATCACGCCGACCTGAAATACCGCCGTTGCGTAGGAACCCCAAAGGCCTGCAAACATCGTGTAGACCAGCATAACTGCCGCTGTAATAACAAGTCCGATCGTCGGGTCAATGCCGAACGCCTGGAAAATGGCCTTTGCAGCAACCAGCTGACCGCCCATGGATGCAGCGCAGGCAAAGGGGCCGATGCCGCTGTAAAGCAGGATGATAAAGTTGCTGTCATATCTTCTCTTAAAATAATCCGAAAAAGAAACCAGCTTATTGCGGTAAATAAAGCGGGTCATTACAAACGCGTGGACAACGCATGCAAGGCCGCATGCGATCGCGTACCATGCACCGGCGACGCCCAGCTTTACCGCGTACTGCGTTGTGCCAATCACGACGCCGGAGCCAATGCTGGCGCCTACCGCCGATGCGATAATAAACCAGATGCCGGACTGTCCGGATGCCGTGAGGAAATCCTTCGTCGTACTGGCGTGCTTACGCCCGCGCAGTCCGATGATTACGTTGATCGCCATAAAAATGACAAAGGTAACAATAATCAATGTGTACAAGCTCATCTCGATGTGATCCTCCTAATTTACAAAATATGTTTTCCTACGCTCTTAACGGGGAATGCGCTCGAAGCTCTTGCGGTTCATCCCTCCTTTTCTGCGCTTTTCAGGCACTTTTTAAAGCTGCTCATAAAATGTTTTAGCGTTGTTGTAGAGGATGTGTTCCTTCGCATCATCGCTGAACGGAAGCGCTTCGACCTGAGCAATCAGCTTCTCTACAGGCATGCTCTGCGTCCCCCAGTTGGAAGCAAAGCAAATGCGTTCTTTCAAAGATGTTTCTCCATAGTAGAGATATGGCTCATAACCGGAACCCCGCATTGCGATCTTTTCGGGAGCGTGCGTTTCAAAATTCAGATAAACATTTTCGTGGCGGATAGCAAGGCACAGGAAGTCCAGCACCCACGGCCAACCGCTGACGCCCGCCATAATTTTTAGTTTTGGGAAATCCCTTGCCACCTGATCGATATAACGGGGGTGTCCGATATCATACGGCACCGCCTTGGAAAGATTCAGGCTGGAATAGATATGGACCGGAATTCCCAACTCGCACGCCTTGCTGTAGAGCGGATAATTTTTCTTGTCTGCTGCATTGAGCTTTGTGCGGAATGCGGTTAAATACAGCGCATGCAGGCCGTATTCTTTCACGCACACCTCAAGCTCTCGGACAGCCTCCTCCCCCCTGTTGGGATCTACATAAATAAAACCCTTGAATTTTTTGGGAAAAGCCTGTACGATCTCAGCCGTCTTGCGGTTGTCGTGATCGCCGTCGCAGGTGATTCCCCATTCCACGCCGACCTCGTCAAGATGCCGGACAAATTCCGCAGGTTTAACCGCGTGCTTCTCCGCCGCCTCGCGGATGATCCGCAAAAAACCGTCGCGACCCTCGGACTCATAAATCGCATCAATTTCCTCCACCGTGAGTCCTACCTGTGCAGCAACTCCCGCCCCGTAGGTCTTTTTGTAGCCCCTGTAAAGCGGGTCCAGACACATGGCGCTCAGCATATTGGTCAGCGCTTCCGCCCCCATGGGCATATCCAGACACAAATCAATGACTTTTCTCATGTCAGTAACATCTCCTGTCTTTTCAAATTTTGTCTCCGTTCAATATTGACTATTATCAAAATACACGATTTTTGACAAAAGTCAATATTCTATTGTGACAAAATAATCATTCATCTTTTGTATAATCAGGAAAAAATTAAGGGCCGAAACGGTAATTTTATACCGTTTCGGCCCTTAATGGATCTTTTTACAATCCCAAATCCTCATTAATCAGAATAACTTCCATTTCCATTCGGAACATTTTCCCCAGTAAAACACTGACGCCGCGACAAATACGTTCCGGACTGCTGCAATCATGGCAGCGGCCAGTCACAGCACATGGCGTTTTCATGTGCAGTCTTTTCGCATTTTGGGGTGCCGCAATATTCCGCGCCCTCCAAACAGCCTTTTCAAAATTTTCTGCAAGCTTATTGCGCCCAATTACCAAATACACCTTTTTGTGCCCATACATCATTGACGCCACTCTGTTGCCGATGCCATCAATGCTGATCATTTCTCCCGTTTCCGCAAGGGCGTTAACCGATGTGAGAAATACATCTGTGGACATCGCTTTGATCGGATCCACTTCTCCCAACTCATCATCGTACATCTGCGATGGCAGGCACAGTGTATTATGTAATGCCAACCTCTTGGGCACTCCCATCTCCGAGAGCGTTAATGAGCCGCCAAACGACACACTTACCTCATCTATCTGCTGATCCAGATAGTCTGCGGCATCTTTTGCTGTTTCGAAAGATGATACCGCATAGCCTCGTTTCTCAAGTGCAGCCTTGACTTGATCAAAATTCATCATTTCGCCTCCCTGTTCGTTCTCCATCATCATAAGCTGATTATTGACGGTTGTCAATAATCAAATTAATCCTTGCGCATATGTCAAAGGCACCCCGCTACTCAGCAGGATGCCTTTGTGCTATCGTCTTTGCTGCACATCTCAGCCTAATGACATTTTAAGCAATGCATGTGTAATTAGTCAGTTTTCCCTCCTTGCCCTCTCGGCCAGCTCAAAGGAACGGTCAAGTATTGCCTTAAACTGTTCTTTTGTCAAATCGAATGTCGGCACGATTGCCCGTTCCCCAAAACACGTCATATATTCTCGATCGCTCATCTCGATCATCCCGTAGAATGAGCCAACAACCAGACCGCGCGCAATGCTCTCAACCATGAGTGCATGAATGTAAAACTCATTCCCGTCAGTCGGCTTGCCGAAATACGCAAAGGCATCTCTGCTGTCGCCATAATACAAAACAATTTGATCTTTAGAGAATTCTTTACCGCGCGAAGCGTATTCCGGAGCTGTAGCAATATACTCTGCAAACAATGGGTCGCAGATCACATTCCTACGGTACAACAGATATTTCAGCATCAGACGAACCAGCGGCTCTTCTCCGCGCGGCAGGACCTCTTCTGCAAGCTGTTCCGTCATGGAAAATCGTTCATAATAAAGCACGTGCATGATATCGTCTTTATTTTTGAAGTAGTAATAAATCAGCGAACGCGGGATATTCAAATACTCGGAAATATCTCTGATATTCGTCTTTTCATATCCGTTCTTTCTGACAAGAAGCGCCATCGTTTCTACGATACTCTTCCGCATTTCTGCGCTCTTTTTATAAACAGCCATCGACTACACCTATTTGTTGCAATATTTTTGTTATTGTACCACTCTTTTTTCCCTGCGTCAACCAAAGCAATATTGACACGAGTCAATATCTATGCTACTGTTAATTAACGGAAATCAATTTTTCTGTGTTTTGAGAGAAATGCCATTTTGGTAAATACATTAAATAAGGAGCGAATAATCATGGAAAAGAACGAAAAAGCATTTGAATCATTTCTTCAGGTATGTACGGTAGTCAAAGATGCAAAGAAAGCCGCAGAAACATGGGAAAAAGTATACGGAATCGGTCCATGGGAAATTGTTCACGCAACCGAGGAAAATTGTCGTGGACGTAAATTTCATGGCGTTTCAATTCCAGATGATGAACCGCACGACGCAATTGTTGCGATGAGCGAACTCGGTAATCTTTATCTAGAGATTATTCAGCCGATTTCAGGGAGCAGCCCCTATGCTGAGTTTCTACAGGAGCACGGCGAAGGAATTCACCACCTGGCGATCCGGCAGAACGACCGATTTGTACCTTTGATGCAGGAGCGAGGGAACGAAGAGATTTTTAGCGTTTGGATCGGGGATAAGTTTTACGCATATTATGATACACGCAAAGATTTGGGCTTTATCACGGAAACATTCTAATCATACTCTCACATAAGATGACGATACCGTCACACTGAATTGTTTCAGTGTGACGGTATTTTTTCGTAACAATTCAAAAAGGCTTGATAAATGCCAAATTTCGTGAAGACATTTATCTTTTCGCTCAAGGCCGCATCTTGGCTGTAGGGTCCCGTCAAGATTTGGACCTGTTGACAAAGGTGGCGAATACGTCCGTTCTATGGTAGAATAACCATAAGGAGGGATGTAGCATGATGGGACGCCAAAGCAGACAAATGGCAATGATTTTCGTAGATATAGAGTCACTGATTCCAGAAACCCACCTGCTGCGGAAGATCGAGCGGATGGTATCCTTTAACTTCATTTATGATCTTCTGGCGCCATATTATCCGGCAACAGGCCGTCCATCTGTCGACCCTGTCAGTATGTTCAAAATGCTCTTGATCGGATACCTGTATGGCATCAAATCAGAGCGGCGGTTGGTGGAGGAAGTTCAGCTCAACATCGCCTACCGGTGGTTTTGCGGATTTGAACTGGATGACACGATCCCAAATCACTCCACATTCAGTAAGACCAGAACACGAAAATGGCAGCAAAGCGATCTCTTTCAGAAAGCCTTCTATGAAATAGTCAAGCAATGCATAGACAGCGGGCTGATCGACGGAGAAGCTATGGCTGCGGATGGAAGCTACATTCCGGCCAACGTATCAAGAGAAAGCTGGATCAATGTAGAAATAGAAGTTGAACAGAGTATGCAAAGCTATCTCGATTCTTTGGATGAAGAGCTTTCCAATCAGCCGGGCTTCAAAAAGCCGCCAACAAAAATTGTAAGGAAGTGCCGTACCACCAGCCAAACAGATCCAGACAGCGGTTATATCAATCACGGCAGCAAACGCGGCATCGGGTATCTGATGGAAGCAACTGTGGACTGCAAACACGGCATTTTAACAGGTGTTGATGTATCTTCTGCCAATGAGAAGGAAAGACTTCTGGTCTTGCGGCATTTGGAACGGCAAATCAATCTTGGCATCCCAATGAGCCGGCTTGCTCTGGATCGCGGATATGAGACAGGTGCTGTTCACCGGGGGCTTGAACTTCTGGGCATTACCGGATATATCCCCGCAATTCAGTTCTCCAATCCACCTGAGAAATATGGATTCTCCTACGATCCACAGCTCGACGCATTCATCTGTCCGGAAGGAGTTCCTCTTACATACCACAGGCTAAATTGCAGCAAATCGACGGGCAAATATCTGCGTTGCTACCAAGTTGAGGGCGATGTCTGTATGCACTGTCCAAAACGGCCGAGCTGTTTTGACAAGTCTGGAATTCGGCGCAGAGTGCTGGCCAGCAGTTGCTATCCGGCATTTTTCAGAGGGCATCAGCGCGTGGGAACTCCAGAATACCTGACCATGATGCGGCTTCGTAAAATCTGGGCCGAAGGCAGCTTCTCCGTCTTGAAACGGGAACACTGTATTTCAAGGATTCGAAAAAGGGGCATTCTTGCAGCTACGGAAGAATGCCTCCTTGCCGCCATGGCCCTAAACCTCAAGAGGATGGTAAATACCATCTTTCGCTATCCCCAAATTTACTGTTCTGCTGGAACCACTGTGGGTTTCAGCAGAATTTTTGCTTTTGTCAACAGGTCCAATAAGTTGCGCAAATTGAAAAAAGCATATAAAGAAGACATAGCTTGCAGGCTCTGGTAGAATGAAGTTACCACACAAACATTCGAAAGGAGCAAGCAAACTATGTCTGAGAAAATTGTACAGCTGAATGAGGAAATTATCAAGGGGCAGCTCAAAGAATTAGTTCGAGGAAGTGTAGAAGAAACCCTGAACGAGCTGCTGGAGAAGGAGGCGGAGTCGCTGACGCAGGCGGCCCGCTATGAGCGCAGCGAGGCCCGTCAGGGCTACCGCAGCGGTCACTACGACAGGAACCTTACCACGACCTCCGGTGACGTTACGCTCCACGTCCCCCGGCTCAAGGGCGTGTCCTTCGAGACGGCCATCATCGAGCGGTACCGCCGCCGGGAGAGCAGCGTGGAGGAAGCCCTCATCGAGATGTACATGGCAGGTGTTTCCGTGCGCCGGGTGGAGGACATCACCGAGGCGTTGGGGGGCAGCAAGGTCTCGCCCGCCACCATCAGCGAGCTGAACAAGAAAGCCTACGTTCACATCGAGGACTGGCGGAACCGCCCCTTGCAGGGCGGCCACTATCCATACGTCTACGTGGACGGCATCTACCTGCGCCGCAACTGGGGCGGAGAGTACGAAAATGTGGCGATTCTGGTGGCGATTGCCGTGAATGAGGACGGTTTTCGTGAGGTTTTGGGCGCTGCCGAGGGCATGAAGGAGGACAAGGCCAGTTGGGTCAGCTTCTTCCAGTGGCTCCGCGGACGCGGCTTGGATGGTGTGAAGCTCATCATCGGCGACAAGTGCATGGGGATGCTGGAGGCCGTGGGCGAGGTGTTCCCGGACGCCAAATACCAGCGCTGCACGGTGCATTTCTACCGCAACGTTTTCTCTGTTGTGCCTAAATCCAAGGTCAAAATTGTGGCAAAAATGCTCAAGGCGATCCACGCCCAGGAGAGCAAGAAAGCATCCCGCGAGAAGGCGAAGGCCGTGGTCGCCGAGCTGCGCGCCATGAAGCTGAAGGAGGCTGCCAAGAAGGTCGAGGACGGCATTGAGGAGACGCTGACCTATTGTGACTTTCCCAGCGAGCATTGGACGCGCATCCGCACCAACAACGTGATCGAGCGGCTGAACCGTGAGATCCGCCGCAGAACCCGCGTGGTGGGGACGTTCCCTGACGGAAATTCCGCCCTGATGCTGGTCTGCGCCCGGCTCCGCCATGTGGCGGGCACCCAGTGGGGCAACAAGAAATACGTGAACATGAAGCATTTGGAGGCGGCTCTGGACGACGCCTCTATTGCCGGCTGACCTCATTCAGCCGGAGCCTGCAAATAAATTTGCGCATAAATCTTGACGGCACCGCGTTCAGTGGTGTACAACAAATGACGAGCAATGAAACGGAACACGCAAAAGCGGTCAAGAGCCGATAAAAATCGAATACAGCAAACAGAAACGCCCCGGACGAGGAATGTATCGCCGGAGCGTTTTCTGTTCGAAAATCTGCATTTTCTTCAAGTACTCCCGGCAGAAGGAGGATCAGGTGGGAGCTATTGATGTTCGCGCCGATCTTGTTGACCGCGGCGGCAAGTTTCTTCTGCTCGGTGTAGTCCACCTTTCTTGATTGTGCTGTTCATTAGAATTGTTCGATAACCCTCCCGAATTGTAAATGAAAATGCCGATTTCATCGCCATTTTCATACTCTGAAGTCGGGTTATCAAACAGGTCTATTCTC
>ENA-OUQN01000290-OUQN01000290.1-human-gut-metagenome-genome-assembly--contig:-NODE-290-length-44286-cov-9.725487_pt1 | contig 44286 bp, 30 predicted proteins | sample MGYA00237950_ERZ548832 | MGnify/ENA primary metagenome ERZ548832 (study PRJEB26490, sample SAMN05194703) | human gut metagenome | biome: terrestrial biome; feature: human-associated habitat; material... | reverse complement strand
TACGAGGAATAACGAGTTTGTCGGCTATCAACTATTTCTTATCTTCGCGGTAAATTTAAAAAAGAAAAGAACATATGATCACATCAGACCAACTACATGACGTGTTGGAGCGCGATAAGGCGCTGAGGGGGTATCTTTGACATCGATAGCAAGACCATTCAGTTAGAAGAGGAGGAGCTACGTACGCAAGACCCCGGTTTCTGGGAAGACGCCAAACGTGCGGAAGTCCAGATGAAGAAAGTAAAGGAGCTAAAGAAATGGATCGAGCTTTACAGTGAGGTACATGCGGCGGCTGAGGAGCTAGAGTTGGCTTACGAATATGTAAAGGAAGAGATTATCACCGAGGAAGAGGTGGACGCGGCTTATAAGAAGGCCCTTCATTTACTGGAAGACTTGGAGTTCCGCAATATGCTTCGCGACGAGGCTGATCAAATGAGCTGCGTGCTCAAGATCAACTCGGGTGCCGGTGGTACCGAGAGCCAAGATTGGGCTTCCATGTTGATGCGTATGTATCAGCGTTGGGCTGAGAATAACGGTTATAAGATCTCTGTCGCCAACTATCAGGAAGGGGATGAGGCCGGTATCAAGACCGTGACCTTCAATATTGAGGGAGATTATGCCTATGGCTATCTAAAGAGCGAGAATGGCGTGCATCGTTTGGTACGTGTATCTCCTTACAACGCCCAAGGTAAACGAATGACCTCTTTCGCCTCCGTATTCGTCACCCCGTTGGTGGATGATACGATCGAGGTAAAGGTAGAGACGGCGGCTATCTCTTGGGATACGTTCCGCTCGGGCGGCGCCGGAGGACAGAACGTGAACAAGGTGGAATCCGGAGTTCGCTTGCGTTATCAGTTCAAGGACCCGTATACAGGCGAGGAAGAAGAGATCTTGATCGAGAATACCGAGACTCGCGACCAACCCAAGAACCGTGAGAACGCTATGCGTCAATTGCGTTCCATCCTTTACGATAAGGAGTTGCAGCATCGCATGGCCGAGCAGGCCAAGGTGGAGGCCGGAAAGAAAAAGATCGAATGGGGTTCGCAGATCCGTAGTTACGTATTCGATGACCGTCGCGTAAAAGACCATCGTACGAACTACCAGACTTCCGACGTGAACGGTGTGATGGATGGAAAGATCGACGATTTCATCAAAGCATACTTGATGGAGTTCGCCGGAGAAGAAAGCGCGGAAAAATAAGTTTTTCCCTTTAACATTTGCATATCTCGATAATAAATCGTAATATTGCACCCGATTTCAGAGCCTAGCTCTGAACAGGTCCTATAGCTCAGTTGGTTAGAGCACCTGACTCATAATCAGGGAGTCGCCGGTTCAAGCCCGTCAGGGACCACAGTAAAATCGCTAACTATCAAATGTTGGCGATTTTGTTTTTTAACACATCTCTATGTCTACGACATTATCGCATTTTCTGAAAAGTTTAAACTCACTCGTGTTTTTTACCTTATTCTGCTCCCTATTTACACATTTAATAACTACCTTTGTGAATGAGTAATCGGTAAAAACAATGATGGGAAACATAAGCATATTGGTTAAAGAACTTTGTAAACTTCCAAAGGAGGCTGGCTGGATTGAGTTTAAGCATAACAATTGTCAGCCGACGATGGTTGGCGAGGACATTAGTGCGCTTGCTAATAGCGCGACTCTAAACGACCGTGACTTTGCCTATATGATATGGGGAGTGGACGATATCACTCATGAAATCGTGGGTACTAAGGTACGCCTTCAGTTGGAAAAGAAAGGCGAACAAGAGTTGGAGAATTGGTTACGCTATCTTCTTTCTAAAAATGCAGACTTTGAGTTTCTCGAAACTGATATCGACGGCAAACATGTGGAGCTCATTCGCATACACAAAGCCCTTAACGAACCCGTAGCATTCCAAAAGATTGACTATATTAGAAGTGGCAGTTACACAAAGAAGCTACATGAGTTTCCCGTATTTCGCGCACAACTTTGGGATAAACTTCGTCATTCTCAATTTGAGGATATTTGCGTGAAAACAAATCAACGGTTTGAGGAAATAATAAGGTTGCTACAAGTAAATACCTATTTTACACTGTTGAAAATACCACAGCCAGCCGAAAAAGCCTCAGTACTGCATTATTTAATCGAAGACGGCGTTATTCAGAACCAAGATAATGGATTGTTTGCCATCACCAATCTTGGTGCTATTCTATTCGCTAAAAACCTGAATGAGTTTGGAAGATTGGGGCGCAAAGCCATGCGTGTGATTCAATATCAAGGTAAAAACAGATTGCTAATCCAAAAAGAAGAAACATTTAATCAAGGATATGCCATTTGCTTTGAGAATATAGTCCGCTATATCAACGCTATTTTACCGAGCAAGGAAGATGTTTCTTCCGTTCGGCTTTCTACAACGGGAAAGTTTCCCCTCCCATCGATTAGAGAAGCCATCGCTAATAGCCTCATTCACCAAGACCTGTACATCACTGGTACTGCACCAGTTGTAGAGATTTTTGAAAATCGCATAGAGGTTACAAATCCTGGCACTCCGTTGGTTGATGTGATGCGTATTATTGATAACCCTCCAAAGTCGAGAAATGAAAAACTTGCTTCCTTGATGCGCCGATTGAAGATGTGCGAAGAGTTGGGGCGTGGTTGGGATAGAATGGTTTTGAGTTGCGAAGCACAATTTTTGCCTGCTCCACGTATTGAAGTGTTCCAAGAAAATACAAAAGTTACTCTTTTCTCAGAAATGGAGTTTAGAAACATTCCTATGGAAGACAAATTATGGTCATGCTATCTCCATGCTTGCTTAATGTATGTGCAAGGTGATGCTTTGACTAATAAATCCCTCAGAGAAAGGTTCAATGTTATGGAATCGTCTGCTGGAAGTATTTCCAGATTGATTAAAGAGGTTGTAAATGATGGAAAGATAAAACCTCTTGACCCAACAACAGCCAAACGCTACATGAAGTATATACCTTCTTGGGCGTAATTTTAATTTGCTGGCAATTTGCTTTAAAGCAGGGATCCCTTACAAATAAAACGTTACTACGCTGATTATCAAACAGGTCATTTGAATAATTTAATTTGCCTGTAATTTGCCGGCACACATAATTTATCAGCAAATAAGATGAAGCGATAGCACATTTCAAGCCCGTCAGGGACCACATTGTGTGAGAGCCGTTGCAGATTTATGCAACGGTTTTTGCTTTTTAATAGGGTGTTTTATTGTATCTTTGCAGTGATTATGGAAAAAAAGGGTAAAATATGCGTGTTTGGTGCTTCGAGCGACCGTCTTGAAAACACTTTCACCGAAACGGCATACGAGTTGGGCGTGCTGATGGCTCAGCGTGGCTGGGACTGTGTGAACGGTGCCGGCAGTGCGGGGCTGATGCGTGCCGTGAGCGATGGTGTGCTCGACAATGGTGGCCTTGTGACTGGCGTGATTCCGAAGTTTATGGTGGATAACGGTTGGGAATACGACCGCCTGTCGGAAATGATTGTCACTCCCGATATGCACACGCGCAAAGAGAAGATGGTGGAACTTGCCGATGCTTTCATCGTGCTTCCCGGGGGCTGCGGCACCCTGGAGGAGGTGATGGAGATTTACACTTGGCGACAACTGGGCATCATCAACAAACCTATTATCCTGCTGAGCACTGTGGGCTTCTACAAGCCTTTGGTGGAAATGATTGACCGATGTGGCACTCTGGGCTTTATGCAGCATTCCCACACCCGATTGTGGAAGGTGGCTCGCACGCCGAAAGATGCGCTCGACAAACTTGAAAGAGAACTGAAAGAGGGCGTTGAGCCTGTGGCTCAGAAGCGAAGCATAATGAATGGCGAAGACTAACGACAGCATACAGCACGCAACCGACACCACACAGCAGGCGCACGACAGCGTGGCGCAGTTCACTCCACTGTACCCCGACGGCATTCCTGCGGTGCAGGGCAACGATTCGGTGGTTTCGCACTTGGCTGATTTGCCTGTGATGGAATCGCCTAAGGGTACTGCGTCGGTCACCCACAGCCGTGGTCCGCTCTACGACACCGGCTCGATGTCGCTGTTGCTGATGAGCATGTTTTTCATTGTGGTGAGTTTCAAGCGTGGCTATGTGTATCTTGAAAATTTTGCCCACAATCTGTTTTCGGTGCGTCGCCGCCGTGAAAACGCTTTCGACAACCACACCATGAGCGATGTGCGCATGATGTGGGCTTTGATATTCAACACCTGCGTGATGGAGGGCTTACTGCTGTTCTATGCCGTGGGGCATTTTGTGCCATCGCTCTGGCATGGTATGCTGGAGAACGTGGGGCTGAACGTGGGAGCGCTCACCGCCATGTGCCTTGGTTTCCACCTATGCCAACACGCACTCTACGCCACCCTCGGCTATGTGTTTGGCGACACCGTGAGCCGCCGCTTGTGGCTCAGTGGCTTCAAAGCGTCGCAATCGCTGCTTGGACTGCTGCTGTTCCCCGTCACAGCGCTGCTACTGCTGTTTCCTGCCGCTATCGAACTGCTTTTGAGCATTGCCGCCGTGCTCTACGCACTGGTCAGAATCGTGTTTGTTTTTAAGGGATTAAGAATTTTTTTCAACAAATTTTCACAAAGTCTCTATTTTATTTTGTACCTTTGCAGCGTGGAAATTGTTCCTTTGGTCATCTTTGCGATGCTTTTGGTGGCAATTTGCACTCAATTACAGTCATAAAAACAGTTAAGACGAGTGAAGGTAAAGAAAATTCTGGTTTCGCAACCGAAACCATCAAGTGAAAAATCTCCGTATTACAATCTTGAAAGTGATTATGGTGTATCTGTAGATTTCCGCCCATTCATCAAAGTAGAAGGTCTTTCAGGAAAGGAGTTTCGTCAGCAAAAAATTGCTCTTGGCGACTATACTGCCGTGATATTCACAGCTCTCACAGCTATTGACCATTATTTCCGTTTGGCTAAAGAACTCCGCTTTGAAGTGCCAGAAACCATGAAGTATTTCTGCATCAGTGAAGTGGTGGCTCGTTATCTCCAAACCTATATCGTGTATCGCAAACGCAAGATTTTCTTCAGCGAAAACGGTAAAGCCGATGGTTTGATTCCGCTCATCGAAAAGCACAAGACTGAGAAATATCTCTATCCTGTGGCAGATGTTCACGACTCAAAACTCAATCTCGAAGCACACAACCTCACCAACACCAAGGCTGTGATGTATCGCACCGTGAGCAACCCATTCCCAAAAGATGCGCCTTTCGACTACGATATCGTAGCACTTTTCACCCCATCGGGCGTAAAGAGCTTGCTTGAAAGTTTCCCTGATTTCGACCAGGAAAAGAACGGCGTGCTTTTGGCATGTATGGGCACCAAGACCATTGAAGAAGTGAAAAATTCGGGTTTGCGCCTCGACATCACCACTTCACCAGAATGTCCATCAATGGCAGCCGCAATCGCAAAATATCTGGAAGAACAGAAAAAGGCAAAAAAATAAGATTAGCGCAAGCTAAATTTCACCCATAAGCCCAGCCTCTAAAATCGTAGAGGCTGGGCTATTTTATGTTTGGGGATTTTTTTGTGGGGTGAGCACTCGGAGCACTCAGACAATAAGAAATAAAGAACACCAATTAAATCCATTACAACCCGATTTACACCAATTATTATTTTCGGTGTTAATAGGATTGAAATGGATTTAATCGGTGTTCCTTTTATGCCATCGTTGTCAGAGCTAAAGGTGCCGTCTTAACTTCTTTAACTTCTTAACTTCTGAGTTTAATTTCTAATCTCTAACTTCTGTGGGAGCGGATGTAGAGGGGGACGGCGTTGGCGGTGTTGGGGGCGATGACTTCAGACGCCACGGCTTTCACTTCAGGGAAGGCGTTCTCCACTGCCACACTGTGAGTGGCAACTTGCATCATGGGTATGTCGTTGCGGTTGTCGCCAAACACCACCACTTGCTCCACGCCCACTTCTGCCTGCATCTGCTTCACCGCAGCGGCCTTGCTCACGCCGGGCGCATAGATTTCAAGCAAACCAGCCGATGGGTCGAAAATATCGTGATAGAACACCGCCGAACATTGGATTGTGGCTGTCACTTCCTCGTAGATGGGGCGCAGACGCTCGTAGTCTTGCATCGAGAAAATGAGCATCGTCTCATCGGGGCTATGCAAATAGTCGGGGGAATTGAGAATGAACTTCTTCAGCGCCAACCCTTGGCGTTCGTCCACAAACTGCTGCTCTTGCGCCGAGAGCGTGCCTTGGTGATGAGCGTGGATAATGCTGCCGTGGCGGCGATAGATGAGCGGATTGAGCCCATGACGGCGATACACGGCGCACACCGCCTCAACCGTGGCTTGCGGAATCACATTCACACGGCTGTAATCGCCCTTTTGGCTATCCCATGTGGCGGCGCCGTTAAGCACGATAAATGGCAAACGGGTGTGCAGTTGGCTTAGCATCGGCACCACAGTGGCAGGCGTGCGCGCAGTGGCAACGGTGAACAGCAACCCATCATCGAGCATCGGGTTGAGCACCTCAACAGCCTCAGCAGAAACCTGCGAATTGGCATCAAGTAGCGTGCCATCGAGGTCAGTAATATATAGCGTTTTCATATCAGTTTCACGTTTCTTTGCTAATTATCATATAATCAAATAACTACGGTAGGTAAATACCGATTTCCGCATATTTCAAAATGGTAAAAATGCCGATTTCCGCATATTTCAAAATGGGGAAAATGCCGATTTCCGCACGTTTTGAAATTAGTCGAAAAGGGAGAGTTGTTTGTGTTCGAGATTGAAACTTTTGCGATGGTAGGGAGTGATGCCGAAGCGTTCGATGGCGGCATAATGCTCCTTGGTGGGATAGCCCATGTTGTGGTCCCAGCCATATTGCGGATATTCCTCGGCAATGCGGCGCATATACTCATCGCGGTGCGTTTTCGCCAGAATCGACGCGGCGGCAATGCTCATCATCTTTCCGTCGCCCTTCACGATGGTCTGATAGGGCGTGTCACCATAGGGCTTAAACTTGTTGCCATCGACCAAAACAAACTCCGGGCGCACCTTGAGTTGGTCGAGCGCACGGTGCATCGCCAAAATCGAGGCGTTGAGAATGTTGATGCGGTCAATTTCCTCAGGCCACACATGCGCCACTGCCCACGCCAGCGCCTGCTCCTCAATCACGGGGCGCAGCAGATTGCGCTTCCGCTCGGTGAGTTGCTTGCTGTCGTTGATAATGTCGTTGTGAAAATCGGGGGGCAAAATCACCGCGGCGGCGGTCACAGGACCCACGAGCGGTCCACGACCAGCCTCATCGCACCCGGCTTCGATTCGTCCCTCAACTAAAAAGCGTTGTAATTCCATAAATTCAAAATTACTATAAAATTCTATAAAAAAACCACCTTTGTATCGTTTTTTTCTTTAAGTTTGCATTACTATGGCACAAGAAATAGAACGAAAGTTCCTTGTAAAAGGCGATTTTAAGGCGGAAGCATACAAGGCAACGCATATCACGCAGGGCTATCTCTGCTCTGTGGCAGAGCGCACCGTGCGCATTCGCATAAAAGACGACAAGGGTTACATCACCGTGAAGGGAATTGCAAGCGAGAGCGGTGTGTCGCGCTTCGAGTGGGAAAAGGAAATTCCTGTGGAAGATGCTCGACAGTTGCTACTGCTTGCCGAGCCTGGCATTATCGACAAAACCCGCTATCTGATTAAGGCTGCCGACGGTGTTCACACCTGGGAGGTTGACGAGTTTTACGGCGACAACGAGGGGCTGACGATGGCGGAAATCGAACTTGCCGACGAGCACGAAGCGTTCGCCAAGCCCGAATGGCTCGGCGAGGAAGTGACAGGCGACACCAGGTATTTCAACTCCATGTTGATGAAAAACCCTTACAAAAGTTGGAAATAAACCATCAATCCACTTGATATAAAAAACAAACTCTCTGCGTTATGATAGAGGTGAATACGAGAATACACGACAAGTTCTCCATAGAGTTCAAAACGAGCTTTGTGGCGCGACGCAAGGTGAAGGACAACGATTTCTCCGCCTACATGTGGTTTTTCATTCCTCACAACCTCGACATCAATCGTGAGACTTATCCCAAATCACGCTTCTATCAAGACATCAAGTCGTATGTGCGTGTAATCACGCCCAAATTCCTGCTTCAAGACATAGTGGGCGGCAGTGGCATTCCGTTCACCAATCTGAAGGCGGCGTTTCAGGATTTGGCATCGTCGCCCACTCGCTCCGCCACCAAGGAGTATGAGTATCAAGTGAAGATGTTCTCAGCCATCACCCACAGCGCGGCTCGCAACGGATGCTACAATCTAATGGGTTCGCACATTTTGCCCGAAGTGGTGCCCACGCTGTGCGCACAGTATTTGCAGGCGTTCGACGAGGTGCTGCGTGCCTTCCGATCGCTGCGCACTATCGTGTACCAGCCCACCATTGCCTACGGCATACGCAACTATTTCCGCTACGGCGATGAGTTTATCAGCAATATGTTTAAACTCTACACCACCCTCATTCTCGATTTTATGCAGAAAGATGCGGAGCATCGTGAACTGTTTGCAGCCTCTATCAAGAGGCTCCAGACCGAGATTAGCCGTGAGAATGCCTACAGGGATAAGGTGGAATATGTGAACTTGAAGGAAAACGATGCGAAAAACAACCGCTACTTGATTTACCGTAGCGGTGTGCTGAAGAAATACGTTGACAGCGACCTCTACTTGAATGTGCCGAAGAAGAAAGATGGCAAACTGGTGGAGCAACTGTATTTGGGCATTGCCGCCGGGCTGGCGATGATGTTTGCCACGGTGGTGAGTTTCTTTTTCCAGCAGAAATTCGGCAATTTCACTCTGCCGTTTTTTATCGTGCTGGTGATTAGTTACATGATTAAAGACCGCATCAAGGAACTGTCGCGCTACTATTTTGCGCATCGCATTGGCAACAAATATTTCGACAATAAGGCGGAAATACTGCTCAACGAGGATAGAATAGGCACCATCAAGGAGGGCATGGACTTTATCACCCACAAGAAGGTGCCTGAGGAAGTGAAGCGTGTGCGCTACAGCAAGCGACTGATGGAGGTGGAGAATAGGGTAACCGATGAGAAGGTGATGCTCTACCGCATGGCGCTGCACATCGACAGGGTGAAACTCAACAACCTCTCGCACTACGAAACCGCCGGCATCAACGACATTATTCGCTTCAACGTGAACAACCTATTGCAGAAGATGGACAACCCGAAAGTGAACATTCGCCACATGAACGACGATGGCAAGGTGGTGACCATTCCATGCGACAAAATCTACTATGTGAATATCGTGCTCCAACTCCGCTACGAGAGCGACACCACGTTGCGCCGCTTCCGCGTGACGCTCACCCGCAACGGCATCGAATCAATCAACGAAGTGGAAATCGACTAAATCAACTAAATCGAATCCTCGAAAACTCGAAAACTCGAATTTTCGAATTATCGAATTATCGAATTATCGAGATTTCGAATCATCGACAAATTGCCTCGTTGACCCTTCAACTCATTGACTTGTTGACCTGTTGACTCGTAGACTCTCCAACTCGTAGACTCTCCAAAACCGACGCGTGGAAGACGTATTTGCCATTGGTGGGGCGTACCACGCAGCGTGCCATGTCGAAGATGGGGAGTTCGCCGTCGGGGAGCGTGAACAGCAAAATGCGGTTGCCATAGTCAACGGCGGCAGGGTCGCAAACGCCAGGGCGTGTCCACTCGTTGTGCAGATAGGCGGCTTCGGGCACATTTGGCTGCAAAAACAGCGTCACACTCTTTTGCCAAGCCTTTAATTTCCATTCCACAGGGCGCACACACTCTGGCGGCACCATCGCCGTCACCACTCCGTTGTCAGCCACCATCACCGACAGTCGGTCTTTCACATCTTCCACCGGTACAATGCCATCGGGTGCCGACAGCAACAGCGACGCATACCACTTGCGAATGTGGATAAGCAAAAGTTCGTCAATATCGATGCCGTCGGTGCGCTCAATGGCGCAACCGTAGTGCGCAGGTTGCAACTGCATCATCGTTTTCCACAAATCCAGCATTTCGCTCTCAGAAAGTTCCATAAATTGTGAAGTGTTCTCCATAGTTTTTTTCGCGCAAATTTACGCCCCACACCACATCGCCATCAACGCCAAAATGGCAACACAAATCCCACAACCTTGCTCCATGCCTCGCTCCAAATCCACTCCAAGCCTCACACAGATCTCACAGATCTCACAGGATTTGCACGCCTGATGTTAAATCTCACTCTAAGTTTTAAAAACTTATCCGTAAAATTCGTTGAATCCGTGTTCGCTTTCCCTGCTTTGAACTTGCGTTTTTTGTTGAATCTCGTTAAATCTATGTGAGGTAAAATAATAAATTCCGTGTGAGGGAATTGTGTGGGGTGTTGGATTTTTCGGAGAAAATTGGTAACTTGCAGCGTTAAACTAATGATTTGTTATGAAAGTATTTCAACACGTAAATGATATTGGCGACTTGAAAGCCGCTGTGAAAGAAGCACTTGAAGTGAAGCAAAACCGCTTCGCGCACAAGGCTCTCGGTGAAAACAAAACGCTCTTGATGGTGTTTTTCAACTCCAGTCTGCGCACTCGCCTGAGCACACAAAAGGCTGCTATGAACTTGGGCATGAATGTGATTGTGCTTGATGTGAATCAGGGCGCATGGAAACTCGAAACCGAGCGTGGCGTGATTATGGACGGCGACAAGAGCGAGCATCTGCTGGAGGCTATCCCAGTGATGGGCTGCTACTGCGATGTGATTGGGGTGCGCTCGTTTGCGCGCTTTGAAAACAAGCAAGACGACTACGAGGAACGCATTTTCAACCAGTTTGTGAAATACTCCGGCCGCCCTGTGTTTGCGATGGAAACTGCCACCGTTCACCCTCTTCAGGCGTTTGCCGATGTAATCACCATTGAGGAACATAAGGAGGTGGAGCGACCCAAGGTGGTGCTCACATGGGCTCCTCACCCCAAGGCGCTCCCACAGGCTGTGCCCAACTCGTTTGCCGAATGGATAAATGCCACCGACTACGATTTCGTGATTGCATGCCCTGAAGGCTACGAACTTGACGAGCAATTCACCCGCGGCGCAAAAATCACGCACGACCAAGACGAGGCTTTGCGTGGTGCCGACTTTGTGTATGCCAAAAACTGGAGTTGCTTCCGCGACCCCAACTACGGCAAAATCATCAGCAAGGATATGAACTGGACCATCACCGCCGAGAAGATGGCACTCACTCGCAACGCCCAATTTATGCACTGCCTGCCTGTGCGTCGCAATATGATTGTGACCGACGAGGTGATAGAGGGCGAACGCTCGCTGGTAATCCCCGAAGCCGCCAACCGCGAAATCTCCTGCCAAGTGGTGCTCAAACGCATCCTCGAATCCCTCGCCTAACCAAAAAATACAGGTATAATAGGGAGCATTGATGCAACAAAACGACAACGCCAAAACGTAGGGACATGCCTTCGGCATGTTTCCAATGTGTTGACACGTTTGGTGTTGCGATTGAAACATACCGAAGGCTTTTTCCAATAATCCGTGTGTAAATAAAAAATACACCTATTCAATCCATTTCAATCCTATTGACACCTAAGAAAAAATCGGTGTAAATTGGGTTTTAATTGGATTGAATAGGTGTTTCGTTTTTACCCTGTAAAGGTATATTTTTATTTTAGCCAGCCGGCTTGTTTGTACCAGGCGATGGCTTCTTTCACGCCACGCTCAAGGGAATATTGGGGGGTGAAATTGAAGTCGCGCTCGGTGTCGGCGGTTTCGCAAAGCCAGTTGCGTTGCTTGAGTATGCGGAATTTGTCCACATTGAGCGTGGTGGGTTTGCCAGTGAATTTGGTGTAGATGGTGCAGAACACGCACACCATTTGCACGAGCCATATCGGGCAAGTGATGGGTATCACGAATTTTTTTTTCAACTCACGGCACACGATTTCGCGGAACTCCTTCTGCGTGTAGCCTCGTGATTCGCTGATGAAGTAGGCGCGGCGTTTCGGACCAGCTTCAAGGGCGTTGATTACCGCTGTGGCAAGGTCTTTCACATAAATGAATGTGAGCATCTGCTTGCGGAAGCCTACGCTGAAATCGAAGCCCGATGCTATCGACTTCATCATCAGGAAGTAGTCGCGCTCGTGAGGGCCATACACGCCTGTGCAGCGGAAAATGGTGTAAGGGAAGTCGGGCACCATCTTCAGATAGGTTTCCGCCTTCGCCTTCGACATTCCGTAGCGTGTGTTTGGCACAGGGTCGTCGGTGATTTTAAATGGTGTGTAGCCTTCGTCGTCGCCCACACCCATCACACTGAGGCTGCTCATGAGCAGAAACACCTCAGGCACTGCGTCGATAGCCTTTAGCGTATCTACGAGCAGTCGCATATAGCCATAGTTGATGCGCTCGAAGTCGAGATAGTTGGCGGCCTTGGTGGCTCCAAGGTTGTGCACCACATAGTCCCACTTGCCGCCATTGTCGGCTACGGCTTGCGCCAGCGTGGCTTTCAGCGCCAACTCGTCGGTGAAGTCGAGTTCAATGAAATGAATACGCTCATCTTGCAAAAACTCACGGTTGGTGGTTCGGCGCACGGCAGCCCATGTTTCGTAGCCGCGCTTCAACGCCTCAGCCACGATAAAGCCTCCGATGAAGCCACCAGCACCGGTCACGAGTATTCTCTTAGCCATATATCACTTTCTTTATTTTTTCAACAATCATTTCTGGCTCAATGCCTGTGAGGCATCGGTAATCGCCAAATTTGCATGGTTTTTGCCCAAACACCGAGCATGGGCGGCACGGCATGTCGAGCTGCACGGCGTTTGTCTCCGATTGCTTCCAGCCCATGAAACCGCAATAGGGGTGCGTTGCGCCCCACACGCTCACCACAGGCAGATTAGCCACCGATGCGAGGTGCATGTTGGCTGAGTCCATCGAGAGCATCACGTCGCATTTCTGCATCAATGCTATCTCGTCGGTGAAACTGTGTTTGATTTCGGCTATCGAAACCGTGTGGGCATATTTCTGCACCAGTGGGCGGAGTGCCTTTTTCTCCTTTTCGCCACCGCCAAAGAGCATCACCGTCACGCCATCAATCTGCGTGAGGCTTTCCACCACCTTTTCAATCAGCGGCAGCGGATACTCCTTGCCACGGTGCTGCGAGAATGGGGCCACAGCCACCCATCGCTCGCCTGCTTGCTTTTTGGGCACCAGTTCGCTATCGGAAATGGGCGCAAAGCCGTCGAACGACTCCTGCCACTCGAAACCCAACGCTCGAAACACTTCCTCGTAGCGGTCGTGCGAGGTGGTGAGCTGCTCACGGATTTTACCACTCACCAAGGCACGCTTTTGCTTGCGTCCCTTGTCGATGCGCGCCACCTTCACCCCATGCAGCCGCATGAAGAAACCGATAGCCCAAGTGCGCATCACGCTGTGCAGGTCTGCCATGTGGGTGATGCCGTGCTTCTGGCGCATTTCCGCAGCCAATCGGCGCAGCCCAAGCAGTCCATCATACTCCTTTGGATTCACGCCCTCCACCGTGAGATTGGCAGGACGCTGAATCATCACTTTGGCAGGCCAAGGGCGTGTGAGCAGCACAAAGTGCACATCGGGGTAGGCGCGGCACACCGAATAGACCACCGGCACACTGATCACCACATCGCCCAACGCCGAAAAGCGGGTAATGAGTACGGTTTTGCTGTATGTGTTATTTTTTGCCATAAAGCACCGGGTTGGTAGCCGGGTCGTTGTAAAGCTTCATTTGGCGATACACCTTCATATATTTTTTGCCTGCAGCGATGTCGTCGAGCAGTTGGTCGATGGCTGCGGTAAGGTCGGTGCGTTGTTCCAAAAGCACATTGAGCTTAGCGCGGCAGCGTTGCAAGTGATCCTCGTCGGCATCGGTGCGCGAAGCCTGTTCGTGCATGTGGTAGATTTTGAGCGCCAAGATAGAGAGGCGGTCGATTGCCCAAGCAGGACTTTCGGTATTGATGGTGGCATCGGCGCAAACCTTCACATCAGCGAACTTCTCGCGGAAGTAAGTGTCGATTTCCTCCACCAAGTCGGTGCGGTCCTGATTCGACTTATCGATACGGCGCTTCAGAGCCAAAGCCTCGATTGGGTCGATTTCAGGGTCGCGGATAATATCTTCAAGGTGCCACTGCACGGTGTCAATCCAGTTTTTTACAAAAAGTTTTGCCTCGATGGTGCCATCTTCGTAAGGGTTGGCAACTTTAGCGTCCACATCATCAGTCTTGTGATAAAGATTAACGGTGGCATCGAAAAGCCCATTACATTTTTCTGCAAATTTCATCTCAGATAAATTTCAAAGTTATTAATTCGCCCCCATTCCGCTGATGCAGAACAGTTGAGCGCACATTTCTCCAATTAATCCACAAAGATACAAAAGCCCCACCACTCCCACAATTTTTTTCCCAACAACTCACCAACTGCGTTTATTACAGAAAATCAGAGGATGTGCAAAAATGCACACCCTCTATTCTAAATTGATCAACTATTAGCTTTAGTCTAAATCAATGTCTGGGGCAATATTATTGACATCTGTATCTCTTGGTGTGGCATTGGCTACAGGGCTGCTTGTTGTTGCAGGCGTTGGCTGTGCTGCTTGATTGCCAATAATATCAGCGATGTTTTCTGGATTGTCATCTGCGGAAATATCTGAACGGAGCAATCTAAATGTGTTATACATTTTTATGGATGCATCTGTCGGAATATTTTTGCAGTTTTTAATCGCGGTTTCTTTTTTCCATAAAGGATGATAAACGATTGTGCATTCTGTTTCATTTGTGCGACGTCTGGCGTGGTTGGAATCGATCCAATAATGCTTATGTTCGCCGTCATCCTTGTTGAGCTTCTTTGCTGCCATCTCAAAGACTCGGTTTTGGTTAGTTAATTCTTTATATTTATCAATATTATTACAACTAAATCCAAAATCGAACTCTGGATCAATCATTAATCGAAGAATACCAACACCCAAACGCCAATCCAGCACATGATGGAAACCACGGTTGTTATAAGCCAGCAAGCATTTTTGACAAGCGGTCAAACAGTTTTCTTTATGGTCATCAGTAATTAGCGAATGCATGAAGCTTTCTTCATCGCTTTTCGATGGGTCAAAAGACTTGAAATTAACGATGCTTTCAATTAATTCTTTAAGTTTTCCATCCTCAAATAGATAACTCACAATACCGGCGCCATTGGGCAATGCGTCGCTCAGGATAATCGCAGGACAACCGTTCGGATCATCAATTTTTTCACATATTTCTATTTCATCGGGCTGCACATCGAGTCGGTCAGCCAAAGCACGCTGTAGCAGGAATGCGGCAGAATAGAATGCGGCTCTAATTGCAGATCGGTTGCCAGTGTTCAGTGATAAGTCAAGGCATTCTGGCCACGATTTCAGTTTCAGTTTTATCATTTCTGTCACTTTCTTTGACCCCAATGCTATATCGTAGCCTTCTGTTATCTTTTGGATATTATTTCCTTCTTTCTCATAGAAAAGGAAATTCGCATGGCTGCCATCAACATTAGGATCCCCTAAACCGTTTGCAGAAAAACTTCCTGTATAAAAATGGCCATTATTACTGTTGATGTGCCATACAGTAGGGTCTTCATTCATACCTAAACCGTGCATCGAAACGCTCACATTGTCTATTTCTTTAGAAATATCCTCCTTTGTGGTGCTGGTTTCTTTTGCCCAGATTTGACTTTGAACGAAACTACTACCCCTGTCGTTGTTTTCTACAGGTGTTCCAAAGTTATCACGAATTGTTAAAGATCTATACGCTTGAGGAATAACTATAATTCTTTGATTATTAGCTAAATTAAGATCTTCTATTCTCTGATTCTTATCCTCAACATCAATAATATCAGAAATGTTGTTGCCTTCGGCTGAATTGTTTTGTAAATCCTTTTCAAACGAAATGATATATCGGTCAGCTAAAGCATCACCATCGTTATCGTAAAACCCCAGCTGATATTGTGTTCTATTATTTATGACAATAGAACAGTCTTTTATAGGAATGGTGATACCTTCAATGCGGTATTTACCCTTATCTTTTGTCTTTTCAGCTCCTGGGGCAAATTCTGAGATAGCCATTTCACTTGACCGGTCAATACTTCTTGGCTCTTGTTTCGCATAATCATATCCATGATAGAAATTTCGAGCATCTGAAGGCATTCCATACATGGGCAAAAATCCTGTTTCGGTAAGATATTTGGCTAAGCCCATATCGTGGATGGATGTTTTATTTACCACATTATTTATTTCTGTAACCAAACGATTGTTGATCCAATCAACGATCTCATTAATATCTTTTTCGATTTGGTCACCATTGTTGAATTGTGAAAGATATCGCTTAACGGTGTTACCAACGCTTTCTGAATGATCTCGAATCCATTCTTTCAGATTTTCACGATTCTCCTCCCATTCGCCAATCCTTCCAAACTCTCCAGATGTGTCTTGAAGGTCGTAGTCAAATGGAAGATCGGCAAATGCTTGATGAAGCAAGTCTTTTACGATAACACGCTTCATAATAGCCATTTTCATTTTTTTCTTACCATCACTGTCGGTGTATGGAGCTAAAGAGAGGGTTGGTGTGGCTGGAACACCGCCCACCATTTCATCGGTAGCGTGATTGTAATAATAAACATCATGACTTCTGCCTCTACAGAAAGTGAATGCCGTAGAGAATGCCTGATTTCGGCGGCCACAGCGACCTACACGCTGCTGATAATTGTAGCGAGTAGGGGGCATGTTGCCTTGGAAAATAGCTTGCAAACTTCCAATATCCACACCCACTTCCATGGTGGTGGTCACACACACCATGTCGATAGGCAGTGTTTTTTCTTGTCCTTGCTTGTAACGATCATCATCAACCAAAATGATGTCTTTAAACTCTCGTAATCGAGTTTGAATATCATCTGTTTGACCTGTAAGTTCTTCCGTATGTAATTTGCTCGGTTTTCTGCGTTCTACAAGTATGTCGTGAGAAATATAGTGCTTATGAAGTTCTTCTAATGTAACCGTCTTTTTGGGATCTTCCTTCTTGGGATCAAGAGGTTCTTTACAATACACATTTGTGCAGAATCCAAATCCCATGTGGGGATGAACGCGACCACATTTACTACATTTAATATAGGTGGAATCCGTCATCTTTTGGAACGACAGTTTGTCTATATTAAGAATAAGGTATTCTTCTGTGCAATGCTTAAGCAAAAACGTCACGAGGCATTCTCCCAAATCCGTATCTTTAATGTTATGCAAGCGACAGAAATGCTTGATAGGTTTTTTGACAGCAGCTTTTAATCCATCGTATGTGTTTTGTCTATCTGTTGTGTCGTCAACGCTGGGGTAGAGATAATTGTCACCCATCACACGAATAACCGCATCCACAAATTCATACACTTGAAATCCGTCAGGAAGAATATCTTTTAAATTTTTGTATTCCTCTGACTTCTCAATTTCTGCTGATCTTGTACAGCAAATATAACCAATGCCAGAATCAAGCACACTCACGCCCATATATTTGCCAAACGAGTTAGCAAATATAGCATTTGTTAATTGCGTTTTTATATCATATTCTGATATATCACGTGTTGTACCTGTTTGTGCTGGTTTGAATTTATTTTCTTGAAAATCAAAAGCCGTACTCCAATGAATCCAGCGACCTCTTTCATTATTTTTTCTCTCCTTATACCATTGGAAACGATATTCCCAGCCAGCTGGATTAATGCCCAACTTCAAGAGTTTTTTCACAAGTCTACCATCAACATTCTCACCTATGAGAGTGTTAAGAGGGAAAGAGGATGGAATAAGGTGACTTATACTTTGGCCTCTATAAAACTGCTTTGCTATTTCTCCTGCATTAGAAACGTCTTTATATTTTTTAGGAACATCGGTCAAGATGTCAAGTATGTCTTTTCCCGCTTGAATTTCTGACTTAACATAATTAACAATTTTGTCTATATCATCTTTTCCCATTTCTTCGATGCACTCTACAAAAAGCATGCGCACCATGTCGCGATAATGTTCTCTTTCTATACCGAGTGCTTGTGTGGCAGCATCCTCACGGCTATCAGAGAAACCAATCAATTTTGCAGACGAATCGTCTAATTGATAAATCAACTCTTTACTGATAATTTGATTGCTGCGGTCGATACCAGTACGGAAACTGCGAATAGGAGACTTCGTATATTTTCGTGTTGCGTAGTCTTGCAAACAGAAAGGACAGGTACAAGGTGCTGCGTAGATGGTCTGCGCATCTTTTGGACTGATCTCTGTGTGTTTTGCGTCATGTTTGACTACTTTATAAATAAACCCAGGAATTCCGCAATCAGTTTTAGAACCTCTATTTCTTACTGAGGTTGGGTCGTAGGGAATAAACTCCCCTGTAACTGGATCAAGATGGCCTGGTATCCATTTCGCATGTCCATTTCCTCTTTTAGACTTTCCGTCAACCTTTGATGCAACAAGATCGTTTGCTCCATATCTCTCATCTGTGAGCTCTGGGGCATCATTTATGTCGTGTGGCCAGAAAATAGCATATTCTTGGTAGCTTTTATTCTGCACCATAGGTGTGGGATTGAAATTGGGGATTTGATTAAGGTTGGGGTAGTTTAGCGTGAGGTATGTGCACCCATTCTCCACCTTTCTATTTCCACCAATATACAATTCGCCGCAGTTTTCACAGCGTAAGAGTTCCAGCACCTTATTACCATCTTTACCCACCTCCTCGGCGGTGTAAGAAAGGTGCTTAACAGGGCGGTTCAGGTCTGGATTCAATTCACCCCAAAGCCCCTCTATGTATTTAAAGAATTTATGGAATCGGAATCGAGGCAGCTTATGATCCTTGTAAACCTTGTCGGCATATCCTCGAAATATAAAGAATCCTTTAAGAGCTTCTTCATTGCCATTAAACAGCGTTTTTACCAGTTGCTCCTGTGAAATAGAACGCTTTGACCCGTTAATAAGCTTGTTGTCTTTATCAACGTTAGTAGGTAGTGCGCTATAGAAATCGTAAAATATTTGATTTTGATATGTGTTACAGAAGTCTTTTACAGAATCACAATTAAAGTTGTTTTCCAAAAAATCATCAACAACTTTTTCCTGCTTATCTGCTACATCTAATTCCACAAAATTCTCGTGAGTGAGATTTTTGAAAAGCTCATAGTTTATGTGCTTCTTTTCGTCAGAAATTTCACGGTTAGTGCCTTCTTGAATATTAAACACCTTTTCACCCTCGATAGTGCTATACACACCGAAGAATTCTTCCATGAATTTTTCGGTAGCATCTTCATCGCCTAAAGATGCCGACGATGCCAATATTCTTAATTGAGGATTAGGAACAAGATATCCATTCTCTACGATCACTGGTGGTAAACCAATGGCATCGTAAAGCATTCTCAGCAAGCAAGCCACTTCGCTACCAGCAGTGCCACGATAAAGGTGCAACTCATCTACCACAATGTGGAAAATGCGGTTCTTTTTTGCTTCCTCTTTTTCATTTTCGTCGAAAATGTCGTCAGCGTTGAGCCACTTTTTTGTTTGCTCAAAAATGGGAGCCTCAGCCTTTCGCATAAGCATAATGCTCAGCATGGAGGTGTTGGTGATCATAATATCGGGAGCCCATTTTTGCATATCCCAGCGTGTGATCATTTCGGCGGTAGTGTCATCAACCTCCAAGCGGGGTGATATATATAAAGCATCTTCCTTTTTGTTAACTTCCACCCATTTCTTTATTTTTGTGAAGTCGTCTTGATAGCTTTTGAGTTGTTTTGCCACATTTTGGCGCATCTGGTTGAGTTTCCCCTTTTTAATCTGACCATTTTTAACCGCTTCTGAAAGTAGATCGTAGTTTTTCTTGGTGATAGTGTCTCCATTATAGCCTCCAAAATAAAATCTATTTCCTTTAAAGTGGGTGTTCATAAAGGTTCTTACGCTGGTGCTGTCTAATGCTTCCCTCAAGCGCGCCATCTGGTCTTCAACCAGGGCATTCATAGGATAGAGCACAATGGCTCGAAGAGCGGCTGGACGAGAGTCGCCTTCTCTTTGCTTGGGGGTGTATCTGGGTGTATGACTTCTACCTTCTAATACGCCTTCGTACCAATTTTTGTGGTTAGCGGCTTGCCCCCAGCTTTGTGCTTCTTTAAAAATGTTGGCAAGAAGAGGTAGCAGAAACGATTCTGTTTTACCAGAGCCGGTACCTGCGGTGATAACGGTGTTTTTATATTTCACACCTTCACCAGCAAAGGCTTTTTCCATCATGCCTATTTGGTGTCCGTAAGGTGTAAAGTCTTTCATTAAACCACGCATCAATCCTTTAGATATAAATTCGCTAAAAAAGGATTTTGCAATTTCCTCTCCACCAAAAGCGTCGGCAAATTTTTTTGCAAGTTTATTAATGCCTTCTTCACCTTTACCAATACCTTTAACTGATGCATATTCTGGAAGAAGCTCAATATATGGCTTCTTACTCATATTCACACCTTCTTTTAAGGTGTTCATACGCTCTTCGTCGACAGCTTCATTTTTCACTTTGAAAGCGTGTTCGAAATAACGAGCGTAATCATCTTCAATTTTCTCAAACGCTCCCATTGGGTCGCAAGAGAAAAGGTGCTCAAATTTTTTCATAATTATTATAAAATAGTTAATGGTTTGTTATCAAATTGATCAATATCAATATCGGTTAATGAGATTGATTCGTTCAGGTCAATCTCATATTTCATGTCTATTGTGCTTCCACTATCCTTTGTGAAACCAACGCCCTTATCAGAACCGATAAATCGCCAAGTATTCAGAATTAAAAAACTGAAGAACTCGTTGATAGTTGTATTCTTTATTTTAAAAAAGGCTTTTCGATTCTCTGGACGAATATAAACACTCTCTTTGCCTGATTCAACACGCCCGATAGCAGTAGGTGTATTGTCGTTTTTTAGAACGAAATACAGTTGTCGTGTAGTTCTTTGTTTTGGACTCCACAGCCACACGTTATAGTGTGACCCGCCAACAGCCTCTCTTGTTGAATTTGGGAATTTATTTTTCAATGCTTCAATGCGCCCTCTGTCATAAAGGGAGTATTTGGCAGCAATTCTATAAGGCGCAGAAATGGCATCGTTGCATATAAACACTTTTTCAACAACGGGTAATCCCATATTCATCAGATAAAAAGCTCGCTCTATATGGTTAGGCAGTTGTAACTTTTTAGGTATGTATGCATCACTGCCTTTAAAGTACAAAACATTTTCTTTTCGCTGTATATAGCAATAAAGGCTTGCCCATTGTAGTTGCTCAGATGTGATATCTGCAAATTTTTCTCCTTCTTTTTCTAAATACCAATGCCTATAGAACCTGTTCTTATCTTGTCAAACTCTTGGGAATTGCTGATCTTTCACGTCTTTTAAATAATCAATGAATTTCGAATCCTTTTCTTCAAAAGAAAGGTTCTTGAAAATGTCATTAATTTTTGTATCGATATTTTCAATAAGTGAAAGAGCAATGTCATTGTCGTTGAAACGCTCATGCTGTTTGGTGATTCTATCGGGATCGAAACCACCTCCAAAACCAATGATAGGGGGAAGCAATTTTTCGCTATCCTTGTCAGCGTTGTTATACTTTAAAAGGATTATTGAAATGTTGTTGTATGAACAGTAATTGCAAACCTGCTCTAAAAACTTCTTTGTATAACAGCCAAACAAACAATAAGATATATCTTTGTATTTGTTATCTTTGCTTATTTTTTGGTTAGAAATTGTGCTAAAAGGAGATTTGATAAAAGTGGGAGGTATTGCTTGACATTTTCTTTTGCCATAGTCAATATTCACAACCCCGCCTTTCGCCATTGCTTCACGGGCTTGCTTGATAAGGTCAGCTCCTTCACCCTCTAACGACAAATGAGTGGCAGCATATTGCACACATTTCTCAAAATATTTGAAAGAAACAGTGGCATCACCATTACTGTAACAACATGCAGCCAGTAGGTTTGTGAAATAAAAATAATTGGAATGTTTACTTAAATCAAATGGTTCCAATACAAAACTGTTATCAGAAAGAGTTCGCTGGTTCTTGTTATTGTTAGTTTCAGAAGTGTATTTTTCCCATAGTTTTGTACTATCATACTTCACTTCCTGCCCACAAACAAGAAAAGCAAAATGTTCTATTTTGTTTTTGCACAGTTCAATACCTATGTTGCAACTCGCCTTTCCATCGGCCCTAAACTCTGGAGAGTTTTTGATATCAATAATTAGTCTGCGATCTTTTTTCAAGAGTTCGCAGTTCCCCTCTTCAAATTTTTCGCCATCAAAAGAATCAAAAAGCTCGCTATTGAAACTGATATAGAGTTTCACCTTGTTAAGGTCGTAAGATTGAGGAATTTCAAAGAAAGGCAAAGCCGTTATAAAGTAATCACTCTTCCCTTTAGTAATTCCGCCTCTCTGTATGATGCAATTTTCATTTTTTATCTGGTGTTCTATTTCTTTCGTTTTATAGTATTGACCATTTAATGAGCCATTGTGATCAAATATAGTAAAGCCTTCAAGATTACAGTTTTTTCCAAAGAAACGAATGCGATCCTCTTCTGTAAACTGTTCGACTTTGTTGTTGTTTTCATCGCACCACCTTTTAAAGTTTTCTACACCTTCATTTTTGACGATAATAATGTAGTATTTGGAAGATGTAAGTTCTCGAGTTTGGATGAGAAATTGTTCGCCTGTTTCTTTAAAAAAGTATTTCTCCTTAAAGAAAAACACTTTATCATCTTTTTCAGAAATTGATGTGATATTGTATTCGCTGTTCTTTGCACAATAACGTTTTATTTCAACAGCTTCGCTTCCGTTATAACGAACAAAATTATTATTATAATAATTGTCACGAGGCGTGTCACCGTCATTGTAATAACTCGTGTCATCGTTATCAACAGAAAAATTATTACGTTTATTATCGATTTCAAAGCCTTGTTGAATATTTGTAAGCAATACAACTGTCGCTTTCTCCGATGAAGATATCTCCGGAGAATATATACCTAATGCAAATTTACCATTAATTTTTTGGGGGTGATAATCTTTTTCGTCACCACTACTGTTCAATTGCTCTTCATACTCGTCCCAGTCAAAATCATCAATTACGGTTTGGATTTTTCTGAGTTTTACGCTATTGCTTTTGGCGTATATCGATTCTATTTCCTCTTGCTGTTTTGTATAATCAGCAATACGGTCAATAATATCAATAAACGACATGGTGTCGGTAAACTTTCCAACCTCAGAATAGTACAGTGCAGCCTTAATTTGATTTCGAGCAGCCGCTGATAGAGGAAGATGGTATTTTAATCTTCCTATATTTGGATGTTTGCCAATACGTGCGTCTTTGTCGAATTGGTCATTATATTTGTGAATATTTTCCCATAATTGGGGGATTATCCCACACGTTAGTCCATTATTATTTGTGTCCTTGTCGTCGTCCACTTCCTTTATTCCCAACGCTTTTCTCACGTTGTTCCATTGTTGGGTTTTGCCGTCGTCGATGGTTAAGAGCACATAAATCACGATTGCCAAATACGGGAGTTCGTATTCCTTTGCTTTTTTATCTTTACAAATGATTCTACAACCCGCTCCGTTTTTCTCTCTAACAAAGCATTTTAATTCTGGATTTAATAACTCTTGTGCTGCATAGAGAACATCTTTTTTGTTGAAAAATTTTTCAACAAAAATTTTTACTGAATTTTTAAAGTGTTCAATATAAGGTTCGCTGTTGGTATTAATACCAGCTTTTTCGCCAATACTGTTAATGATGTCTTCATCTATAAATAGCAAGATCTCGCCAGAGTTTTTGGAGTTTTCACCAGAGTTCTTTTCTGGAAAAAAATGACAGCGAAGACCTTCGTTATATTGAAAATAAGTTAAATAACAATTCAGAAAATCTGTTATTCCCCTATCTAAGTTTTTTGTTTTAGCTTGATAAATATCCATAATTATATCACTATTTAATATTCCATTCTACAAAATCGCTATAATCTGTTGCGAGGCACTTTAATATTTTTCCAACTTCACTGTCTGGGTTCGACAATGTGATGACCAGAGTGTCGATTGGGCGTGTAAGCGGCATAAGTGCCCACAGCATTATGCTTTTATATTTGTTTTTCTCTTTATTAAGCCCTAATTCGTTTTCAGAGGATTGGTAATTGTCTAATTTATACTGTATTGCTTGATCAAACTTACTGCACACCACACTCCACCCCTCTAATCCTCTGCAGGATTGATATTGGTAAAGACGGCAGATGTCGGTAGTTGGATACTTTGAGCGGTTTTTGGGATTTGTACCATCAAAAACATTAATATTAGCTTCCTTATACTTCTCCAGATTTGCAAAATGGGATCCGTTCTCGTCATATTTCACCATTGTGGGCGGAACAAGAATAAGAATGTCGTAACATTCTCCTTTATTTTTTTTACAATCTTCAACTAATTCTTTATGAATATTGGAATTGTATGTCTTATAAATTTTCACTTTGCCTCCTGGAAGTTGCCGATTGGGCTTAACCGACCATTCTATGCCTGCTAATTTTGCAAAGGAATTAACAAAATTCACTAAATTGGCTTTTTGACGGCGTTCGAGCTTCATTTCTTTTGGTTTGAAAATGGAATTTGTATTAATTCCTTTTCTCCATTCTTGTCGTTTGTCGAAACGCATAAACTGATCCACCCCATCTGCAATAATCAATCTATTTGGTCCATAAATTTTGAAAAGAATTTCCTTCTCCTTGTCTGAAAAATCCTGTGCCTCATCAATAAAAATATAGTCCCATCCAATATAGTTTTCTGATTTATCTAAAAGGTATTGAATGTCGGATTGATCACACAAGTCTATTATATAAGTATTTAGGTCGTCCAAATACTTATTGTAATTTTTGTCATAATCTGAATCATTAGGATTTAATAGATCTTTCACTATCCCTGTTTGGCTTAATAATGTGTGGAAATAGGAGTGTATCGTTTTGATTTGGACTGTGCGCCCTGTTACTTTTGTTGGTATTCGTGTGTAGTCTATTAAACGGCGAATATCACTTACAAGAGCGTTATTATAGGTGAGAATCAAGCACCTGTTGTCGTAGTCTTGAGCCAATTTAAAAGCCAGTTGTAATAGTTGAACAGTTTTTCCTGTTCCTGCCCGACCTGTGAGGATAGTAAATTTTTCTCCCACATGCTTACTGATACTTTCAATTTCCTCATCATTCTTACTGAGAAGTTCAAATTTTTGTCGAGTGAGTTCTCCTTTAGGTATTCGTTTTTCTGAAAAATGCCTGGAAATGGCATTGACTCCTTCTTTTCCATCAGTAAAATTGTCGAGCACATAATCACCTGCTGCATTTTGAAGTACATCTGATTGAGTAAGTAATGCAGAAACAAGTTCCCTAAAAGAAAAATCGGAATAGAGAGCATTATCCACATTTGCCCTTTGCCCGCGAATGTCGGATAAGTCTTTCTTTGTTAAGCCATAAAACCAAAGAATATCACAAATGAAAGGTTTAAGGGATAGTTGTTCTTCAAAATAGTTGAGCAAAGAAAACTTTGCTTCAAAACACTGCTTAGAAGCATCACTATCGTACCCCCAATATTTCACATAATAATTTGTTCCTCTCTTAAATACTCCAGAAGAATCGTGACTCTTATGTTCAATGTTGAAGATGAAACTTTTTACAGTCAATTCTTTAACTTTGCCATGATTCTTGGTTTCCATATTTGGCATTTTTAGATCATCAAAATTGCCGAGAACGAGAATATCAATATCGTTGCGCTTTTGTCCAAAAATTCGGATGTTTGTAAAAATGAATATATCACCTTTACACTTATAGCCACTAAGCTCTTTTTCGAACTTGTCTTTAAGTTGCATCGCAGCAGTTTCTTCTGCAGAAACACTATTACTGCTGTCTGAAAAAGGGTTTATTATATGAATAGTAATTGGCATTGCTTTTTGCAGATTTATGGTAAATAATATTGGTTTCTCAAAGATAGAAAAAAATAACGAGGATTGAATTACTTTGGCAAAAAAATCTCAATATATTCAGAGTAAGTTGTGGGGTTTTTAAAATAAGAGTAACTTTGCAGTCGCAATCTATGATATTAAGGCTTTTTTATGGAAAAATCTAATAACCGACTTCAAGAACTTGATTCCGCACCACTTGGCAAATTGCTGTGGAAATACAGTCTGCCAGCCGTTGTGGGCATTGTGGTGATGTCAATCTACAACATTATCGACCGCATCTTCATTGGTCAGGGTGTGGGTCCCGACGCTATCGCCGGTCTTGCCATCACGTTCCCTGTGATGAACGTGAGTACTGCTTTCGGCGTGCTTATTGGTGCCGGTGCCAGCGCGCGCACCTCCATTCTGCTGGGTATGCAAGCCAAGGACAAGGCGGAACAGGTGCTGGGCAACAGCATTGTGATGACTCTGGTGTTTGGCACCATCTACATCGCCCTGTTTGGCATATTTATGGATCCTGTGCTCCGACTGTTTGGTGCGAGCGACACTTCGCTGCCATACGCACGCGATTTTATGCTCTTCATTCTGCCGGGCTTGATTTTCAACAACATCACTTTCTCGTTCAACAGTGTGATGCGCGCATCGGGCTACCCTACCAAGGCTATGTTCACTATGTTTATAGGTGCCGGGCTCAATGTTATTCTTGCGCCTATCTTCATCTTTGTGCTGAAATTGGGCATCAAGGGTGCGGCTATCGCCACCGATATTTCGATGGGTGTGTCGATGCTTTTTGTGCTTGCTCACTTTTTCAACAAAAACACCGAAATTCACTTCAAAAGTGGCATCTACAAGCTCCGCAAAGACATTTTGATGCCTATCTTCGCCATCGGTGCCGCACCATGTATCGTGAATTCGGTGGGCTGCGTCATCAATGCCGTAATCAACAACACCGTGTATAAATACGGTGGCGACACTTCTGTGGCGGCTATCGGCATCTTCACCGCCATCACCGGACTGCTGGTTACCTTTGTGGTGGGCGTGGGTATGGGTATGCAGCCTATTGTGGGCTACAACTATGGTGCCAAACGCTTCGACCGCCTGATGCGCACATTCTGGATGTCGGCTGGCATTTGCACAGTGATCACCACATTGGGGTGCCTGGCTTGCCAATTCTTCCCCGAAGCCATCTCGCGATTGTTTACCAACGATGCCACCCTCATCGCCGCCAGTGTCAAGACGCTTCGCCTTGGCACCGCCATGTTCTGGGTGGCTGGTTTCCAGATGACCACCACCAACTTCTTCCAGTCGGTGGGTGAGGCATGTAAATCCATCTTCATGAGCCTCACGCGCCAAGTGCTGTTTATCATTCCATTCATTTTGATTTTGCCTCACTTCTGGCACATCGACGGAGTGTGGCTGACATTCCCATTTGCCGACGCCTGCTCCATCACCACCGCCATCCTCCTCATGGCATGGCAAGTGAAAAAAATCAAGAAAATACAGCAGAGAGGGTAGAGGTTAGAAGTTAAGGAGTTAAGAAGTTAAAGAAGTTAAGACGATAGCTTTGGTAGCTTCAATTGTTAGGAGTGATCTTATAAAAGAAAGCCCTATTTTATGGGGCTAATTAGTATATCATTACCATAATTTTGTATATCTTTGCTTTTAGTAAAAGTAAAGATAATGGATAAAATTAGCACGCAATATAACCAAGCCGTACAACTCATAAAGTCGGCAATTCTTCAAAACCAATTAGAGGCAGCAAAAGTTGTTAACCAGCAAATGCTTGCCCTCTATTATGGTGTAGGAAAGTATGTTTCTGATAACACACGTAGAGGTGTGTGGGGAACGGGTGCCATTGCAACCATCAGCGAGCAACTCAGAAGGGAATTGCCTGGTTTGCGTGGATTTTCTCCTACAAGTATAAAGAAGATGCGCCAATTTTATGAGCAATGGTGTGAACTTGTAAATCGCCCGCCAATGGCGGACGATTTACAACCAACTGATAATGAAATGGTTTTGCCATCAAAGGAACTGTTGATGGTAAATCGCCAGCCAATGGCGGGCGATTTGGATTGGCATGACTTCTTTGCACTAAGTTTCTCTCATCACGATGAAATACTATCTAAAACAAGCACAATAGAAGAGCGGGTATTCTATATTCATCAAGCAGCCACACTACATTGGGATAAATACACCCTGCGAGACAACTTAAAAGCAGACTTATATCATCATCAGTCTAAAATGCCAAGTAATTTTGCCAAGACGATGCCAACTACCCAACATGCACTAAAAGCCATATCAATGTTTAAGGATGATTATCTGCTTGATTTTATTAATATAGAGGAGCTTGGCGAGCGTAATCTGCAAGATATTGACGAGAGAGTTATAGAAAACTCTATCGTGGCGAACGTAAAGAACTTTATCCTCACATTCGGTAAGGATTTTACGTTTATAGGCAATCAAGTGCATATCGGCAAGTTTGGGCATGATCATTGGGTTGATTTGTTGTTCTTTAATCGTGAACTGCAATGCCTTGTAGTATTTGAATTAAAGAAAGGAGCATTTAAACCCGCTTATCTTGGGCAACTTTCAGCCTATATCCGTATGCTCAACGATGACGAACGCAAACCACATGAAAATCCCACAATAGGTGTGGTCCTTTGTCGTGACGCAGACAAAACATACGTTGAATATCTGCTTCAAGACTACACCCAGCCAATGGATGTGGCCACATACAATGTAATGCCTGATAAGTTGAAAAATATTCTTCCACCAGAAGAAGACTTTAAAAAGCTTCTTGATGGAGAATAATTCTCCACACTATAAAATATGGCGCTTTAACCCAAATCGGTCATTAGGCCGTGTAAGGATTTTATAGATTACTTCTTGCGGTCTTTCGGCTTTTATAAGATGCCTTTCGCTTGTTTTTAATTCGTAATAGCTCGCTATCACTCATTAAAAGACAAGCAAAATCCATTCTTCTAAAACTCCGAAATACCACAAGCCCTAATGACCGATTGGGGTTTAAAGAAGTCTATAACGGCAAATCACACCCTATTTAACCTTATTTAAAATGGGTGCTAATAGGATTATAATGGATTAAATCGGCTTTATCTGTAATAATCATACTTGCAGATGAAAAAGAAAAATATTAACTTTGCACCGCTCAATAAGAGCGGATTCGGGGTGTAGCGCAGTTGGTTAGCGCGCCACGTTCGGGACGTGGAGGTCGGAAGTTCGAATCCTCTCACCCCGACCAACAAAACAGCGAAAGGGCTGTGTCGCAACAATTCAAGCGACACAGCCCCGATTTTTTCCCCCTCCCTACCCCATTTTTGGCATCATACCCCCGAATTTACATTAAAAATAAAAAGATATTCACTAACTTTGCCTATATGAAGAAGAAAAGTATGCTTGACCTTGGACGTATCACCGCCGAGGAGTTTAAGAGCGTGGATAAGATACCTGTGGCTGTGGTGCTCGATGATGTGCGCAGCGAGATGAATATTGGCAGTGTGTTTCGCACCGCCGATGCCTTCGTTATCAATCACATAGCCCTGTGCGGCATTACCGCCACCCCACCATCTGCCGAGATTCACAAAACGGCACTTGGCGCGGAAGACAGTGTGGACTGGGCACACTACCCCACTGTGATGCAGGCTATTGAGCATCTGCGTGGCGAGGGCTACAAGATTTGCACCATTGAGCAGGTGCACGGCAGCATCAGCCTTCAGGAGTTTGACGCTAAGCTGGGCGAAAAATACGCTATCATTTTCGGCAACGAGGTGAAGGGTGTGAGCCAAGAGGCGGTAGATGCCAGCGACTGCTGCATCGAAATTCCACAATGTGGCACCAAACACAGCCTCAACATCGCCAACACCGCCGCCATAGTGATGTGGCATTTTTTCCAACAATTCAAATTGTAAAAGCTGAAAAAAAGGTGTGGATTATCGGGGGCTGAGAAATTTTCCGTTTTCAGATTTGAAAATTTTGCGCCAATTTTGATTAACTTTGTGTGTGGCTATGAATCTACGGAATGTATATGACTCGCGACGAATATGGAAACTGGCACTGATTGCGGTTTCCCTGATTCTTGTGGCTGGATTTATCTGGATTTCTAACAATCTGGTGAAAGACCTCGCCAAGCAGGAACGCGACCGTATGGAGATTTGGGCCGATGCCACTAAGGAACTGGCGTCGATGAGCAACGAGCCCGCCACCGACGAGCAGGGAAATTTGTTGATGCCCACCGACATCAATTTCCTGTTCAGCATCATTGAGCGCAACCACAATATTCCGGTGCTGCTGGTCGACGACAACGACCAGATTTTGCAATACCGCAACTTCAATCTGCCAGAACCCATCGACAGCCTCAACCCGATGGTTCTGTCGGATGCCAACGAGCAATATCTGCAAAAACGATTGGTGAAACTGAAAAAATCACCAAACAAAATCGACATAAAAATCGACAAAACCACCACGCAGCACCTCTATTACGAGGATAGCGACGTGCTTCGCCGCCTTGCCTACTATCCCTACATTCAGTTGGGTGTGCTGCTGCTTTTCCTTGCCATTGCCTACTTCGCCCTTATCAGCGTGAAGAAGGCGGAGCAAAACAAGGTGTGGGTGGGTCTGTCGAAGGAAACGGCGCACCAGCTCGGCACCCCTATCTCGTCGCTGATGGCATGGACGCAACTGCTCGAATCAATGGGCGTGGACAAGAATATGGTGGCTGACATGGACAAAGATGTGAACCGTCTGTCGAAAATCGCCGACCGCTTCTCGAAAATCGGCTCTATGCCCGACAAGGAATTGGAGTTTATCAACGAGGCGGTGGAAACTTCGCTCGAATATATGAGCAAGCGCATTCCCAAACGCGTGCAGCTCACTCTGCACCTGAAAAACGAGGAAAACTGTGGCGTGATGCTCTGCCAGTCGCTGTTTGAATGGGTGATGGAAAACCTCACAAAAAATGCCGTGGATGCCATGGGCGGTGAGGGTAAAATCGACATCACCGTGAAAAGCCGTGGTCAACAGAATGTCACCATCTTGGTGAGCGACACCGGCAAGGGTATTCCTCGCAAGAATTTCAAGACGGTGTTTAATCCAGGCTACACCACCAAGAAGCGCGGTTGGGGTCTTGGCCTCACCCTGGTGAAGCGCATCATTGAAGAATATCACGACGGCAGGATTTTCGTGAAGGAGTCGGAAGTGGGAAAAGGCACCACGTTCTGCATCGAAATTCCTATCGTGAACGGTAATAACTAATCATTCCTCACAAGTATATAATATGAACTCTATCACTTTTCTCGGCACTGGCAATGCAATGTGCACACGCTGCTACAACACCTGCTTCTATCTCCGATCACAGTCGGGGGCTATGCTTGTGGACGCTGGCGGCGGCAACGGCATTTTCCGTCAACTTTACAAGGCTCATATCCCATACGAGGAAATTCGCCACATATTTGTGACCCATGTCCATACCGACCATATCCTTGGCGTGGTGTGGCTCATACGCAAAATTTCTCCGCTCATTCACAAGGGCAAGCACCCTGGTAAACTGATGATTTACTGCAATAGCGAGGTGCGCCATGCCCTCACCACCATTTGCCAACTGCTCATTCCCCGAAAAATTCAGCGTGCCATAGGCGACAGCATCATTCTGAAGGAAATCACCGACGGCGAGGAAATCATGGTCGACGACATGAAGATGACCTGCTTCGACCTGGGTTCGGAAAAGGCTTCGCAATTCGGATTTGAAATGCTCATGCCCGACGGACAGCGTGTGGTGTGCCTGGGCGACGAGCCCTACTATCCACGCAACGAGAAATATGTGCGCGGCTGCGACTGGCTGCTCAGCGAGGCTTTCTGCCTCTACAAAGACCGTGAGCAATTCCGCCCCTACGACAAGCACCACAGCACCGCCCTCGATGCCGGCAAGCAAGCCGAAGTGCTCGGTGTGAAAAACTTGGTGCTCTACCACACCGAAGACACCAGCCTCGCCACACGCAAAGCAGCCTACACCGCCGAAGCCAAAATCCACTTCCACGGCACCGCCTACTGCCCCGACGACCTCGAAACCCTCCCCCTCACAAAATAATCCCCCAAGCCAAGCATATTTCAACTGCTATATAGCAATTAAAACAATAAAAGGCAGTGCCTATTATGGCACTGCCTTATTATTTTTATCAGAGGGTTTGATTTTTCGTTTTATCCTACTTTTACGCCGGGCTTTACTTCGCCTTGGGGGCCGATGACCACGAGGCGGCCGTCGGCATCTTCTGCGCTGAGAATCATGCCTTGGCTTTCAATGCCCTTGAGTTTGCGTGGTGGAAAGTTGGCGATGAAGCACACTTCCTTGCCAATCAAGTCGGCTGGTTCGTAGAATTTGGCGATACCGCTCACGATGGTGCGGCCACCCATGCCGTCGTCAATCTTGAATTGAAGCAGTTTGTCGGCCTTCTTCACCTTTGAGCATTCCAGTACCTTACCCACACGAATGTCGAGTTTCATGAAATCGTCGAACGTACATTCCTTTGCCACTGGTTCGGGTTTGAAGTTGGCGATAATGTTCTCTTGCTTGATGCGAGCGAGTTTGTCGAGTTGTGCTTGAATCACGCTGTCTTCAATCTTCTCAAAGAGCAACACAGGCTTTTCAATCTTGGCACCGTCGGCAAGAATGTCGAGTTGTCCGAGTTTGTTCCAGTCCACCTCAGCCATACCGAGCATAGCGCGCAGCTTTTCGGCAGTGAATGGAAGGAATGGTTCAAAAGCGATAGCCAAGTTGGCGCAAATCTGGAGCGATACGTTCATGATGGTTTCCACACGCTTCATATCGGTCTTAGCGAGTTTCCAAGGCTCGGTGTCGGCAAGATACTTGTTACCGATGCGCGCCAAGTTCATAGCGTCTTTAAGCGCTTCACGGAAGTGGAACTGCTCGATGTTGTTGCTCAGCGTTTCCTTCACGCCCTTAAATTCGGCGATGGTGGCACGGTCGTAGTCGGTGAGTTCGCCAGCGGCAGGGATTACACCATCGAAGTATTTATGGGTGAGCACCACGGCACGGTTCACGAAGTTGCCGAAGATAGCCACAAGTTCATTGTTGTTGCAAGCCTGATAGTCGCGCCAAGTGAAGTCGTTGTCCTTAGTTTCAGGAGCATTGGCGGTGAGCACGTAGCGAAGTACGTCTTGCTTGCCGGGGAACTCGTCGAGGTATTCGTTGAGCCAGATTGCCCAGTTGCGACTGGTGGAAATCTTTTCACCCTCAAGATTGAGGAACTCATTAGATGGCACATTGTCGGGCAGGATATAGCCACCGTGAGCCTTCAGCATGGTGGGGAACACGATGCAGTGGAACACAATGTTGTCCTTGCCGATGAAGTGAATCAAGCGAGTGCTGTCGTCCTTCCACCAAGTTTCCCAGTTGCCATATTCGGGGTGAGCGTCGCACAGTTCCTTAGTGTTGCTGATGTAGCCGATAGGAGCGTCGAACCACACATAAAGCACCTTGCCCTCTGCACCTTCCACAGGCACAGGAATACCCCAGTTCAAGTCGCGTGTCACGGCACGTGGGCGCAAGTCGGCATCAAGCCACGATTTGCACTGGCCATACACATTGGGGCGCCATTCCTTATGCTCTTTCAAAATCCATTCTTCGAGCCATGGCTGATACTCGTTGAGAGGCAAATACCAGTGAGTGGTTTTGCGCTTCACCAGAGGATTGCCATTGATGGCGTTCACTGGGTTAATCAATTCGTCGGGCGAAAGTGTAGATCCGCACTTCTCGCATTGGTCGCCATTGGCGTCGGCAGCGTGGCACACAGGACATTCACCCTTTATATTACGGTCGGTGAGGAACTCTTGCGTGGCCTCATCATAGAATTGTTCGCTTTCTTGCTGAATAAACTTGCCGTGGTCGTTCAAATACTTGAAGAAATCACTGGCAAACTGGTGGTGGATTTTTGAAGTGGTGCGAGAATACACGTCAAACGAGATGCCGAAGCGCTCGAAACTCGTTTTAATCAGATTGTGGTAACGATCCACAATATCTTGCACCGAGCAACCCTCCTTACGGGCACGGATAGTGACAGGCACACCATGCTCATCGCTACCACCCACAAAAAGCACATTTTCACCTTGCAGACGCTTGTAGCGCACATAGATGTCGGCTGGCACATACACACCTGCCAAGTGACCGATATGCACTGGACCATTGGCATAAGGCAGCGCAGCAGTCACAAGCGTGCGTTTAAAATCTTTTTTATCCATATATGATTCAGATAATTATTATTGAATTTTCAGTTCACAGCCCCACACCGCTTGGCACAGAGCCGACTGCAAAGTTACGAATTTTATCGCTAACTATTTGCATTCCACCCCCAAAACCATCACTTTTCCCCCACCTTATAATATATATCCCACGCTTATTTCATTATTAGGGTGTTGGTGGTCATGCGGTGCATGTATTGCTGGATGAGGGATTTTAGTTCATTTTCGAGTTGGGATTGGTTGGGGAGTTTGCCTGCGAGGTTTTGCTTGAGCAGCGGGTCGGTTTTGAAGCGGTAAAGCGCTTTGGTTTTCTGACCGTCGAACTGGAGCAGGAAATCGCCCTTGAAGTATTGATACACTCCGTTGTTGTAGTTGAACGCCCAAGTTTGTGCGGCTGGAGTGTGGAGCACGTCGCAACCGAATGCTATGTATGGCTTATCGTAGCCCAATATCCCCATGAGTGTTGGCAACACGTCGATTTGCTGCGCTATCACGCCTTGCTTCACGCCAGTTTCCAATGAGCCGTCGGGCGTGTAGAAGATGATAGGTATGCTGTATAATCCCTGGTCGGTCTTGTAGTAGGGGTGGGTGTTTTGGTTGGTGTGGTCGGCCACGAGCACAAACACCGTATTCTTATACCACGGCTGCTTGCTTGCCGCCTCGAAGAATTTACGCAATGCCATATCGGTGTAGCGCACGCACTTGTGGATAGGCTGTCCGCCCTCGTCCTTGAAGGTGGCGGCATACTGCTCCGGCACCTTGAAGGGGTGGTGCGACGATGCCGTGAACACCGATGCCACAAAAGGCTGCTTGAAGCCGTTCACCATTCTCACCACATGTTGCAGATAGGGCTCGTCCCACACTGCCCACATGCCATCGAAGTCGGCGTCGCCACCGCCTTTGGAATCGGCATTGTATTCGGTGCGACCGAAGTATTTATCGTAGCCTGTGGCGCGCGCAAACGCCTCAAAGCCCATCGAACCGTTTTGCGCTCCGTGGAAAAATGCGCTGTAATAGCCCTTGTCGTGGAGCATACCGGCAAGGCCTGTGAGGTCGTTCATCGACGCTGGCGTGAGGAAAAACGGCTCTACCATCATCGGAATGCTCGACAGCGTTGACGGCATGGCATCAATGCTCTTGCGGCCATTGGCAAAGGTATATTCAAACGTGAGGCTACGGGCGAGCAAGGAATCGACGAACGGAGTGTAGCCACGGTATTTTCCACCGTCCAAATCACGGTTCAAACTGCCTATATACTCACGCCCAAAACTCTCCACAATCAGCACCACCACATTTTTCTTGTTCATCACCGTGCCTGGGGCAGGCTGATGGATTGGGGAGTAGTAAGAGAGCATCTGCTTTTCGTCGGTGAAATATTTCGGTTCCTCAAACACATTCTTACCGATGGTGCGAATGAGCGAGAAAGGCGTGTTGAGCACAATGGCTGCCTCGGTAGGGTGGTTCACATACTGGTTGGCATTGCTCACCGTGATGGGGCGGACGGAGTGTGCCAAACCGCCACGCATACCACCAACAATGCAAGGCACCATCAACAATATCGACACCAGTGTGGCAAGGCTGTAGCGCCACCAGCAAATGGTGTGTCGCTTCAAATTGTGAGAGATATACAGTCGCCAAAGGGCATAAATCAGCACCACGCCTATCAGCAGAAGATACCAGTGGCGAATCAGTTCGGTGCCGAAGATGCCGGCAAGGTTGCCCTCGTGGCTAAACTCGCTAAACACGGTGCTGGTGGTGCGGCGCGAGGTGTATTGGAAATACACGCAGTCGCAAAGGTTCATCACCACGGCAAGGGAATTGACCACCACAAACAGCCATTTGCACACCTTGCGATAAGTGGGCGTCTCCTTAAAATGGAGCGGAAACAGCACCATCACTATCCACAGCACATTGGTGTACATGATAGCGGAGGAGTCGAACAGAAAACCGCCCCGCAGCATCTCCATCAAGTGGCCAGCGGTGAGATTGTCGGAAAAACTGCTGTAATTCGTGAGCAAAAATACAATTCGGCAAACTAAATACACCACATAAACCAACACCAAATTCCACACCACCGTCAGCAATGGCGCAAAACTATTATAGGTCAAAAACCTCTTTATCTTATCAACCATCTTCTATAAATTTATATCTTGTACAATCACTTTCTTTCTTTCAAAAACCTACGAAGCATAAATGTAAGGAAGTAAGGAAAGGTATAAAACTTTCCATTAAAACCAATATTTTTATCACAAAGTTTAATTCCGAATTTTATGTCGGGATATTTATCAGGTTTACTTGTTAAATTATTAAGCGAAGGTGTGGCATTGTCTGAAGCCTTCACCTCCACTGGCACAAGCGATGATGCAGTACGCACAAAGAAGTCCATTTCAACAGTTGATTTATCATTGCGATAGAAATACAGTTGATAACCCTGCTTCACCAGCATTTCCGAAACAATGTTTTCAAAAAGTCCACCTTTGTAGGTTCCATAATTCCTATTTTGTCGCAAATCATCTTGCGATTCTGCATCAAGCGATGCCACAAGCATACCAGTGTCGTGATAATAAAGTTTAAACAACCGAGGATTGTAATTGCCTTTAAGCGGCAACGAAACTTGGTCGAGACAATAGCACACATTCACAATGCCAGCATCTTTCAACCACTCCACTGTGCCAACATAATCGCGACTGCGAGCACCGTGAGCCACTTTAGTGATTTGAAATTTTTTATTATCACGTCCCAAAAACACTGGAATATGGTTATAAATATTCTTTATTTTTCCTTTATCAAGACCTTGGGCATATTTGGTGATGTCTTCCTCATAGTCATAGAGCAACTGCTGCTGCATCTGTGCCACTCCACTGAAATTATTATTCACCACAAATTGACGTACTATAGCAGGCATACCACCCACAAGCATATAATCAAAAAAATGAGCCCGCATCACTTCATATAGCACTTTTGGTAAAGGTTTCACAGCGCTCATATAGGCATACATATCACCAATTTGTGAATCGGTATAGCCAACCGCCCACAGAAATTCCTCAAAATCCATTGAATGCATGGAGTAATCCTCCTTATAGCCTACACTATTCGATTCTATTTCATTATAATTGATACCCATCAGCGAACCTGAACATATCACATCATAACGCCCATCAATAGCAAACGACTTTAAAGATGTGGCACAAGATGGACACGACTGGATTTCATCAAAGAAAATAAGTGTTTCGCCAGGCACTACTTGAATCGTAGGCGATATGATGGTTATATTCTTTATGATAGAATCCACCTCAAAACCATCGGCAAACACTTCTCTATATTTACTCTGAATCACGAAATTAATATTTACCACATACTTATAATGATGGTGGGCAAACTGGAGAATAGATGCAGTTTTTCCAATCTGTCGAGCACCTTTCACTATAAGAGGAAGATGGTTTTGCTTCAATTTCCATTCCTCTAAGAATTGGTCAATTTTTCTTCTTAAAAGACTCATAATTCACCATTTTTTGCAAAAATAGCATTATTTATCTAAATATCAAATAGTTTCATCTACTTTTCCACATTTTTCCACCTATTTTCGCACCATTTCCCCACATTTTTCCACCTATTTTTGCACCATTTCCCCACATTTTTCCATATACTTTCAGGGTATTTCCCAACATTTTTCCACCTATTTTCGCACCATTTCCCCATATTTTTCCAAAAATTCACCCACAAGCATCATTAATAAAAAAAAGTAAAATTATTGCCTAACTCCATATTTCCATAGTAAAAAATACGATTGTAATCGTAAAATTACCGGTAATTTTTGGATTATAATCGTATTTTTTACGGTTGTATGTATAAAACTACAATTTTATAGCGTAGGAATATGATTTTGGAATGCTTTTACTCGATTTGGATTAAAAGCACCTTATAAATTGGTTATTGCGATTGAAGAGCGTGTTTCAAATTTAGCAATTCATCATAACGTAGGGACATGCCTTTGGCATGTTTCGATGCAATCCACAATGTATAAACGCCTTGGAAACATACCGAAGGCATGTCCCTACGCTATGGTGCTGTCATTTTTGGTGATTTGACACATCCTCCCTACGTTACGGCGTATCCTTTATTTGCAGAGGAATTCTACGAGTTTCTTTACTGCGCGGCCGCGGTGGCTGATGGCGTTTTTTTCGTCGGCATTCATTTGGGCGAAGGTGCGGCCGTCGGCTTCGTCGGGTTGGAAAATTGGGTCGTAGCCAAATCCGCTGTCGCCATGCTTTTCGGTGAGGATATATCCTTCCACACGGCCATCGAAAATATGGAGTTCGCCATTCAAAATCAGTGCCACGGCAGTGCGGAAGCGCGCTGTGCGCTTCTCCATCGGCACACCTTGCATCTTTTCAAGCACCTTTCGCATATTGGCTTCGCTGTCGTGCCCAGCACCAGCATATCGGGCACTATACACGCCTGGTTCACCGCCCAGCGCATCGATTTCAAGACAGGTGTCGTCGCTGAAGCAGTCGTAGCCGTAGTTATCTTTTATGAAGCGAGCCTTTTGCTCAGCATTGCCTTCAATGGTGGGGCAAGTTTCGGGAATATCGTCGTGGCAATCAATGTCGTTCAAACTCAAGATTGTGAATTTCTCACCCACAATCTCCCTCAATTCCTGCAACTTATGCGCATTATTAGTGGCAAATACTATCTTATTCATTTCCCTTTCAAATTAATTATAAATCAAAAGTACTAAAAACCAGCCACATACCAAACTTTTTAGTCAAAAATTTACGCTGTTAGATATACACAAATTCGCTGTTATCAAAAGCAGAAGAGCGTAAAAACATCACAAAATAAATAGGCATATAAATCACATTACCATTATTATAAACTTTTGCCTCATTACTGAACACAATGCCGTTGCTAATTTTATATTCTTCCACTTTCAATAGATTGTTTAAAGCCGTGTGAATATAATAATCTTTACCAGACTTTACTTCAATGGGGAGAACCGACAACAAATCAACGCTATCAATCAAAAAATCTACCTCCCCATTTTTTTTATTATCATAGTAATACAATTTAAATCCGTGAGCCTTTAATTCCTGTGCCACTACATTTTCATAAACCGATCCTAAATTCACACCACACTTATCATTCATTATGGGCTGAACATCGTTGTGATAAAGAATGCCAGTGAGTAAACCTATATCACTCATATATAATTTGAGTAAATTTTTACCACTATTTTCCACCAAAGGATATGATGGCTTGCTTATGGCTTGAACCTCTAAAGTGATGCCTGAAGAAATCAAATATTCAAACTCATCTTGGTAGTCAGCCATTCGTTTGCCCTTTTTAAGTTCAATGTCTTTAGCCACAATTCTTTTTTTCACCTTCTCCAAATTTGAAGGCACCATATCATAAATGCGTTGAATTTTTAGTTTTCTAAGCGATTCACTTTCATATTTGGCTGCATCATTCTTGTAAAGCAAATTGATGTCACGATGTATATTTCGCACACTCACCATATTATGTTCACTCAAATATGTGTTTACAGCACTTGGCATTCCTCCCACAAGTAAATACTTGCGAAAATAGTCCATAACTTTCATGTGCAAGGATTCATTTAAAGCCTCTTTAGCCTCAAATTTTCTCCTCATTTCATTTATCAAGAGTTCTCCCACACCATTTGCTATCAAAAATTCCTCAAAATCTAACGGATACATTGAAAGTAACTCAATGCTACCAATAGGAATGCTTTGGGTGGTTTTAAGTGCAATTCCTAATTGTGAACCACTTGCAATGTAGGTGAAGCGTCCGTCTTCCACCAAAAATTTTGCTAAAGTGAGCAAGTGACTGTATGCTTGAATTTCATCTATAAAAACCAATGTTTTTTCACTATCTTTCATTTTAGCCCCAGCAATAGTGCTTAATGCTATCATAAAATCTTCCACAGTACGAGCATTCTCAAACAAGCGATTGCTTTGTTTATCCTCCTCCATATTCACCTCAATAAAGTTGGAATACAACCTCATTCCCACCTCACGAATGATATAGGACTTTCCTACTTGTCGTGCACCACTCACCACAAGCATTCGCTTTTTTCCTGATTTGAGAAAACTCTCTATTTTTGAAGCAATTTTTCTATAAAGCATAGTTATTTGGTTTTTAATACTTTAAATACATTAAAACACACTTTTCCTATAAAAATAGATATGCAAAAATACACTTTTCCTATAAAATAAGCAAGCAAAAAATACACTTTTCCTATAAAAATAGGTATTCAAAAATACACTTTTCCTATAGAATATGGATTTATTGCTTGAAAAATTGATTATAATTGATGCTATAGCATTTGGTGAAATATGGCATTTTATAAAAGCAAATAAAAGAAAAAGCCCGGCCTGTGGTGGGGCTGGGCTTTTGGCGGATTATGGGGAGTGGTGGATTATACCACTACGTTTACGATTTTGTTTGGCACTACGATTACCTTCTTTGGAGTTTTGCCTGCGATCCACTTTTCGGCGGCTTTGTCGGTGAGGGCGAGGCGTTCCACTTCGGCTTTGTCGGTGCCTACTGCCACTTCTATGTTGAAGCGTGGCTTGCCGTTGAACATTACGGTATATTTCACGTTGCTTTCTTTGAGGTATTCCTCGTTGAAGGCTGGCCATTGCGCATCACACACTGTGCCTTCGTGGCCGAGCACGTGCCACAGTTCTTCGCAGATGTGTGGAGCGAATGGAGCGAGCACCACAATCAGGTCGTTGAAGATGGCTTTGCTCACGCACTTTTGTGAGTAGAGTTCGTTGGCGCAAATCATGAATGCAGCCACCGAAGTGTTGTAACTGAGCACTTCCACATCTGCAGTCACCTTCTTGATGAGTTTGTGGAGCGACTTGAGGTTGTCGGCTGTTGGTTTCTCGTCGGTCAGGCGCACTGCATCGCCATCAAACACCATATTCCACAATTTCTTCAAGAAACGGTTCACACCGTCGATGCCGTTGGTGTCCCAAGGCTTGCTGGCTTCAACCGGACCGAGGAACATTTCATAGAGACGAAGTGTGTCGGCACCGTAGCGCTCTACAATCACATCAGGGTTCACCACGTTGAACATCGACTTCGACATCTTCTCAATAGCCCAACCGCAAATATATTTACCCTTTTCAAGAATAAATTCGGCATTTTCAAATTCTGGTCGCCATGCGCGGAATTTGTCGATGTCGAGCACATCGTTGCTCACGATGTTAACATCCACGTGAATAGGGGTAACATCGTATTCATCTTTCAAATTCAGGCTCACGAAAGTGTTGGTTTCTTTGATACGGTACACAAAGTTGCTGCGGCCTTGAATCATACCTTGGTTGAAAAGTTTCTTGTATGGCTCTTGTTCGCACACATAGCCGTAGTCGTAGAGGAACTTGTTCCAGAAGCGGCTGTAGATCAAGTGACCTGTGGCGTGTTCGGTACCGCCCACATAAAGGTCGACCTGACGCCAATACTCGTTGGCTTCCTTGCCCACCAGCGCATCATCGTTGTGTGGATCCATATAGCGCAAATAGTAAGCGCTCGAACCAGCGAAACCAGGCATAGTACAGAGTTCCAATGGCTGACCGTTGGAAGCCACCCAGTTTTTTGCGCGTCCCAATGGAGGTTCACCGCTTTCGGTAGGCAGGAACTTATCCACTTCAGGGAGTTGCAATGGCAGTTCGCTCTCGTCGATGGTTTGAGGCTGACCGTCGGCATCGTAATACACTGGGAATGGTTCGCCCCAATAGCGCTGACGGCTGAAGATAGCGTCGCGAAGGCGATAGTTCACTTTCACCTTGCCAATGCCTTCTTCCTCGATAAACTTCTTAGTCTTGGCGATAGCATCTTTCACTTGCAGACCGTTGAGTTGGAGTTTTTCGTTATTTGAATTGATAACGATACCTTCCTTAGCGTCGAAACTTTCCTCGCTCACATCAGCACCCTCAATCAGTGGAATGATGTCGAGGCCGAAATGCTTGGCGAAAGCATAGTCGCGGCTGTCGTGCGCAGGCACAGCCATAATGGCACCGGTGCCATAGCCGGCAAGCACATAGTCGCTAATGTAGATAGGAATATTTTTACCGGTCACAGGGTTGATGGCATACGAACCACTAAACACACCCGAAACCTTCTTTTCAATCATACGCTCACGCTCGGTCTTGTGCTTCACCTCGTCGAGGTAGGCTTCCACAGCAGCCTTTTGCTCGGCGGTGGTCACCTTTTCTACATATTCGCTTTCAGGAGCGAGCACCATGAAAGTAACGCCGAAAATGGTATCGGCACGAGTGGTGAAGATAAGCATCTTCTCATCGCTGCCCACAAGTGGAAATTGCATTTCGGCACCTTCGCTGAAGCCAATCCAGTTGCGCTGAGTTTCCTTGATGGAGTCGGTCCATTCCAAGTTGTCGAGGTCGCGGAGCAAACGACCGGCGTAAGCCGACACGCGCAAGCACCATTGGCTCATCATTTTCTGCACCACAGGATAGCCGCCACGGAGCGAAACGCCTTCGCTCACCTCGTCGTTGGCAAGCACAGTGCCCAACTTAGGGCACCAGTTCACCATCGTATTGCCACGGTAGGCGATGCGGTAGTCCATCAGCGTTTTTTCTTTTTCCACCTTGCTCATGGCATTCCATTGCTCGGCGGTGAAATCGTTGTTGCCGTTGGTGGCAGCGTTGCAGCCTTCGCTACCGTTCTTTTCAAAATAAGCCACCAGTTCCTCAATAGGGCGAGCCTTATCGAGGGCAGTGTTGTAGTAACTCTTAAACATTTTAATAAATGCCCATTGCGTCCACTTGTAGTATTTAGGATCGCAAGTGCGCACTTCACGGTTCCAGTCGTAGCAGAAACCAATCTTTTCGAGTTGTTCGCGATAGCGCGCAATATTCTTCACGGTGGTCACTTCAGGGTGCTGACCAGTCTGGATAGCGTATTGCTCTGCTGGCAATCCATACGCGTCGTAACCCATAGGGTGAAGCACGTTGAAGCCGTTCAATCTTTTATAGCGCGCAAAAATGTCGCTGGCAATGTAACCCAGTGGGTGACCTACGTGCAAACCTGCTCCCGATGGATAAGGGAACATGTCGAGCACATAGTATTTGGGCTTGCCGGTGTTTATTTCACTTTGGTAGATGTGCTGGTCGCGCCAGTACTGCTGCCATTTCTTTTCAATTTCGCGAAAATTATATTCCATAGTTTCTTTATGTAGTTTTTTATTTTCTCTTTATCTTTGCCTTTCCTGATTGCGCGCTCGCATCTGCGTACGCACACACACAAGCAGCGGAGTTATCAACACACAACATATCATTATATATTATTTATTTTTAAAATTGAATTTAATATTTAATGATAATGATACGCTGTTAATAACTGCAATAACTTTTTAGCCATTTTCTTGCATATAAAGTTATTAATGTAGATGTTGAGGATATTAATAGTTGGTCAACAACCTTATTTTTTGATTTAGAGCAGTTTCCAAACCTTATTAACACCCTGTTAACAACTTGCAAAGTTAATAAATTCTTGCGGCATTACCTATTAAAAACTGATGAAAACCCTGTTGAATATACAATTATATTATTCCCCTAACTTATTTGGATTTAGCCCATAAATTGTTAAGCCCAAGCGATTTTTAAAAGTCAAGTTTTTCGGCACTTTTTTATTTATAAGTTTTCAAACCATTTTCCACAGGTTATTAACAATTTGTTGATAACTCCGCCAAACACGCCCCACAACTATCTGTAGCCCACATTTCACCCTGATAATAACTCCAAATCCGCCCCATTTTCCCCACTCCCCACCCCAAACAATTAACACCCCCTCAAACCCACCCCACGCAACCCGATTGCCAGCTGTTAATAACCACCACCAGCACCCACAAAGTAACAAAAGTTTCACCCAAACATATGAATATGCCTTCGTCGAAAGCACTGAAAAGTCGAAAAGAGGGGTTTTAGAGCCGTTGGAAACGGCATATTGTGGTTAACTCCATGCAAGCTCGCTTGC
>ENA-OUQN01000280-OUQN01000280.1-human-gut-metagenome-genome-assembly--contig:-NODE-280-length-44905-cov-4.738729_pt1 | contig 44905 bp, 29 predicted proteins | sample MGYA00237950_ERZ548832 | MGnify/ENA primary metagenome ERZ548832 (study PRJEB26490, sample SAMN05194703) | human gut metagenome | biome: terrestrial biome; feature: human-associated habitat; material... | reverse complement strand
TCCTTCGGGAGTGGCGATTGTCATATTCAGAAACCGTTTCATAAAGCACTAATTCTTTTTATTGGCTGTTTCCAGCAATTTCTTACCTTTTTCTATTGCTTCTTCTATTGTTCCTACGTTCAGGAACGCTTGTTCGGGCAGGTAATCCACTTCCCCGTCCATAATCATATTGAATCCTTTAATGGTATCTTCGATGGAAACCATCACCCCCGGCACACCGGTGAACTGTTCGGCCACGGCAAAGGGCTGTGACAGGAAACGCTGTACACGACGTGCACGGTTTACCGTCCGGCGGTCTTCGTCCGAAAGCTCGAGGTTCGAACAGATGAAGTTGATGATTCCCCGCTTGGAGTCGATATTCTTGATGGCGAACGCCGCCTCCTTGGGCATGTCCGGCGAAATAGCGATGATACCCAGCGCAATGTCGCGGATCGAATCCACGAGAGCCTCGAACTCCAGGCTCTTTACATCGGGAGAAGAGTCGCGCAACGGCGTCACGCTGGCCTGGAAATAAGGTTCCGTGGAGACATACTCCTTCACCTCGATTTTCTCCAGTCCGTTTAGAATCACCGTCAGGTTGCCGTTGGGCATCTCCAGAATCTTGATAATACGAGCCGCAGTGCCGACCTTGTACATATCGTCCGGCGCCGGATCTTCGACTTCGCTTTCGCGTTGCAGCACGGCCCCCAGCAATCCGTTGCGCTCGTTCACTTCGCGCACCAGCCGGATGCTCTTCTCTCGGCCGACCGTAATCGGCGTGATCGCTCCGGGAAACAGCACCGAACTGCGCAAGGTCAATATCGGCAATATTTCGGGCACGTTGACCTCTTCCAACACCTCGTCCCCGCCCGTTACGATGGGAATGACGTGATGGCGTCCGTCCAGGACATCGGGCAGTGCCTTCAGATCGTCCATGTCGATATTCTTTATTTTATCCTTCTTACTCATATTCTTTTTATTATGTGGCTAAAAATCGAAGTGTTTTCCGTATCGTCGGATAAATTCTCCCTTCGGAAACTCCCGACCCCGACCGCTTTCCCCTCGCTCCTCCTTTCCTTGACCGGGAAAGTTTTGAGTACGAAAAACATCTACTTTTTTTAAAAAATTACAGATTTTGCAAAGATAACGATTTTCCTCCTAATTTTATTTCATATTAGCAGAATGTTCATAACTTTGCAAATCCTGTACAAATTATTATAAATACCGCATACAATATCATGCAAATCGCCGACAAATACTCCCCGCAGGAGATCGAATCCAAATGGTACGACTACTGGATGGAGCACCGCCTTTTCCATTCCGAACCCGATGAACGGGAACCCTATACGATCGTCATCCCGCCACCCAACGTCACGGGTATGCTCCACATGGGACATATGCTCAACAACACGTTGCAGGACGTACTGGTGCGCCGCGCCCGCATGCAGGGCAAGAACGCCTGCTGGGTCCCGGGCACCGACCACGCCTCGATCGCCACGGAAGCCAAGGTGGTGGCCAAACTCAAGGCCGAGGGGATCGAGAAATCGTCGCTCTCGCGCGAAGAGTTCCTGCGTCATGCCTGGGACTGGAAAGAGAAATACGGCGGCGTGATCCTGCAACAGCTGCGCAAGCTGGGCGCCTCGTGCGACTGGGAGCGCACCTGCTTCACGATGGACGAAGCCCGTACCGAAAGCGTCCTGCGGGTCTTCTGCGACCTCTATGAAAAGGGGCTGATTTACCGGGGCGTACGCATGGTCAATTGGGACCCGTCGGCCCAGACCGCCCTTTCGGACGAAGAGGTAGTGTTCAAAGAGTCGCACGGCAAGCTCTACTACCTGCGCTACCGGGTCGAAGGCACCGACCGCACGATCATCGTCGCCACGACCCGGCCCGAAACGATCCTCGGCGATACGGCCCTCTGCGTCAATCCCGACGACGAACGCTACGCCTGGCTGCCCGAAGACGCCCGGGTCATCGTCCCGCTGGTGGGCCGGTCGGTGCCCGTGATCCGCGATACGTACGTGGACATCGCTTTCGGCACGGGTGCCCTGAAGGTTACTCCGGCGCACGACGTGAACGACTATATGCTCGGTGAAAAATACGGGCTCGAATCGATAGACATCTTCAACGACGACGGCACGATCAACGACAAGGTAGGGCTTTATGCCGGTATGGAGCGCTTCGCCCTGCGCAAACAGATCGAAAAGGATCTCGACGCGGCCGGCCTGTTGGAGAAAACCGAAGACTACACCAATAACGTGGGTTATTCCGAACGTACCGGCGTAGCGATCGAACCCAAGCTCTCGATGCAGTGGTTCCTCTCGATGGAGAAGCTCGCCGGACCGGCGACGCGGGCCGTTCTGGAGGACGAAATCAAGCTCGTTCCCGAAAAATACAAGAACACCTACCGTCACTGGATGGAGAATATCAAGGACTGGTGCATCTCGCGCCAGCTCTGGTGGGGCCAGCGCATTCCGGCCTGGTATCTGCCCCAAGGCGGCTACGTAGTGGCCCTCAACGCAGACGAGGCACTGGAGAAAGCCCGGGCCAAGAGCGGCGACGCCTCGCTGACGCTCGCCGATCTGCGGCAGGACGAGGACGTGCTCGACACCTGGTTCTCGTCGTGGCTGTGGCCCATCTCGGTATTCGACGGCATCCGCCGCCCGAATAACAAAGACATCGAATACTACTATCCGACCAACGATCTGGTAACCGGTCCCGACATCATCTTCTTCTGGGTGGCCCGCATGATCATGGCCGGTTACGAATACCGGGGTGAGAAGCCTTTCGGTCACGTCTATTTCACGGGGATCGTGCGCGATAAAATCGGCCGCAAGATGTCCAAACAGCTCGGCAACTCGCCCGATCCGCTCGACCTGATCGCCCAGTTCGGCGCCGACGGCATGCGCGTAGCGATGCTGTTGAGCTCCTCAGCGGGCAACGACGTAATGTTCGACGAGGCTCTCTGCGAACAGGGACGCAATTTCGGCAACAAAATCTGGAATGCCTACCGACTGGTCAACGGCTGGACGATCGACGACACCCTGGCACAAAGCGAAAACAACCGCCTGGCAATCGAATGGTTCCGTCAAGCGCTCGCCAAGACGCTGCGTCAGGTCGAATCGGACTTCGCCTCCTATCGTATCTCGGAAGCCTTCATGAATCTGTATAAACTCTTCTGGGACGACTTCAGCGGCTGGTACCTCGAAATGATCAAACCGGCCTACCAATGCCCGATCGACCGGCCGACACTGGAAGCCACGTGCGGTTTCTTCGACGACCTGCTGCGTCTGCTACACCCCTTCATGCCGTTCGTCACCGAAGAGATCTGGCAGGACCTGGCACCCCGCAAGGCAGGCGAGTCGATCATGGTCCAGCGCATGCCCGAAGCACGGGAGATAGACGAGGCGCTGCTGGGCCGGTTCGAACTGACGAAAGAGGTCGTAACGGCCGTCCGCAACGTCCGCAAGCAGAAAAACATTCCGCAGAAAGACCCCCTGACGCTCCGGGTGATCGCCGACGAGAACTACCCGGCGGAATACGCTCCCGTCCTGCAGAAAATGGGCAACCTCTCGCAGATCGAAACCACCCGGGAGAAAGATCCTTCGGCCGTCGGATTCCTCGTAAAGACCACGCAATACTTCGTACCGATGGAGGGCATGATCGACATCGAGGCCGAACGCAAAAAACTCGCAGGCGAACTGGAATACCTCGAAGGATTCCTCGCCAGCGTGCAAAAAAAGCTCTCGAACGAAAGATTCGTTTCGTCGGCTCCCGAGAAAGTCGTGGCCAACGAACGGACCAAACAGGCTGACGCCGAAGCCAAGATCGCCGCGCTTCGGGAACAACTGGCGGCCTTGAAATAACTCATCACGAAACATTCAACTCCTCTCTCCGGCTTACAACAGCAGAGAGAGGAGTTTATACCCGACTATGCCGGAAATCACCATCTATACCGACGGCTCGGCCCTGGGCAATCCCGGTCCGGGTGGTTACGGAGCGGTCCTGATATCGGGACGGTTCCGCAAGGAGGTGTCGCAGGGTTACCGCCTGACGACCAACAACCGCATGGAGCTGCTGGCCGTCTGCGTAGCCCTCGAAATGCTGAAATTCGAAGGCAGCGACGTGACGATCTACTCCGATTCGAAATACGTGGTCGATGCCGTGGAGAAACGCTGGGTATTCGGCTGGGAGAAGAAAGGGTTCGCCGGCAAGAAGAACCCCGATCTATGGTCCCGCTTCCTGCGCTCCTACCGCCGTCACAAGGTCCGTTTCGTCTGGGTCAAGGGTCATGCCGATACGGTCGAAAACAACCGCTGCGACCAACTGGCCGTAGCCGCAGCCAACGACAGGGCGCACCTGCTGGAAGATACCGGGTATGTTCCGGGCAGTGGAGAGTAAGCCATATAAAGAGAATAAAAAGCCCCGAAACACGACGAAATGTCCCGAGACTTTTTAAAAAACTATCCGGTCACACGGCCGCCCGAACTCGGGACGGCATTGCCCTACTCACCTCCTGCTCCTATCTCTACTTAACTTACTTCCGCACGTAAGCTCGCTCGATTTCGGCAATATAGACCTCGTGATAATCGTGCTGGGGATACCATTTCGTATCGCAACTGCGATCGACGAACCCTTCGGGCCGGATTCTTCCGACATAGAGCTTGCGGCATTGCAGGATCAGGCGTGCTTCGGCCGGCGCAGGCACTCCGTCGTCCGTACAGGCAACCGTCAGTCCGGCATTGCGGATCTTATCCTCCGTACGGCCGGTACGACTGCCGCAATATTCGAGAGCCGCATGGTACTCAGGTGCGAAAAACGAGAGGGTCACCCGCTCCTCGCGATCGACGAATTCCCGCGTATAACGCTGCGGACGTATCACGAACTGTGCCACAGGACGTCCCCAGATGAAGCCGATCATACCCCAACTGGCGGTCATCGCATTGCAACTTTCTCTATTCCCGGCCGTGATGAGCATCCACTCCCGGCCGATGGCCCGGATAAAATTATCGGTAATTTCAGCGGGATCGATCTGTTTGAAATTTTCCATAATCTATTTGTTCCTTTTTGTGATTCCAACCTGTTACAAAAATAACATTCTTTTCCTAAAATCGGATCGCCGGATTGCACATCCTGATTAATTTGCTATATTTGCCCCTACTTTACCCCGAAACAATAACCGATCCGGAATCTATGTTCAAAACATACATGCGCCTGCTGGGATTCGTCAGCCCGATCTCGAAATACGCCGTTCCCTACTTCTTTTACGCGCTGCTGTACGCCCTGTTCAACACGCTCACCTACGCCATGATCCTCCCGATCATGAACACGTTGTTCGACGACAAGAACTCCTATGTCTTCCAACCCGTTTACGACTTTCCCGTGCACGGGCTCTCGTTCTCGGATATCGACGCCTCGCAGATGTTGAGCTACGTCTATACGCAACTGTTCGGGACGGATTTCACGATGTCGAAAATGCTTCTCCTGCTCGCCTGCGGTACGATCGTAATGAACCTGTTGAGCAATTTCTTCCGCTACATGAGCGCCTGGACGGTCGAAAACATGCGTGTCAGATCGCTGCAACGCATGCGCAACGATCTGTTCAACAAAATAATGGGGATGAACGCCGGATATTTCAGCGATCAGCGCAAGGGCGATCTCATGTCGCGCATCACACAGGACGTCATGGTGGTCCAGTACTGCATCACCAATACGCTGCAAGTCGCCTTCCGCGATCCGCTGCTTATTATCGGTTACGTGATCTACATGCTCCTCGTATCGTGGCAGTTGTCCCTGTTCGCCATCCTGTTCCTGCCCGTAGTGGCGCTCATCATCGGACGGATCGTCAAAAAACTGCGCCACCCGGCCCTCAAAGGGCAGGAACGCATGGGCGACATGGTAAGCGTGCTCGACGAATCGCTTTCGGGCATCAAGGTCATCAAAAGCTACAACGCCACCGACTATATCCGCCGCAAGTTCTCCGAGTTCAACGCCGAATTTTCGCGCCTGATGCTCTCGATGGCCCGCCGCCAGCAACTAGCCTCGCCGATGAGCGAATTCCTCGGCCTGACGGCCGTCGCGGTACTGATCGTCTTCGGCGGTTCGCTCGTCATGAACGGATCGCTTTCGGCCGGCGGATTCGTCGGCTTCATCGCCGTATTCTCGCAGATCACCCGCCCCGTGCGCTCGTTCATCGACCAGTTCGCCAACATCAATCAGGGTATCGCCGCAGGCGAGCGCATCTTCGACGTGCTCGATTCCGAACCGGAAATCCAGGACAAGCCCGACGCCAAGACGTTGGACGGCCTGCACGAGAAGATCGAATTCCGCAATGTACACTTCTCCTACGACGGCAGCCGGGAGGTGATCGACGGCATCTCGTTCGACATCCGGCGAGGAGAAACAGTGGCTCTGGTCGGTCCTTCGGGCGGCGGCAAATCGACCCTCAGCGAGCTGATCCCCCGCTTCTACGACACTACGGGCGGCGACATCCTGATCGACGGGGTTTCGATCCGCGACTACACGCAGGAGAGCCTGCGTGCCCACATGAGCATCGTTGCGCAAGATACCGTGCTGTTCAACGACACCATCGAAAACAACATCGCCATGGGACGCCGGGGAGCGACGCACGAAGAGATCGTCGCTGCGGCCAAAATCGCCAACGCCCACGACTTCATCATGGAGTGTCCGTCGGGCTACGACACCAACATCGGCGACCGGGGCGCCAAACTCTCGGGCGGTCAGCGCCAGCGCCTGAGCATCGCCCGAGCCGTACTCAAGAATCCCGAAATCCTGATCCTCGACGAAGCGACTTCGGCCCTCGACACCGAGAGCGAAAAACTTGTGCAGGACGCCCTTAACTCCCTGTTGCAAGGCCGCACATCGATCGTGATCGCCCACCGCCTCTCGACCATCCACAACGCCGACAAAATCATCGTCATCGAACGGGGTCGGATCGCGGAACAGGGCACACACTCGGAGTTGATGGCCAAAAACGGCATCTACGCCAAGTTGATCGAGATGCAGAGCTTCGACTAAAAGCCGATTCCCATGACCGAAAAGGAGAAAATGCAGGCCGGGGAGTGGTTTTCCCCAAATGACGAGGAACTCGTACGCGATCGTGCCAGGGCCCGCCACCTCACCCATCGGCTCAACGTCGCGCTCAAAGACAAGGACGCGACCTATCTGGCAACGCTCCGGGAACTCTGTCCGAGGGTCGAAGCCATGATCCGCGCCCCTTTCCACTGCGATTACGGATACAATATCTCCATCGGCAAAGGGTCCTACGTCAATTTCAACTGCGTTTTTCTCGACCTCGGGCCGATTCGCCTGGGACAACGCTGCCTGATAGGTCCCGGCGTACAACTTCTGACGGCCGTGCATCCGATGAACGCTGCGGAACGGGCTACGGGCAAAGAAAAGGGAGCGGGCATCGAAATCGGCGACGACTGCTGGCTGGGCGGCGGCGTGATCGTCTGTCCGGGCGTCAAGATAGGCTGCCGCTGCGTCATCGGCGCCGGCAGCGTGGTCACGCATGACATTCCCGACGATTCGGTCGCTGCCGGCAACCCGGCCCGCGTTATCCGCACCGCAACCGACGAATAAATCCACTACTTCCAAAAATCTTTCGAGGAAATCGTGCAACGGCTTCCTCCACAACTCGTTGCCCCTCGATAAAAAACTGTTTCCGGGGATTTATTTATTCATATTTTTTCGTAACTTTGCATGTTGGTAAAATCCGCCGCCGGCTTCCCGCACGAAACAGGCGGCACACAGCGAATTCCGGCGCTGCCGAATACGACAAAGACAGGTAACAGCTCCGCATTCGGGGCTGTCCGGCGGAATCGGGCCGGATCGGATTCTGCCAGCCCATGAAAACGACGATTGAAAACAACAGGATATGAAGTTCAAAGAATATAAAGGCCTCGATCTGCCGGGGTTGGCCGCCGACGTACTGAAAGAGTGGGACGCACAGGACACGTTCCACAAAAGCATCTCCACCCGCGAGGGTCATCCCACCTTCGTCTTTTACGAAGGGCCTCCCTCGGCCAACGGCACGCCGGGCATCCATCACGTCATGGCCCGCACGATCAAGGATATCTTCTGCCGTTACAAGACGCAGCAGGGTTACCTCGTTCATCGCAAGGCCGGATGGGACACGCACGGGCTGCCCGTAGAGTTAGGCGTCGAAAAGAAACTCGGCATCACCAAGGAGGACATCGGGCGCACGATCTCCATCGAGGAGTACAACCGCGCCTGCCGCGAGGCAGTGATGGAGTACACGGGCCTGTGGGAAGAACTCACGCGCAAAATGGGTTATTGGGTCAATATGGACGACCCCTACATCACTTACGACAACAAATACATCGAAACCCTCTGGTGGCTTCTGAAACAGCTCTTCGACAAGGGGCTACTCTACAAAGGTTACACCATCCAGCCCTACTCGCCGGCCGCCGGCACGGGACTTTCGACCCACGAGCTGAACCAGCCGGGCTGCTACCGCGACGTGAAGGATACCACCTGCACGGCGCAGTTCAAAATCATCCGCGATGAGCGGAGCGAAAAACTCTTCGACGGAGCCGAAGGCGATCTCTACTTCCTGGCTTGGACCACCACGCCCTGGACACTGCCGTCGAATACCGCGCTGGCCGTAGGCCCCGAAATCGAATACGTGCGCGTCAAATGCCGCAATCCCTATACGGATGCCCCCCAGACTGTCATCCTGGCCAAAGAACTGCTGGGGTCGTATTTTACCCCCAAGATGGAGGGCAAGTTCGAAATCTCTCCGGTCACCTACAAGGGTCCGGACTTCGAAGGCATCCGCTACGAACAGCTTATCCCCTGGGTGAAGCCTGCGGGCGATGCGTTCCGCGTCATCCTGGGCGACTACGTGACCACCTCCGACGGTACGGGTATCGTGCATATCGCCCCGACCTTCGGTGCGGACGACGACCGCGTGGCCCGCGCCGCAGGCATCGCACCGCTGTTCATGGTCGATAAGGCAGGCAAGAATCAGCCGATGGTCGATCGCAAAGGCCGCTTCTTCCGGCTCGAAGAGCTCGATCCGGTTTTCGTGCGCGACAACGTCGATACAGCGGCCTATTCCCAATGGGCGGGCCGTTACGTGAAAAACGCCTACGACGATTCACTGGCGGAGGATGCCACGACGCTCGACGTAGATATCTCGGTGATGCTCAAAGCCGAGAACAAGGTTTTCAAGATCGAAAAGCACACCCACTCCTACCCCCATTGCTGGCGTACGGACAAACCGGTGCTCTACTACCCGCTCGACTCCTGGTTCATCCGAACTACGGCGCTGCGCGACCGGATGATCGAACTCAACAAGACGATCCGCTGGAAGCCGGAATCGACCGGAACGGGACGCTTCGGCAAGTGGCTCGAAGGTCTGGTGGACTGGAACCTCTCGCGCTCGCGCTTCTGGGGCACGCCGCTGCCGATCTGGGCTACGGAGGATTACTCGGAGATGAAGTGCATCGGCTCGGTCGAAGAGCTCGTCGCCGAAATCGAAAAATCCGTCGCGGCAGGTCTGATGAAGGAAAATCCCTACAAAAACTTCAAGCCGGGCGACCTCTCCAAAGAGAACTACTCGACCGACCGGATCGACCTGCACCGTCCTTACGTGGACAATATCGTGCTGGTTTCGTCCAAAGGCGAACCGATGCGGCGCGAACCGGATCTGATCGACGTGTGGTTCGACTCGGGCGCCATGCCTTATGCCCAGCTACACTACCCCTTCGAGCACGGCGGCGACTACTTCAAGAGCGTCTATCCGGCCGATTTCATCGCCGAAGGCGTCGATCAGACGCGCGGATGGTTCTTCACGCTGCATGCCATCGCCACGATGCTCTTCGACTCGGTGGCCTTCAAGAACATCATTTCGAACGGCCTGGTGCTCGACAAGAACGGCAACAAAATGTCCAAGCGCCTAGGTAATGCCGTGGATCCCTTCGAAATACTTTCGACCTACGGCGCCGACGCGACGCGTTGGTACATGATCTCCAACTCGCAGCCCTGGGACAACCTCAAGTTCGACCGGGACGGCGTGGACGAAGTGCGCCGCAAGTTCTTCGGCACGCTCTACAATACCTACTCGTTCTTCGCCCTCTACGCCAATGTGGACGGTTTTACGGGACAGGAGCCGGAAGTTCCGATGAGCGAACGCCCGGAGATCGACCGCTGGATCATCTCCCTGCTCAATACGCTGGTCCGGAACGTCACCGAATCGCTCGAGAATTACGATCCGACGCCGGCGGCCCGTATGATCCAGGAATTCGTATGCGAAAACCTGTCGAACTGGTACGTGCGCCTCAACCGCAAGCGGTTCTGGGGCGGCGGTCTGACACGCGACAAACTGGCAGCCTACCAGACGCTCTACACCTGTCTGGAAACCGTTTCGATGCTCTCCGCACCGTTCGCGCCGTTCATCTCCGACCGTATCTTCCGCGATCTGAACGCCGTAAGCGGTCGCCACACGGACGAGTCGGTACATCTTTCGACCTTCCCCGTCTGCGACTCCTCGCTCATCGACGGTGAATTGGAGCAGATGATGTCTATGGCCCAACAGGTTTCGTCGATGGTACTGGCCCTGCGCCGCAAGGTGAACATCAAAGTCCGCCAGCCGCTCACGAAGATACTCATTCCGGTCCTCGACGCCGACACCGCACGCCGCATCGAAGCCGTCAAGGGGCTCATTATGAGCGAAGTGAATGTCAAGGAAATAGAACTGATCGAAAATACGACGGGACTCATCACCAAGCGCATCAAGCCCAACTTCAAGACCCTCGGTCCCAAATACGGCAAACAGATGAAGCAGATCGCAGCTCTCGTAGCCGGGTTCTCACAGGATCAGATAGCCGCGATCGAAGCATCGGCGGAAACCCTGCTGGACGTGGACGGCGAAAAAATCACCGTCACCCCTGCCGATTTCGAAATCACCTCGGAAGATATGCCGGGCTGGCTCGTAGCTACGGAGGGCAAGCTGACCGTAGCCCTCGATATCACGATCACCGACGACCTGCGTGCCGAAGGTATCGCCCGCGAGTTGATCAACCGTATCCAGAACATCCGCAAGGATTCGGGCTTCGAGGTGACGGACAAAATCCGTGTGGAGATCGAACAGCAGGAGTTCGTCCTTCCCGCGCTCAAATCCTTCGCCGACTACATCGCCTCGCAGACGCTGGCTGTCGAAATCGAAGGAGTGCCTTCTCCCAGCGGCGAATTCGTCGTGGAGTCGGAGGTAGATGAGCAACCGGTCCGTATCGCGGTGACCAAAATTTGACCAAAAAAGGAGAACCTGCACGTTTCCGGCAAAAAATTTGGAAGTAACGGGAATATTGTTTAATTTAGTATAACATTATTACAAATAAAATATTGAAACTATGGCAGAAGCAGAAAAAACCCGATACAGTGACGCCGAATTGGAAGAGTTCAAACAGCTCATTCTCAAAAAACTGGAAACAGCACGTGCGGATTACGAACTCCTGCGCGCCACGATAACCCACACCGCATCGAACGATACGGAGGATACCTCGCCGACGTTCAAGGTGCTGGAGGAGGGAGCCACTACGCTCTCCAAAGAGGAGAGCGGCCGCTTGGCAGCCCATCAAATGAAATTCATCCGCAACCTCGAAATGGCACTCGTACGCATCGAGAACAAGACATACGGCATCTGCAAAACCACCGGCAAGCTGATCCCCAAGGAGCGGCTGATGAAAGTGCCTCACGCAACCGAGTGCATCGAGGCCAAAGAAGGACGGATTCACTAAAGGATTCACCCTCCGAACGAATGTTCTTTTCGTATGGTATGAAAAGAATCCGTTCGCCACGACCGGAGATAAAAATAGGAGCGTCCCCGTCAGGACGCTCCTATTTTTATAAAAAACATCCCGCAACTAAGTGCGGCTGCAGGATGCTTCCCTGACGGAACAATAACACTTATGAATTGGAACTTCTCTATATTCATTCGCCGGCCACGCCGCTCCGATTTTTTTTCGTCGTGATCTCGATCACCCCTTCCGCTCCCTTCTCGCCATAACGTTCGACCCCCTGCTCTCCTTTCAATACCGTCATCGCGTCGATTCGGGAGGGATCCAGTTGCGAAAGGCGATCGGCAGAAATTTCCTCGCCATCCAATACTATTAAACCGACCTGCTTCAGAGAACGACCGTTATCAACAACTGAAACCGAATCCGAATCCGCTCCGGTCGTATAGGTCAACGTAACGGTTTCCTCCAAAGGCTGCGCCGACGTGGCAATCGATTTAGACACGGAAATCGACTTTGACACAGAAGTGCGCCCCGAGGAGGCGCCGGAAGGCTCCCTGACAACTGTCATCTTATTAGGCGTTTTGCCCGACGCATTCGACGAATAAACCGCCAAAGTCGTACGTTCTCCGGATTCATTCGTCGTAAACTCGATCACACCGTCCCGCGCCCGCTCGCCATAACGGTCCAGCAATTCGAACCCGGGTTGCAGAATCCGAACCCACAGAACCTTCCCCGCATCGATCGACTTCAAATAGTCATCATCGACCTGCCGGCCGTTGATCAACACAAGCGGTCGGGCTCCATTGAGCGGACGGATCGTAAATCCGTTTCCCGTATCCTTGATCCGATAAAGACCGGGACCTTCCTGGAAAGAGTTTCCACGCTCGAAACTACACTCCAGACGGTCGAACTGCCGGGCACCTTCAGTCGTCGTCACATAAACCACGCCATCCGCCGCCGCCTCGCCGTAACGTCCGACAGCCCATTCGTCCTTCAAGACCGACATCGATTCGATTTCCGCTTCATTCAAAGCCTTTACCTCGGCAGCTGCGACCCTTCTGCCATCGAGCAGGAAGAGCATCGAACTCAAATCGTGACCGGAAACCACGAACGAATCGTTCGGTGCAGCAACTTCGGAAATCCGCACCTTGCCCTGCCCGTCCACCGGAGTATTACCGGTCTGAACCGTACCGAACGACGGTCCCTCCGGTACGGATGCGACGACAGATTCACCTGCACCGGACTTCCGGGCCTCTTTTTCGGCCTGTTTCGCAGCATCACGAGTCGTCACAAGAATCGCTCCGACACGGGCGGCATCCCCGTAACGCTCGACTAATGCCGGGTCACGGAATACATCCTCCCAGGAAAAAATCTGTATGGTTTCGATCTTGCGGGCAGGAATCTTCTCCAGATCGGTGATGGACCCCACACGCCCGTCCACAGCTACCAACGGCAACATTCCGGGACGTACTCCCTGCACGTTCCGCAATTTCAATCCGCTCACCTTATAGGTATTTTTACCATCCACCGATCGGAAACTACCCTTCAGATAACGCATCGGATTGTTGTATTTATCATAAACGGTCACCTCGAAATCATCCTCACGCGAAGCCGTTTTGGAAACGACCTCGATCACCCCGTTCCGGGCCGATACGCCGTATCTGGCGACCGTCGCTTCGTCCGGCTCGGTTACGATCCGAACGGTTTCTATCTCGTGAACGATACCGGGAGTAGTAAAAAGATAGATATTCGACACCTTGCCATTCCACAGTACCAATGGCCGGAATTCGAACGGCATCGAATGGCTAAACTCGATCCGCCGCACCCGGTAAGTATCGGGCACACCCGTCGGTTCAAAATCGCCCGTAATATAGTGATACAAATCGGAAGGCTTCTGTTTCTCTTCGATTGTCACACGTTCCGACTCCGGACGACTCGTATAGACGATCGCACCGTAACGACCCCGATCGCCGTAGCGTCTGCGTGCCTCGCCGGAGGTCATTTGGGTAGCCGTGGCGATACTCGACGGGGATATCGCGCCCAACTGTCTGTAATCAATCTCCTCACCGTCAAGCAGATACAAGCCCTCGTCCGACAGATCAATCCAAAAAGGAATGAGGGCAGCCCCATCGCTCACCTCGACAGTCACCCACTCTTCCGCACCATCGACCGATTTATACCCGAGTCGTTCGAGTTTCCCGGCATCAGCAGTCAGCAACTTGGCAAACTCCTCTTTCATGTACGCATCGCGGCGGGCGACAAACTGTTCGGGCAACTCATCCCCTTCCCACACCAGATAAAGCTCCAAATCCTCCGGATCCCACAAGGACGGATCGGCCGGACTCCAAGACTCCGTATAAGGATAGGTCTGAACCCTAATCGACAACACTCCGTTCGCCGCCCGCGTACCGTATCCCTTCAGTGCCTCCGGCCCTTTGACCATCCAAGCACCAATCATCTTCTGTTCCGGCAACCCCAAATAGGTATCCAGCGTTTCAGCCGACAATTCCTCGCCCCCGTCCATTATCAGAGGCGGATGTTCCGGATCGAAGCGAAAATCTGCCGGATCGCCATAAACCGCATACACTACCGGTTCATCGGATACGGGCAGGTGGGTCAGAGCAAGCGACTCTTTCAAATGAAATTCCAAGGCAATGTCCGTCCCCATCGGAATTCCGAAGCGGCTACCGACTGATTTTACTTTCTGATCCGTCTCCCCTCCGACAAGGTAACAAACGATCGGCTTCTCCGTAACGATCGTAAAGCGGCCCTCCGCATCGGTCACAACCCGCCGGCCGCCGCTGCAAATAAACTCATAACCGGCCCAAGGCTTATCGTCCCGGCCAAATACGCGTCCGGTAAAGGTGTGCGCCCCCGATTCTGCCGTTTGCTTTTCGAGAGCGGTACGCTCGAGATTAGCGAGCAATTCGGCCATGGAGCCTTCGACCGGTGGCATTCCCCCTTCCGGTGTACCGACTGTGAGGCCGTCCGCACCAGCAGGAAGAGGCATTTCACCGTTTCCGGAATTTTTCGTAGTTTTGTCCTCCGGAAGAACATAGGAGGTCTGTGCGAAAGCGCCGAGCGCCAGGCACGCAAGCGGCAGGACATAGAGCGCCTTGGCCCTGGCCCACCTCGATGATCTTTTACGCAACATCATGGTAATTCGGTTTTTAAGGTTACTATGATTAAGGCTGTTGGCAATTGAGTACCACCTCCCGCCAACGGCCTTTTTTATCAACAGCATCTGATAATCTTTCGCATCGACCCCGCAGCGGAGCACCTGCTCGTCGGCCTCGTACTCGTGCACAGCACGCAGTTCCACACGCAACAGCCACATCGCGGGGTTGAACCACTGCAAACACCCCAGCAAATCGACCAGCAGCAGGTCCCACGAATGGCCCAACCGCTGATGCGCCTGTTCATGCACGAGGATCGTCCCTCCGCCGCAGGCATAATCCTCCTCGGACATCACCACGTATCTCATCCAACTGAACGGAGCTCGAATCCGGTCCGACAACACCAAAACGCTCCCGTTTCCGAGCGGTATGCGCCGGCCGCGGCGCGTCATTCGCACAACCCGCACGATGTTGCATACGGTCCATCCCAACGTCGCAAACATCCCTGCAAAATAGATGATTCCGAGCAAAACGCCCCAGTCGAACGGTTCGGGAGCAGGCTCCGGCTCCTCTATTATCATCAGGTCCCGGGTATCGTCGGGGATTCGGTTTTCGAATACCATGTCCCGCCGGAAATAATTTTCCGGAATCACGTCGATCCCGGCGGCGGATACCCCGGGCAACTCCTTCTCGACGGTAATTACACACAAAGGCAGCAAAAACGACAGCAGCAACACTCCGCACAACAACACCCTGTTCATCCGATGCAGCGTATCGCGGCTCAACAACAACTTGTAAAACAGGTAGAAGACCGCCAGGCATCCCGCAGCCTTCAGACTGTAAAGCAGAAAGGTCGGCATAGGACTATCGTTTTTCGGTTTGACTTTCAATTTGCCGGATCAGGTCGCGCAGATCGTCCACGGAGATTTTCTCTTCCCGTACGAGCGACGAAACCACCCCGAGGTAGGAATTGTCGAAATACTTGCTCACCACGCCCTTCAGCGTCTTGCGGCTGAACTCCTCCTCGCTGACGAGCGGATAATACTGGTAGGTGCCGCCATAGGCCTTGTGTCCGACGTACCCTTTCGCCTCGAGGCCACGCACCATCGTCGATAACGTATTGAAATGAGGTTTCGGTTCGGGCCAGAGCGCAACCAGTTCGCGCACGAATAACGGGCCCCGCGTCCAGAAACAACGCATCAGCTCCTCTTCTCTGGGTGTCAGCTTTTCCATAGTCGATGTCGGTTAAAGTCGAACGAAACAGGACCTGCACAAACGGCAGCACAGCTCCGCATTGCCGGCTCCTGCACAAAAATCTTCTGAAACAAAGATAACTAAAAAAATTTCACATACAACTATTTTTTATAGTTTTCAAACTAAAAAATTTAGTTTTGCAGGAAAAACAGAGAGCAACCCGCTGTAAAACAACAAAAAAATAATAGACAAGATAAAAAATTCTTGTCTATTATCAGGATTAAGATATGGAAAAATCTTCCTATTCCTCGTCGCGGTGCAGCTTCTCTACGTAAATGGCATGCTGCATGGCGATACGCTTCGCAACCGAAGGTTTGGTGAAATACTGGCGACGACGAAGCTCCTTCAGAACACCCGTACGCTCGTATTTACGTTTGAATTTCTTGAGGGCCTTCTCGATGTTCTCGCCCTCTTTTACCGGCATGATAATCATAATTCGTTGCTTTTTTTATTGTTTTTTACTCTATTTTCCAATGGATCGTGTCTTGTATCGGGGCGGGACTCCATCCGGACGTCGCCGACTCCCCGTTCGGTATGTCTTTCGAGGCTTCTCGTACCGTAAACCGAAGATACGGGGCCAATCGCTCGGCCTCACGCGGGGTTAATATGTGCTCTTCAACCAACTCTTCGACGGTACTCCAACCTCCTTTCAATTGTCTTTTACTAAATAACTTCCTGAATACGGCGGGCGGCAAATAAGGATGCCCCTTGAGCGTACTCGGAGGTGCAAAGTTAATATCAATTTTTCGAATTTTGAAACTATCGCAGTAAATTTGTTTCACGATCCGCTCGAAATTGGACTCCGTGACCTGCGGAACCTCGGCCAACTGATCCACGCTGTAAAATCCGCCGAGCCGCTCCCTGTATCGGATAATGGCCATGACGCTCTTCTCACCGATCCCAACTACCGAGCGTAAGGTCGCCGAATCGGCCCCGTTGAGTTCGATCAATCCGGAACGAACGGGCTCCGGTTCCGGAAAAATTACATAAGGCAGCAAGAGATCGGCCACCGAATCGGCGATCATATAGCAAGCCCGAAAACCCGCTTCGTCCCGAAGACCTTCGTAAAGATCCCGATAACGGACAATGGCCTCGGCCTGACGGACGGAAAAACCGAGCGACGCGAGGTAGGATGCGGACACCGTATCGATCCTGAATCGTTCGCGGGGCACGATCCTCCTCGGCTTCCGCGGGACATACTCCCGATATTCCCGACGCGGAGAAGGTGTCAGCGCATACTCGCGTCCGATCCGAATATAGGGTTCCAGAATAAAATAGACCGAATCGGTCATGCCGTAGCAGGTAGCCACATCCTCGGGGATCCGAAACACTTTGCCCGCTGCGCGGTACTTCAGCAGGCTGACCGCCATGCGGGAGGTGAGTCCCAGCCGCCGCAGATCGGCATACTCCACCGTATTGGGATCGAACTCGAACAGCCTCACGGAGTCCGCCGCAACCGTCGCTTCCATCTCCGCCTCTGCCCGGTCGGCAGATACCGCGCTCTCCCGCCGTTCGGCCAGGAGCAGTCCGGCGACGAACACTCCCGCCAGCAGGAGGAACACCACGAGCGCCCGGCGCTCACGCGTCTGGAAAAATCCGGCCATCCTCTACCACGCAGTTTTGTCGGACAACAACAACGTCCGGTAACGGTCGGAAGGCGATTCGAGCCGCTCACCCAAACCATACTCCGCCCAACGTTCGTCCACCTTCCGAACGACCTCGGGCAGCGAAGTCACCACATTGGGAAAACGCGAAGGGTTGCCCGCAATTCCGGGCCGCTTGCTCCGGGCATCCGCGCACAGCACACCGTCGCGGCACTCCACATCCCGCCGGGGATCGGTATTGGCCGCAGCGAGCCACAGCAGCTCGTCCGGGCGCAGCGTCCGGGCGTGTCCGTCGAAAAGAACGACATAGCGAATCCCCCGGCACGGATTTCGGGCAAGGAAAGCGGCCAGATCCGGCTTCTGTTCCACCGCATCATCGGCAAAGAGCAGCAAGGCCCCCCACTTCCCGGCAAGTCCGTCCGCGACCTCGACCAGACCGGGCGTCAGCTCGAACCGCTCCGGAAGCCGAACGGCCTCCGCTGGAGCGGACGGATCGATCTCCGTCAGGTCGAACGCCAGTTTACCGCCGAACCCGGGCGTCGCGGTCGCATGGTCGAGTACGTCGTAAACTCCCTCGCTTACAATCAAATCGCGCGGGAACTCGGCCCGGCGCAACAAGGCGGCCAACCGGTCCGGATCATGCACGTCGCAATCCTCGCCCGTAATGACGAGGTATTTATTGAACATCATCTGCCCGGCCCCCCAAAGTCCCTGCGCTACTTTATGGGCTTGTCCCCGGTAGCGTCTGTCGATCGACACCACGGCCAAATTGTGCGCCGTACCGAAAACAGGCATCGTCAGCTCCTTCACTTCGGGCTGTACGGCCAGCCGGATCGGAGCCAGGAAAATCTTCTCGGTGGCCTTGGCGATATAGGCGTCCTCCTGCGGAGGAATGCCCACCAGCGTCGCAGGATAAACGGCATCGCGCCGCCGCGTGACGGCCGTCACATGGAAGCGGGGATATTCATCGGTCAGCGAGTAAAAACCCGTATGGTCGCCGAAAGGCCCTTCCACCGTCTTCGGCTCCGACGGATCGACATACCCTTCGATCACGAAATCGCAGTCGGCCGGCACATAAATATCGTTGGTGATACACTTCACCAGTTTCACCGGGCGCCGGCGCAGAAACCCTGCCAGCAGGTATTCGTCCATGTTGTCCGGCATCGGAGCCGTCGCAGCATAAGTATAAGCCGGATCGCCGCCCAGCGCTACCGACACGGGCATTCGCCGCCCGGCACGCCTGTAACCTTCGTAATGACGGGCTCCGGTCTTGTGCAGGTGCCAGTGCATGCCCGTCGTGCGGGCATCGAACAGTTGCAGCCGGTACATGCCCACGTTGCGGATTCCCGTTTCGGGATCGAGGGTGTGCACCAGCGGCAGCGTCACGAAGCGTCCGCCGTCGCACGGCCAGCACTTGAGCACCGGCAGCGCATCGAGCGACGCCTCCTCCCCCTGCAGCACGACCTGCTGACATTCGCCCCGCGACGACGAGGTACGCGGCAGCCAGCGCGACATCTCGGCCAGCAAAGGCAGCATCCGCAATTTATCCAGGAGCGAATTTTTCGGCGTGACGGCCTGCTGCAACAAATCATCGAGCCGTCGCGTCAGTTCGTCGAGCGACTCCACGCCGAGCGCCATCGCCATCCGACGGTCGGAACCCATCATATTGGTCAGCACGGGAAACGGCGTCCCCGTCTGCTCGAACAACAGCGCCTTGCCGCCGTCCGGCTGCTTGGACATGCGGTCGGTAATCTCGGCGATCTCATACACCGGATCCACCGGCACGCTCACGCGCTGCAATTCGCCTTCCCGCTCCAGGCGGGCGATAAATTCACTCAGGTTGCGATACATAAATCCTTACATTGATTCTGCTCCGAAGTTTTCGAGGCATACAAAGTTAAAAAATAATCCGGCGAATCCGCCGGATTATCCCGATTATCGTTCCCGCCCGCAGAAGCGGCAAGCCGAAGCAACTACCGCAGGAACAGCAGCTCCCGGTACTTGGGCAGCGGCCACATCTGGTCGTCCACGATCTCCTCCAGGCGATCCACGTGTTTGCGGATCTGGTCGAAATAGACCGCCACCGTATCGTGGTACGCGAGCGCCTTCTCCCGCTGATCCTCGATCTTGTTGGCCACCTTGCGGGCTTCGATCATATCGTGGGTCAGTTGCTGGATCAGAGCCGTATGCTGCTGAATACGTTTGATGAGTTCGACATCGGCCGAAGCGTCGAGCCCCTGTCCGATTTGCGAAATCTTATAGACCTTATCCAGCAGCAGAGCTTCGTAACGCGAAGCGATCGGCACGATGTGGTTCATCGTCAGGTCGCCCAACACGCGACCTTCGATCTGAATCTTTTTGGTATAGGTTTCCCACTTCACTTCGGTTCGGGCTTCGAGCTCCACCTTCGAGAGTACACCCATGCGGGCGAACATCTCGACCGACGAAGGATCGAGGTAGCGGTCGAATACACGCGGCGCACAGGTTTCGCAATCGAGCCCCCGGCGTGCCGCTTCGGCCCGCCACTCCTCCGAATAGCCGTTGCCGTCGAAACGGATCGCCCGCGAAGAGCGGATCATACTCTTGAGCTCCTCGTAAATCGCCTTTTCCTTCCTGACTCCGGCCTCGATACGCGCATCCACGCGCTCGCGGAACGCCGTAAACTCGTCCGCCACTGCGGTATTGAGCACGATCATCGCCTCGGCGCAATTGTCCGAAGAACCGACGGCACGCAACTCGAAACGGTTGCCGGTAAACGCGAAAGCCGAAGTGCGGTTGCGGTCGGTATTGTCCCGCAACAAAGCCGGAATATGCGAAATGCCGCTCATCTTGAAGACGTTCTTGGCATTGAAGCGGATCGCCGAATCGCTGCGGCTGGCCTCGAGTTTATCCAGCACGGCCGAAACCTGCGTACCGAGGAAGGTCGAAATAATCGCCGGAGGCGCTTCGTTGGCCCCCAGGCGGTGGGAGTTGGTGGCGCTCATGATAGCCGCCTTCAGCAGGCCGTTATGCTTGTGCCCGGCCGAAATCACATTCACCAGGAAGGTAATGAACTGCAAATTCTCCGATGCGGTTTTACCCGGACTGAGCAGATTGACGCCCGTATCGGTTCCCAGCGACCAGTTGTTGTGTTTGCCCGAACCGTTGATTCCCTTGAAAGGTTTTTCATGCAGCAACACCCGGAAATTATGACGGCGGGCGATCTTGTCCATGATGGTCATCAACAGCTGGTTGTGGTCGTTGGCCAGGTTGCACTCCTCGTACACGGGAGCCAGTTCGAACTGATTGGGAGCCACCTCGTTGTGACGGGTCTTGACCGGAATGCCCAGCTTCAGGCATTCGTATTCGAGATCGGCCATGAAAGCGATGACCCGCGTGGGGATCGCCCCGAAATAGTGATCTTCCAACTGCTGGTTCTTGGCCGATTCATGCCCCATGAGCGTACGGCCCGTCAGCATCAGGTCGGGACGTACGGCCCAAAGACTTTCGTCCACCAAGAAATATTCCTGCTCCCAGCCCAGATACTGAATCACCCGGTTCACCTCCTTGTCGAAATAGCGGCACACCTCGGTCGCAGCCTTGTTCACGGCCGAAATCGACCGTAGCAGAGGCACTTTATAATCGAGCGCCTCGCCCGTATAGGCGATGAAGACGGTCGGGATGCAGAGCGTACCGCCCACGATGAAGGCCGGCGAGGTAGGGTCCCACGCCGAATAACCCCGTGCCTCGAACGTATTACGGATACCGCCGTTCGGAAACGACGACGCATCGGGCTCCTGCTGGACAAGCACCTTCCGGAAAATTCGTCGAGTACACCCCCGCAGCCGTCCGGCTCGGCAAAGGCGTCGTGCTTCTCGGCCGTACCGCCCGTGAGAGGCTGAAACCAATGCGTATAGTGGTCGGCGCCGTGGTCGAGCGCCCACTGGCGCATTCCGGCAGCCACGCCGTCGGCGACTTCGAGCGTCAGCGGCGTCCCCCGCTGCATCGTATCGAGCAGTTGGGCATAAACCGTCTTGTTGAGATACCGGCGCATGGCCTCGCGGCCGAATACCTTCGTACCGAAATACTCGGAAGGACTTCCCTCGGGAGCCTTCACTTCGACGGCTTTGTGATCGATGGCCGCCTCCACCATTTTGAATCGGAGCAATGACATGGGATCACTTCGAATTATGAACTCGGAATACCGTAAAACCCGTACACTTCCGCCCGGGTGACGGACGGCATCCTTTCTGCGCACAAAGATAAATATCCGACACGACAAAAACGCACAAAAAACCGCATCTTCCAGAAAAAAATCGAATATTTTTCGAAAAAACCAATAAAAAAACAACTTTTCCCGAAAAAACAGCCTAAAAATTCGTCATACCGGTCGATTTCAGACATTATTTTCCGGAAAATAGCATTTTTTCGAAAAATCGCCCCATTCATGATCCGGGCATTTCCAAAACCTCCGCCGAAAAGAGCCTTCGTTGGTACAAACCGGCTATTTTCCGCATTTCTTGCTTACAATCCGGCAATTATTTTATATCTTTACGGGCAGTTTAAAAGCAATTGAACATATTTCAATACTAATCTCTAATTTATTATGGCAACTACCAAACGTGAAAAGTTGTTTACCGAATTTCCGCCGGTTTCGACCGAGCAGTGGGAGGAGGTAATCAAGGCCGACCTCAAAGGTGCGGACTACGAGCGTAAATTGGTGTGGAAAACGCCGGAAGGTTTCAACGTCCGTCCCTACTACCGGGCTGAAAACCTCGCCGGACTGAAGTTCCTCGGCTCCGAAGCCGGGGTTTTCCCCTACGTGCGGGGCACCCGTGCCCACAACCGCTGGAAGATCCACCAGACGGTCATCGTCAATTGTCCCAAGGAGGCGAACGCCGTCGCGCTCAAGATCCTCAATGCGGGCGTCGATTCGATCGAATTCCAGATCGTTCCGGAGACCTTCTCCGCAGAAGATCTGAATACGCTGCTCAAGGATATTCACATCCCTGCAGTCGAAATTACCTTCAGCGGCAGTAAAACCGCCCATGTGGCAGAGTTGGTGATCGCAAAGATCGAAAAGGAACAACTGCCTGCGGAAGAGGTGCACATCAATTTCTGCATCGACCCGCTGGTCAAGAAACTGACTTCGAAAGGCAGCTTCTGTTCGGAGAACGGTGCCAAATGTTTCGAGAAGATCGCCGACCTGGTTCGGAAAACCAAAACCTACAAAGGTATCCGCGTAATCACGGTATCGGGCGAAATCTTCAGCAACGCCGGCTCGACGATCGTAGAGGCGCTCGCCTTCTCGCTCGCTGCCGGTCACGACTACCTGGTACGCCTGATGGATATGGGCTTCACGATCGAAGAGGCCGCTAAAAAGATCCGTTTCTCGCAGGCCATCACCTCGAACTACTTCATGGAAATCGCCAAATTGCGTGCAGGCCGTATGTTGTGGGCCAACATCGTGAAAGCTTATAACCCCGCGAAGAACTGTCCCTGCAAGATGTTCACGCATGCCGTGACCTCGACGTGGAACCAGACGGCATACGACCCCTACGTCAATATGCTGCGCGGCACGACCGAAGCGATGTCGGCATCGATCGCCGGCGTACACTCGCTCGAGGTGACTCCTTTCAACAAGGCATACGAAGATCCCAACGAATTTTCGATGCGCATCGCCCGCAACGTCGAACTGCTGCTCAAACACGAGTCGCACTTCGATCAGGTCGTCGATCCGGCCGGCGGTTCGTACTACATCGAAAACCTCACCGACTCGATCGCCAACGAGGCGTGGAAACTCTTCCGCGAAATCGAGGAGAAGGGCGGCTACACCGCAGCCTATGAAAGCGGCTTCATCGTAGAGCGCGTCAAGGCATCGGCCGCAGCCAAGGACAAGAACATCGCAACGCGCCGCGAAATCCTGCTGGGCGCCAACCAATACCCCAACTTTACGGAGGTCGCCGGCAAGGAGCTGACCGAAGCCGCCGTAACCCGCCCCGTGAGCGAAGGCAACACGCTGGCTCCCTACCGTGGTTCCATGGCATTCGAAGCCATGCGTCTGCACGTGGACCGCAGCGGCAAGGCGCCCAAGGCGTTCATGCTGACCTGCGGCAGCCTGGCTATGGCCCGTGCCCGTGCCCAGTTCTCCTGCAACTTCTTCGCATGCGCCGGCATCAAAGTAATCGACAACACGTTCTTCAAATCGATCGAAGAGGGCGTCAAGGCCGCTCTGGAATCGAAAGCCGAGATCGTCGTAGTCTGCGCATCGGACGACGACTACGCAGAGGCGGCTCCCAAAGTGAAAGAGCTGCTCGGCGACAAGGCGATCCTCGTGGTTGCGGGCGCTCCGGCATGTATGCCCGAACTGGAAGCCCAGGGCATCAAGAATTTCATCAACGTCAAGAGCAACGTACTCGAAACACTGAAGTTCTACCTCAAAGAAATGGGTATCTAAAAAGCAAAAATCATGAGAGCAAAATTTTCAGATTTAACATATGACGGAGGCGAGCAGAAGAGCTGCTGCGCTTCGAAAGGCTGCGGCCAAACCGAACCGTGGCTGACTGCCGAGCAGATACCTGTCAAGGGCTCCTACTCGGCAAAGGATCTGGAGGAGATGGAGCACCTGAACTATGCGGCAGGTATCGCACCGTTCCTCCGCGGCCCCTACTCGACGATGTACGTGATGCGTCCCTGGACCATCCGCCAATACGCCGGTTTCTCGACGGCCGAAGAGTCCAACGCATTCTATCGCCGCAACCTGGCTGCCGGACAGAAGGGTCTGTCGGTGGCATTCGACCTGGCGACACACCGCGGCTACGACGCCGATCACCCGCGCGTAGTGGGCGACGTCGGTAAGGCCGGCGTGTCGATCTGCTCGGTAGAAGATATGAAGGTGCTCTTCAACGGTATTCCGCTGGATCGGATGTCGGTGTCGATGACCATGAACGGCGCCGTGCTGCCGATCCTGGCGTTCTACATCGTGACCGGTCTGGAGCAGGGATGCACCCTCGATCAACTGTCGGGTACGATCCAGAACGACATCCTCAAGGAGTTCATGGTGCGCAATACCTATATTTATCCGCCGAAATTCTCGATGAAGATCATCGCCGACATCTTCGAATACACCTCGAAGAACATGCCGAAGTTCAACTCGATTTCGATCTCCGGCTACCATATGCAGGAGGCAGGCGCCACGGCCGACATCGAGTTGGCCTACACGCTGGCCGACGGTCTGGAGTACCTGCGTGCGGGCGTTGCAGCCGGTATGTCGGTGGATGCTTTCGCACCCCGTCTGTCGTTCTTCTGGGCGATCGGTATGAACCACTTCATGGAGATCGCCAAGATGCGTGCGGCACGTATGCTCTGGGCGAAGATCGTCAAAAAATTCAACCCCAAGAACCCGAAATCGTTGGCCCTGCGTACGCATAGCCAGACCTCGGGCTGGTCGCTCACCGAGCAGGATCCGTTCAACAACGTAGCACGTACGGCTATCGAGGCGATGGGCGCCGCTCTGGGCCACACCCAGTCGCTGCACACCAACGCACTGGACGAGGCGATCGCCTTGCCGACGGACTTCTCGGCACGTATCGCCCGTAACACCCAGATCTACATCCAGGAGGAAACCAACGTCTGCCGCGAAGTGGATCCCTGGGCAGGTTCCTACTACATCGAAACCCTCACCAACGAGATCGCCCACAAGGCTTGGGAGCGTATCGAGGAGGTCGAGAAACTGGGCGGTATGGCCAAGGCCATCGAAACCGGTATTCCGAAGATGCGTATCGAGGAGGCGGCAGCCCGCAAGCAGGCCCGCATCGACTCGGGCATCGAGAAGATCATCGGCGTAAACGAATACCGTCTGGATCACGAAGCACCGATCGATATTCTGGCTGTGGACAACACGGCCGTACGCGAGAGCCAGATCAAGCGTCTGAAGGAGTTGCGTGCGAACCGCGACGAAGCAGCCGTGAAGAAGGCGCTCGAGGCCATCACCGAATGCGTCAAGACCGGCAAGGGCAACCTGCTGGAACTCGCTATCGAGGCCGCCAAGGTACGCGCTTCGCTGGGCGAGATTTCGGATGCCTGCGAGGTGGTCGTAGGACGTTACAAAGCAGTTATTCGTTCCATTTCAGGTGTATATAGTTCAGAAGTGAAATCAGATCCCGCATTCGAACACGCGAAGGAACTGGTTGCCAAATTCGCGAAGAAGGAGGGCCGCCAGCCGCGCATCATGATCGCCAAACTCGGTCAGGACGGACACGATCGTGGCGCCAAAGTCGTTGCGACCGGTTACGCCGACATCGGCTTCGATGTCGATATGGGTCCGTTGTTCCAGACTCCCGAGGAGGCAGCCAAACAGGCTGTCGAGAACGATGTTCACGTAGTGGGCGTATCGTCGCTGGCCGCCGGCCACCTGACGCTCGTTCCGCAGATCATCGCCGAACTCAAGAAACTGGGCCGCGAGGATATCATCGTCATCGTCGGCGGTGTGATCCCGGCACAGGATTACGATGAGCTGTATCGTGACGGTGCCGCCGCCATCTTCGGCCCCGGTACCCCGATTGCGACCGCAGCGATCAAGATCATGGAGATCCTGCTCGACGAGCAGAAATAATCCGGATCACTCCTCTGTTATTATCAAAGCCCCGCATCAAAAGATGCGGGGCTTTTTAATGGGGTAAGCGAACCGGCCGACCGAAAAAGAACTTTGCCATCGACCTTCATAATTCCATCGCCGGCCTCACCTCCAGAGTCCGCGCAAATACAGCGGCGGATCTCAAACAACGACCGAATACATGCTGTCACAGTGCCATTTCCACAAACCCTACAAATTATGTTTGTAGGCCATATTTCCCGTTAGACAGACAGCGAATATCCTCCCTCCCCGACTCTCGAAAACAGCCGATTTCATACCGCAAACACCTATCCGGAAAGAAACTCGACTGCCGAGACCGTCGTTCTCCTCCCCCAGCCCCAAAGACTTCCGGAATATACGATAAAATCACGGACATTTCGAAGATGCGGAAAAAGAGAATGGCGGATTGGCCGGACTACCACTCCGAGCACCTCACAGAAGAGAATTCAGGAAACCGGCTCTTATCGCTTTTAAGAAGAGAAGTCATCCCCCTATGCCATCGCAATAACGACAATAAAAAAGAGGAATGTATAAGCTACATCCCTCTTTTTCGGCCGGAACTATTCCGGAAAAAATCTACCGGTAACGGTTAAAAATACTTGCCGCGCAAGTCCTCCACATTCGACATCTGCTCCAGGAAATCGAACAGACGACGCTGAATCATCCCCTGCGACGACGCCTCGGCACGTACCTTTTCAGCTTCGATACTCTGCGGAGTTTCCGCCTCCTGAATATCCGTCACCACGAAAACATAAGCACCTACATTTCCCTTGACCGGCTCGGACAGCGTATTCGTCTGCTCCGTTGCGGTAATCGCTCCGATCACACGAGGCTCGACACCCATGTTACGGATAAAGAACGATCCGTAACGGACATCTTCGAAAGGAACGACTTCGGTACCAAGGTTTTGGGCGACCTCTTCGATAGTCGAACCCTTCATTTCGCTGACGATCTTTTCAAACTTCTTATCGGTTATAAGCGTCTGGCGAATATTGTTCGCTACTTTCTCGATCGGCGTATAATCCTCATTGTCGATCTCAGTTACCACTGCGACCACATAGTCATCACCCACAGGGAAAATCTCGGAAATCGCGCCCACCTTGGCATCGTATGCCCAGCGCACCAATTCACGCGAATCAGCCAGTCCCTGCAGCAGACGGTCACCCTGCGTGAGTTTCGCTTCACGAGGAGTGAGGTTTCCCTTATTCGCTGCCTCGTTGAACGCATCGACAGAACCCTTGCCCTCGACAGAGAAAAGACTTGCCTGACTATGCACATTGCGACGGGTCGCCGACGAAGCCTCAACAGGATAAGTGATCGTCGCAAGGCGCATGTGCTTCGAAGGTTTGTCCAGACGATAAACCTGTAAAATCTGAATAACGTCACCCACTTCGACACGGAGAATATCCCCCTGCTTAGCCGTCGAAAGAAGTCCCGAAAGCTCGTCCGGGAATGCAGAGAAAGGCATCACGCCCGCATCGCCTCCATTTCCGGCATCCTGCATATAGAGCGAATGGGTACGAGCCGCCTGTGCGAAATCCGCACCTTGCCGCAAAGCCGTCATCAGACTGTCGGCCAGGTCGCGTTGGTCGTAGGTGAGTACAATATGGCGGACGCCCACGGAATCCGGAGCGTTCAAAGTTTCAACGACACGGGTCATCGTCCAGGTATCGTTCTTCAGGACGGGACCATACTGCTTGCCGTTGGCCAGCGCTTCGGCCTCATCGTCCAGAAGCTGGGCAACCGACCGATAATTGTCTGTAATTTTACCGAAACGGTTATTCTTGGCAAATGCTTTCGGATCGTCCGACGCGGCAAATTCATCGCCGACTTCCCGAACGGTCTTCTCCAAAGTCGCCATATCCTCTGCACTCGGAGCCACTTCGAACACCACATAAGAGAGCGTGCGCGAAGGTTTCTGCTCATAACGGGCCTTATGGCTATTGTAATAAGCCTTGATTTCGGAATCGGAAACCGAGAACAGAGAATCAGGCATATCGTGATAACGCTTGCCGACCCAAGAACCGCTGAAAGTCTTATTCTGCGCATCGACGCCTTCTTCCGCTTCCAGCCGATTGACATATACACCGCCTTTGACCAAGCCGTTATACTTATTGATTTCGCGCTCCCGCATAGCCTGTCCGACCAAAGCCCCCCACATATATTGCATCTGGGGATTTCCGGTTGCCTGGGCGATAAAATCACTCACACCCTCCACACTGTACTGTCCTGTACGGGGGTCGGTGAAAGCCGCAGCCATCGTCCCGGAATAATACTCGCCGCTGATAAGTCCCTCACGCTCGGCATCGGTCACCGAGATTCCCATCTTCTCGAAACCGGGCAAGTACACGTGGTTGGCAATCAGAGTCTGCCAAGCCATTTCAGCCAACTGATCCATCTGCTCTTCATTACTTTCGGAGATGTTGCTCTGGTCTTTCAGGTTGTTGTATACCTCAATATATTCCGAATATCTGATCTTCGAACCGTCGATCACACCGACCTTGGGGTCGTTACCCGAAAGTCCCATATCCGTTTTAAGCGAGAGAATGAATGCCAGCAGTGCAAACGCGATGATAATCGACAAAACCACACCGAATCTGGTCCGTAACGTGTTTAAACTTGCCATATAAACTATTTTAATTTATTGTTTCAAAATGAGTGTTCAAAGATAATAAATATATTCTGAAAACCATGATAAACGACCAAATTCTTTCGTCATTTTCCGCATCCGGCATATCGAAAAAACGCACTTGCCCCTCACCGGTCGAAAATATCCCGTAAACTACAACCGTTTCACGCGCGCCAACTCCAACCGGGAACGGGTCCTGCGCAGAATCTTGATCTCAAGATGCTCGAAACGCACGGTTTCTCCGGCCGCCGGCAGCCCTTCATACCGGAAAATGATATACCCGGCCAGCGTTTCGTACTCGTCACTCTCGGGTATGGCAAGCCCGTATTTTTCATTGAGATATTCCACTTCCAATCGGCACGAAAGGACAAATTCCGAATCGCCGACCTGTTTCTCCGTAAGGTCGGGCACATCGTGCTCGTCTTCGATTTCGCCGAAAATCTGCTCCAGAACATCCTCCAAAGAGATAATACCGGCCGTACCGCCGAACTCGTCGATCACGACCGCAATATTGCTCTTATGACGGATGAGCCGCTGCATGAGTGCTTGCAACGGCATCGTCTCCGGGACGTATTGCACCTCCATCAGCACCTCATCGATCGACGTCGGATGCCGGAACAGCGACTTCGAATTGACATAGCCGACGATATTATCGACACTCTCTTTCCAGACGAAAATACGGGAATACTTACTCTCGACAAAACGCGCCGTAAGCGCTTTGATCGAGGTATCATCGATATCGACCGCCTCCATATCGATACGGGGAACCATGCAATCCCTCACGCGCAAATCGGCAAAATCCAGGGCATTCTGAAAGAGTTTGATCTCATTATCCGGTTCATGCTGCGCCTCCGGCTTCCCCGATTCGAACAAGCTGGCCAGATCGGTCCGGTCGAAAATGGGCTCCATCATCGCAACCTTCGGCTTACGCCCCATCAGCCACAAAATCCCCTGGGAAATCCAGGTCGTCAGCTTGGCGATCGGAAAAAGCAGCAGATAAAAGAAATAGATCGCAGGAGCAAACAGGCGGTAATAAAAATTCGGGCTGTTCCGGAAAACGGATTTCGGGAGAAATTCGGCGACGAAGATGATGATGATTGTCGAAACCGCCGTTTCCAGAACGACGGACCCGCCGCGAGCGATCTCCGTCCAACCCACTGCCGCCGCGAGCGAGCGCAACAACAGCGACATATAGAGCGAATAGATAACCAGGGCGATATTATTCCCGACCAGGATCGTCGTGATGTACTGCCCGGGGTGACGGGCAAAAATGTCGGCGATGAAATTGAACAGCCGACTCTGCTTCCGGTCGATCTCCAGTTTCAGGCGGTTCTTGCTCGTAAAAGCGATCTCCATCCCCGAAAAAAAAGCCGAAAGCAACAACATCAGCAGAATTATAAACACCGAAGTTATCATAAGGAACGATCGTTACTTTCTACGGGAGTCAGTTGAATTTTCCGGTCGTTCCCCCGTATCGGCCGGGCCGGTTTGACAGGCTGTTCGGAAACTGCCTCCTTCGCAGCGGAAACATTGTCCGCAACGGGTTTCACCGACGTAGAATCCGCGTCCCGTGTCGGCTCGATATTGACCCACATACGCCCTTTGATTCGGCGAAATTTCCAGTCTTTCAACTGATCGTCCGACTCGAGTCCTTCGACGATGTAGGAATTTCCGCTCTCTTCCACGATCTTGGAATCGACGTTAGACCAGATCCGGCGCGTTTTCTCGTTCCAGAACAACTGCTGGGTGTAGAGCTCCTGTCCGTTGGATTTTTTCACTACGACATTTCCTTTGGCTTCCCATAATTTCCGATTCCCGTAATGAATCGCATAGTTAGCCGTTAGCGTAGCATCGACCGCTCCGGTACTGTCCTTCTGATATGTCACGATATCCACGCCCTTGCGAAATTCCTGATAAGGCTCTTTTGCCAAAGAGTAACCTTCCACCAAAGGAGCCGTAAAAACATAGGATTTCCGGCCGTTCTCCGTATTGGTCATCGTCAAATGCTCGCTGTACTCGGTCATCAAAGCCTCATCGTTAGGCTCTTCGGCCACCGACTCCTTGTCGCACGAATATAGCAAGATAGCACTTCCCGCGATGAGAAGTGCTACCTGTGCATATCGTTGAATGCTTCGGAGCATCGTTCGTACAAACTATGTCGCTACCGGGGGCGTACGGTCGTCACGATACCGCGGGCCGGACCGCAGGTAATCGTATAACGTGCACCCTCCATCAATTCGTTGAAGAAGCATTCCTCGGCAGTCGGGAATCCGCGACGGTAGTTTGCTGCCGCATCACGCGCCGTCTGAGCGAAATTGCCGGCATCGGCGTCGTTGGCAAGCAGGTTGGCTGCCTGCGTCATCGTATCGTAAGCGACCCAGAAAATAGCCTGACCCTCCAGTCCGGAGCAAGATGCAGCCGAAGCCGCATAAGCCTGCGCCAGGGCGAAATAAGCCATACCGTTATTGGGATTCAGCGCCTTGGCCTCATTAGCCGCAACTGCAGCCGCCGTAGGATTCTTGGCTGCCAGTTCGGTCATACTCAAACGCACCAGAAGCAATTCTTTCTGAACGGCGTCTTGTTCGGCAGCAATCGCCTCACGCAGGTAAGTAGTCGATTTGGCGAAGTCGCCCCGCTCTTGAAATCCTTGAGCCAGCATCATGGCCGTCTGGGCAGAAGGTTCCATCGCATAATATTTTTCGGCGATCTGAAGGAAAAATTCGGAACTGCACTGCGAACGGGACATCAGCGAAACCGTCTGCTTGAGCAACTCCATATCCTCCGGAGCCGCTTCGATACGCGGACGGAACATCTTCTCCAGGTTCTCGCAATCGGCAGCACCGCTACCCGCAAAACAAGTATCGAACTGTGTTTTCGCCTCCTTTACTCCAGGAGCATCACTCTCGAAAATCGGGGCCAGACGAGCGTACTCATCCAAAACGGCATCCGGATAGACCTCGCCCATCTTATAATCATCGCACAAATTGCTGAAATATACCAATGCGACATCCGGCAGCGCAGCATAACCGCTCTGCAAACCGGCTTCGATCGCCTCCTTATACAACTTGCGCACGCCTTCCCGGTCGGAAGGATTGAAAGTCAGGTATTCACGAGCTTTACGGTCAAGGACATAAGCCGTACCGTAATTGGGACTGGAAGGAAAATACTGTACACGCAGGTCGTAAATCATCATCAGCGAATCGAGCAGAGCTTTTTTCTCATTCAGGTCTTGTGCGCGTTGCACCTTGTTCGAATAAACCTGTGCCCCCCGAATAAAGGTCGCTTCGAAAGCCGAAGGAGCCTCCTGTGCAAGCGTACGGAAATAAACAGCGGCTGCGTCGTAATCGCGGGTATCGACAGCTTCCTTCAGCAGGTTGCTCGTCAGAATGTTTTGCTTACGCTGTTCGGGCGTATCTCCCCACGGAGCGTACCGAGGGTCACTGAAATCCTGGGCGATCGAAGCTGTCGCAGCGAACACCAATACTGCCGACAGCAAAATTTTCATGCGATTCATATTCTTCTTTATAATTTATTTTTTATGTGTGGTTTAATCGTATTTCGGACGAACGAACCAATAATCACCGAACAATGTCACACCCAGCGAAAATTTGCAATAGGTCTGTTTAACCAGACTCACCTGTTCGTTGATCGCCTTGAAACTGCCGCGTCCGCCGACTTCGACACCCAGATCGACCGACGACGCACCCAATATGCCGCCCAACACCGTCAGGGGAATACCGACGCCCAGCGTCACGGCGTATTCATTGACATCCACTCCGCCGAAAGTCTGGTTATAGGTACCATAACGAACTCCGGCCCGGTAGGACCAGCGTTTCAATGCGCTGCGTACATCCGCTTTATTGGGGGTGTATTCGACCCCGAGTTTAACCGTATTCGTGTTCCGGTAAGCCACATCGAAACCGGCTGCGGATTTCTCGACCAACCGAGAATTGCCGCTTCGCCAGTCCTGATAGACGTAATCCGCCCCCACAGCTATTTTAGGCGTGTTGTAATAAATACCTACGGCAACCTGCTGGGGCAGCTTGAGCCCCAGACGATTTCCCATATCCATAGCGACCGTATTGAAAATATCGCCGGTCTGCACCTTCGTCGTCACATTCGGATTCAAGTCGCCGCCGATATCGTAGGTCGCACCGATCGTCAGAATACGCCGACGGTTGCTGATCGGGGACCACTGTACGCCGAACTGTCCCTTAAAACGGGAAACGCTGTAGGTTTCGGTTCCCGTCGCGTCTGCGATAAGACCTCCTCCGGTTATATTCTCCAAAATAGCGGTTTTATAAATCCGCTGAATGTCGCCCCAATAGTACTGGGCAGCTATTCCGATCGAGAATCCGCGGAAGATCTCCCAGCCCAGACCGAGCTTCACCTCCGTCACGTCGCCGTCGCCGTCCCACTGGTACTGCACGCGGCCGATATTACCCCAGATTTCATCGTCGTCCACCTCCTGTTTCATCCGGTAACCGACGCTGCTGTAAGGCGTCAGGCTGAAGCCCAACCCCAAATGCTTGGCAATCGGCAACTGAAACGCAATGTCGTGGAAATTGACCGTATAATAACTTGTATTGAGCGTCTGCCCGTAATATTTCTGGGAATTGTAAAAGCACTGCCCTTCAAGACCGAAATCGAAAAGGAACGACTTGGGGCGCACGGCACTGTAAGCCGCCGGATTGAGCAAATTGACAGCAGCCGCATTACGCATACCGACGCCGACACCGCCCATCGAACGTGTCTGAAGCGTTCCCGGGGTCCGCAGTTCACCCAGACCGTACATCGAATACGGTGAAAAAGCGTTGATACTGCTGGTTTGTCCCCATGCCATGCACGGTACAATGACGGCCAGCGCGAGGCACAGTTTAACGGCGGCTTTCTTCACTTGCATTATACTCTAAAATTCGGTTCAGCCCCAGAAAGACCAAATCACAATGTGCAAATATCGTATTTTTAATTCGTTTAACAAAGAATTTTGCATCCCCGCCGGTAAAAATTATCGACAACGCATCGATTTCCGGAAACAGCCGGGCGATATACCCCTCGATTTCGAAGGCAATGCCGTTCATCACGCCCTGCCGGATCGCCTCGACGGTCGAACGCCCCAAAAGCGTCTGGTCCTCACAGGATTCACACAGGGGAAGCGCCGCCGTATAATCGTGCAAGGCCCGGAAGCGCATCTGTACGCCGGGAGAAATATTACCGCCCCGGAAAACCCCGTCGGCAGAAACCTGATCGATGGTAATGGCCGTCCCGAAATCCACGATCAACAGATTGCGGCCCGGGTAGAGCGACGCAGCGCCGACGGCAGCCGCAAGACGGTCCTCACCCAGAGTTTCGGGCGTAGTGTAACCGTTACGAATGGGAAGAGGAAGTTGCGGTGAGAGCCGCAGACAGCGCCCGATGCGGCGACGCACCAGCGCGACGGTGTCATCGACCGGACCGCGCGTAGTCGCAACAATAGCCTGCGTAATACCGGGATGAGCAGCAAGAATCCGATCTATCACCGCTTCGTCGAACTCTTCCGAACATCCGTCGGAAACGACGGTACCGCCGTCAAATACAGCGTACTTGACCCGCGTGTTACCCATGTCGATCGTCAGGTTCATCGTTGAATTTTTTGCTTCGTTCTTTCCGTCCGGCACGGCCGCTCTCCAAGTTCACTGCGGCACGAATCGTTCACAACCGTCCGGATTCAGTTTTTATAGCAGTTATATACTTTTCGGTTACCACGACCGTTCTCTTACCGATTTCGGCGGCACCCCACAACCCTGCGGAGCGTTATGCCGTCCTCCGACCCTCTCCCGAGGGAGGAACTTCGGGAAAAAGACGAGGCATATCGGTCGCGTTCGGGCAAGTCCATACATCAAAAATACTCCCCAGCTCTTTCTACAAAGATTTAAGCACCTCGTATCCCGCTGCGACATCCTTAATCCCCCTAACGGTCATCGCCAGGCGATTATTGTGTTGCTTGAGAACAAATCGGTCGGGGCGCTGCGTCACTTTGCGCAAAAGCTCCATGAACGTATCGCTCTTGTAGTAAGGAGAATCGTCGTCGCCTACGAAATGGACGATCATCAAGCCGTTTTTGACCTTCACGCGCTCCATACCCAGCCGCACGGCCTCCCACCGCAGGCGGACCACATTGAGCAGCTCGGCAGCGGGCCGGGGCAACGGACCGAAGCGGTCGATCATCTTGGCCTCGAAACTCTTGAGCATCTCCTCGTTGCGGGCCGTATCCAGCTCCCGGTACAAGCGCAGTTTCTCGGCGGGCTGCTGCACGTAGGAGTCGGGCAGCTCGGCCTCGACGTCGATCTCGATCACGCTATCCGAAATATAGCTCATCTTATCGACCACGCCCTGCTCGGCATCGCTCATGCCGGGCATCTCGAGTCCCTCCGAGCGGAGTTCGGCGATCGCCTCCTGCATGATCTTCTGGTAGGTTTCGAAACCGATGTCGGCGATAAAGCCGCTCTGCTCGGCGCCCAACAGATTGCCGGCGCCCCGAATGTCGAGATCCTGCATGGCGATATTGAATCCCGAACCCAGATCTGAGAACTCCTCGATGGCCCGCAGGCGCCGCCGGGCATCCGGAGTCAGCAGCTCGTCGCCGGGCGAAAGCAGGTAGCAATACCCCCGCTGGCTGCCGCGTCCCACACGTCCGCGCAACTGATGAAGATCGCTCAAGCCGAAATTCTGGGCATTATTGACGATGATCGTATTGGCGTTGGGAATGTCGATGCCGTTTTCGACGATCGTGGTCGAAATCAACACGTCGAACTCCCCGTAGATAAAATCCATAATCAGCTTTTCGAGCTGTTCGGCCGGCATCTTGCCGTGGCCGATTCCCACCCGCGCCCGGGGGCAGAGCCGAGTAACCATACCCTGAAGCGTCATCAGATCCTCCACCCGGTTGTGGACGAAATAGACCTGTCCACCCCGATCCAGCTCGGCATTGACAGCGTCGCGGATAATCTCCTCCGAAAAGAGATGCGACTCGGTAATGATCGGCTGTCGGTTGGGCGGCGGCGTCGAGATGACGGAGAGGTCGCGCGACCCCATGAGCGAGAATTGCAGCGTGCGGGGAATCGGCGTCGCGGTGAGGGTCAGCGTATCGACATTGACGCTCATCTGCGTCAGCTTCTCCTTGGCCGCCACGCCGAACTTCTGCTCCTCGTCGATAATAAGCAATCCCAGGTCGTGGAATTTCACCTGCTTGCCCAGGATCTTGTGCGTACCGATCAGGATGTCGATGCGACCCTCGGCCAGCTCAGATAGGATGCGGGACGTCTCTTTCGAAGACTTGGTCCGGTTGAGATATTCGACCTTCACGGGAAAATCCCGGAGCCGATGTACGAAGGAGCGGTAATGTTGCAGGGCCAGAATCGTCGTAGGCACCAGCACGGCCACCTGCTTGCCGTCGGTCGCGGCCTTGAACGCCGCTCGGATCGCCACTTCGGTCTTGCCGAAGCCCACATCGCCGCAAATCAAACGATCCATCGGCTGATTGGACTCCATGTCCCGCTTGACGGCCTGCGTCGCGGTCTGCTGATCGGGCGTATCCTCCCACATGAACGAAGCTTCCAGCTCCTGCTGCAAATAGGTATCCGGCGAAAAGGCAAATCCCTTGCTGGCTTTGCGCTTGGCATAGAGGGCGATCAGTTCGCGCGAGATGTCCTTGACGGCCTTCTTGGTCGCGGTCTTGAGCTTCTGCCAGGCTCCGCTGCCCAATTTGTAGATTTTGGGCGCTTCGCCTTCGCCGCTCTTGTATCGCGAAATACGGTGCAAGGCGTGCACATGCACGAACAGCACGTCGTTATCCTTATAAATCAATTTAATAGCCTCGTGCACCTTGCCGTTCTCGTTGATCTTGACCAGACCGCCGAAACGCCCCACGCCGTGATCGATATGCACCACATAATCGCCCATGCGGAGCTGATTCAACTCTGCGACGGTCATCTGCTCGTCGCGCTTGATCTCGCCGTTGATCCGATAGCGCTGGTAGCGGTCGAAAATCTGATGGTCGGTATAGAAACAAAGTTTCAGGTCGTGATCGACGAAACCCTCGTGCAGCGTGATCGGCAGGGGGTTGATCTGCGCCTCCTTACGCCCCGACTGGTAGAAAATGTTCTCCAGCCGTTCGAGCTGCGCCCGGTTTTCCGACAGGATATAGGTTTTATAACCGCGCTGTCCATTGGAAATGATGTCGTCGGCCAGCAATTCGAAATTCTTGTTGAACTTGGGCTGGGGAGCCATGCGGAACGCGACCGTCGCATCGGCCGGCCGCTCCTTCAGGCTATCACGCAATTCGAACAAACGCATCCCGGCCATGTCCTGCAACAACACCTTCCGGCTCACCAGATGGGTGTCAATCTCCGCAGGTTCCTCCATCTCCCCCAGAACCTTGCGACGCAGATCGTTCACGCGCCGCAGTACGTAGTCGGGATCGAAAAACCAGTAAGTCGCCTCTCCTGCAAATGCGAGCAGCGAAATCCGATCCCCGGCAAAACCGTTCAGGTTCGGAACGATCTCCACCTCGTTCAGCCGGTCGGCGGAAAGCTGACTGGAAATCTCGAATCGGCGGATCGAATCCACCTCTTCCCCGAAAAAGTCCAACCGGTAAGGTTTGCTCTCGGAAAAGGAAAACACGTCGAAGATACCGCCACGCAGCGAATACTGTCCGGGTTCGTAAACGAAATCCACCTTCGTGAACCCCGAATCGGCCAGCAACTCCTCCAGCTCTCCGATCGCCAGCCGGTCGCCGACCTTCACCCGCACGGTTTCGCGCCGCATCGAGTCGGGGTCGGTCACCCGTTCGGCCAGAGCTTCCGGATAGGTACAGATAATCCGGTATTCGCCCGCAGCCATTTCCCGACGCAGAGCACTCAACGCCGCCGTCCGCTGCACGACACCCTGCGCATCCTCCGTACCGTAAACGATCGAACGCTTGTAGGAGCCCGGAAAAAAGTAAACCTGTTTTTCGTCGAGCAGGGCATAAAAATCGTTGAGCAGGTAGGCCGCCGCATCGCGGTCTTCCGCCACGAAGACGTGCGTACCGCCCGTTCGGGCGATCAGGGCAGCGGCATAAACCGAGAGAGCCCCGCCGACCATATCGCGCAGAAGAACGGTCCGCCCCGCCGAATCGTACGCACGACGCATCGCGCCGAGAGGCTCCGCTCCGGCGATCAACTGCAAGATATTCGGTTTATTTCCGGGACCCATATTCCGCCCAGCTAAAAGATGCCCTGCAGGAATCGATTCCGCAAGGCGCTCAAACGATTATTCAACTCCGTGTATTCGTATCGGCTGCAGATCGTACCTGCGACCGAACATGTATGTCTTTCCACCTTCCGCCTTTGTCCGGCTCCGGACTTCGTCCGCCTTCCGGCCAGTAAAAGGGGCCGAATCCCATCCGGCACATCGACCGAGTCCATGCCTCCGCCCCTGCGGCATCCGGTATCTCTAATCCTTATACAGGTCTTTGCCCTCCTTGTCGTAGTAGTGGACATCGACGATACCGACGCTCTGGTCCGCCACGATCTTCAACTGGATCTTATACTTCCACATCCAGCGGCGGCGCAACGACCACAGGCCGTGATTCAAGTAGGTCGAAACGTAAGGGCTGACGCGCAACTTGATATATTTGTGCCCCGCATCCTGGGCCAGATAGGAGATCTTGTTCTCGATCTTCTTGTCGAGCAGAACGGTCGGCTCGATACGCCCCGTGCCGTTGCACGTGGGACAGACGTCCGTAACATCCTGCACGGCGACCGGACGCACCCGCTGGCGGGTGATCTGCATCAGCCCGAACTTGGTCAGCGGCAGCACCGTATGCTTGGCCTTGTCGGTGGCCATCAGCTTGTTCATCTCCTCATAGAGCAACTGACGGTTCGCAGCCTTGTGCATATCGATAAAGTCGATGATGACGATACCGCCCAAATCGCGCAGACGCAATTGCCGGGCGATTTCGCGTGCAGCGGCCAGATTGACATCGAAAGCCGTCTGCTCCTGATCGTCCTCCGCCTTGGTGCGATTGCCCGAATTGACGTCGATGACGTTCATCGCCTCCGTGTGCTCGATAATCAGGTAAGCGCCCCGGCGCAACGACACGTACTTGGCGAAGAGCGACTTGATCTGCTTCGAAATGTCGAAATTGTCGAAGATGGGGACGTTGCCCTTATAAAGTTTTACGAGTTTCTCGCTTTGCGGTTCGATCTGACGGATGTAGTTCTGAATCTCATGGTACATCGCTTCGTCGTCCACGACGATCTGCGAAAAGGCGCCTCCCAACGAATCCCGGATAATGGTGTTGGCCCGGTTCATCTCACTCATCAACTGGGCCGGAGCAGGGTTCTTGCGAATATTTTGCAGGGTCTTCTGCCATTTGTCCAACAGGGAGCGGATATCCTGTTCGATATCGCTGTCCTTGGCCTCGACAGCCGCCGTGCGGATGATAACGCCGAAATTCTTCGGCAAAACGGCGGCTGCAATGCCCTTGAGCCGCTTCTTCTCCTCCGCCGAGCGGATCTTCTGCGACAGGAACACCTTCGACGAAAAAGGCACCAGCACCACGTTACGTCCAGCCAGCGAAATATCGGCCGTCAGACGCGGTCCCTTGGTGGAAATCGCCTCTTTGGCCACCTGCACCATAACGGTCTGCCCCACCTGCAGGTAGGAGCCGATCTTGCCCGACTTTTCGATCGGCGGCTCCAGCTTCATCGCATCCAGGCGGATTCCCCGCTTGCCGGGCTGGTAACTCGCCACCAGCTTCTGCAACGAAGAGAACTGGGAGCCCAGGTCGAGATAGTGGATAAAGGCATCCTTCTCATGGCCGATATTGACGAACGCGGCGTTCAGCCCCGGCATGATCTTGCGCACCTTGCCCAGATAAATATCCCCTACGGCGAATCCCGTCTGGCACTGCTCCTTGTTGAGCTCGACCAGCACCTTGTCCTCGCACAGGGCGATCGAAATCTCGGTCGGGTTTACATTGACTATTAATTCTCGGTTCATATATATTTTCGTCCCGCAGACCGCGGCGACGATTCTGACATTATGGGGTTTGCGGCTGTTCGGCGTTCGGGAAGCACAGCCCGGCTTCCATTGTTTTCAACTCGCCTGGTCCGTAGAGGACGATATTGCGGCACATTCCCTTCGCAAAAAGCCTCTTTTGGCTTTTCGGGAGCGGATTCGATATACGGTGATACGTTCACAAACACATCGTCCTCTCCTTCCCGACGATCCGACACATCCCGCCCTGCGAACGGAGCGGGAATCGGAAAACAGGTAAAGCTAAAAGGGCCTCGCACCCTTTTAGCTTTATCTACCTTAATTAGCACTAAGGCGTACTACCTACTTTTTCTTGTGACGATTCTTGCGAAGACGTTTTTTACGCTTGTGGGTCGCCATCTTGTGACGCTTATGTTTCTTTCCGTTCGGCATAACTGTAATTGTTTAAAGTTTCTATTATTTATTTAACTTTTGCCGCAAAACTCTTTGCAGGCTTGAAGGCCGGAATGTTGTGGGCCGGGATCGTAATGGTCGTATTCTTGGAAATGTTACGAGCCACCTTCTTCGCGCGTTTTTTCACGATGAAGCTGCCGAAACCACGGAGATATACATTGTTGTTCTGCGCCAGGGAACCCTTGATGCTCTCCATAAAAGCCTCGACGATAGCCTGGACCTGTACTTTTTCAGCACCGGTACTTTTAGCGATTTCGCTAACGATATCTGCCTTTGTCATACTCTTTATATTTATAAGTTAAACTCTATTTCGGGACTGCAAATATAAGTTTTATTTGATTATATCACAACAAAGTAGAACATTTTTTTGCAATTCACCTCGCCCGCGTCGCGCCGCAGTTCGAAACCCCTTACTCAAATACCGGGCCATAAAACCGCGCTTCGATACCCGGCGGGCCGACCGGAGCCGGACCGTATCGAAGAATATCCGGAAAAAGGCAACGCATTATCAAACAACCCGATAGCCGGAACCGGACACCGCCGCCCGAAAGTTTCGTCCGTCGGGCACAATAAATTGCCCGAAATTCGCATTGTATAATTGGTAAAATCACTATTTTTGTAGAAGATAGGATCCGGTTCGGCAATCCCGGCGGGCAAGCCCGCAACCTTTCACTATCTTTGACATAGTCTTAGATAGAATGCGCCTCGGGAAACCGGGACAGGTTCCCGTTTTCTCCCGGCTTTCACTATCTTTGTTTCAACTAAAACCGCGAATATGGTCAAAATACTTTGGGTGGACGACGAAATCGAACTATTGAAACCCCATGTGCTTTTCCTCCGGGGAAAAGGTTACGAAGTCGATACCTGCAACAACGGATACGACGCGATCGACATGGCGACGGAGGGCAACTACGACCTCATCATCCTGGACGAGATGATGCCGGGTATGACAGGACTCGAAACCCTTCCGAAAATCAAGGAAATACGCCCCACTACTCCGGTCATCATGGTCACCAAGAGCGAGGAGGAGAACATCATGGACAAGGCCGTCGGGTCGAAGATCGCCGACTACCTCATCAAACCCGTGAATCCCAACCAGGTGCTGCTCTCGATCAAGAAGAACGTCCACTCCCAGCAGCTGGTCACCGAACAGACCACGGCCGATTACCGGGCGGAGTTCGGACGCCTCTCCTCGGCACTCCAGATGGCCGACAGTTTCGCCGACTGGTGCAACGTCTATCGCCGGATCACGAACTGGGAGATCGAGCTCTCCGATTCGACCGACCAAAGCATCAAGGAGGTCATCGAATACCAGAAGCACGAAGCCAACCAGGAGTTCTGCAAGTTCGTCCGCAGGAACTACTACGACTGGATCAACAAGCGTGACGAAACCACCCCGGTCATGTCGCATACGCTCATGCGGTCGAAGATCTTCCCGGTGGCAGACGAGAATCCCAAGACCACGCTGCTGCTGATCGACAACTTCCGCTACGACCAGTGGCGCTCGATCAGCCCCCTGCTGCGCGGCTACTACGACATCGCGGCCGACGATTTCTACTGCGCGATCCTGCCCACGGCGACCCAGTACGCCCGCAATGCCATTTTCGCCGGCCTGATGCCGCTGGCCATCGACAAGCTGATGCCCAACAAGTGGCTCAACGACAACGAGGAGGGAGGCAAAAACCAATACGAAGAACAGTTTCTGCAACGGCTGATGACCTCCAGCGGCAAGAACTACAAATACACCTTCGACAAACTGGTGCGCCCCGAGGCGGGCCGCAAGCTGATCGACAACATCCAGCGGATTTACGACGCCGACTTCTCGGTGATCGTCTATAACTTCCTGGACATCCTCTCGCATGCCCGCACCGAAACGGACATCATCCGCGAACTCACCGAGGACGAAGCCTCGTTCCGCTCGCTCACCCGTTCGTGGTTCGAACACTCCGACCTGCTGACACTGCTGCGCCTGCTCTCGGAACGCGGACACACGGTAATCATCACCTCGGACCACGGCACGATCCGCATCGACAATCCGGTGAAGGTGACCGGCGACCGCGAAACCTCGGCCAACCTGCGCTACAAAACCGGCCGCAACCTGGCCTACAACTCCCGCGAGGTATATGAAATCACCCGCCCGGAAGACATCCAGTTGCCGTCGATCAACTTGTCGTCGAGTTACATCTTCGCCTACAACACCGATTTCCTGGTCTACAACAACGACGCCAACCGTTACATACGGTACTACCGCAATACTTACCAGCACGGGGGAATCTCGATGGAAGAGATGCTCGTTCCCTACATCGTACTAAAACCCAAACAATAAATCATGCAGACCATCCACATCGACTCTCTGGACGAATTGCCGCACGCAGCGGCCGCCGTCATAAACGCGCTCGAAGGACGCTCGGTCGTCGTTTTCCGCGGCGAAATGGGGGCGGGCAAAACCACCCTGATCCGGGAAATCGTCGCCCGGCTCGGAGCCGACGACACAGTGACAAGTCCCACTTTCGCCATCGTCAATCAATATACGACCCGCGAAGGGAAGAATATCTATCACTTCGATTTCTACCGGATCAACCGGCTCGAAGAGGCTTACGACTTCGGCTACGAAGAATATTTCTACTCCGGGAATCTCTGTCTGGTCGAATGGCCCGAGAAGATCGAAGAGCTGCTGCCCGAAGAGGTGATGACCGTGCGGATCGCCGTCGGCGACGACGAAGAGCGCACGATCGAAATCGACTGACTCCCGATTCGGCCCAATATCCCTGTATAGTACTTCTCAACACAGACTTCCCGCCCTCCGGCTCCAGCAGGCGAGATCATCCGGCACACGGTTGCAACAGAGAGTGTGTGATCCAGCCCGGCTCGAACGACCGACTGCCGAAACGAATATCGGGCGTAGTAAGTTTCCCCACCCCGCAACGTGAAACGGGAAGGAGTCGGGAACCCGCCGGTCAGATTCGGCTCGCTACACTTTATCATCCTTGCAGCAAATAGGGGGGGGGCAGGCTCAAACGACCGACATTCGAAGCATACGCAGAGGACACTTGTGAACTCTACCATGCAAGGAATAGGAAAACAGAAAGTTAAGTTTGGATTAGCGCTCGGCTTTCACTATCTTTGACATAGTCTTAGATAGGATGCGCCTCGGAAAACCGGGAACAAGATCCCGTTTTCTCCCAGTTTTCACTATCTTTGGCCCCGAAAAATAAGGGCTTCGAAAAACGGTCGCCCGGGAAAAGCGAAAAATTTGCAAAAAAAGACAACCGCCGCTTTTGACGACAAACACACGACAATGGAAAAATACGAATCGAAACACCAACAGATACTCCGCTCGGCGGAACAGATTTATACGGTCATCAGCCGCTTCGACAATCTCACTCCTGCGGTGCAGGACAAGGTCGAAGAGTGGCGGGCCGACGAAAACAGTTGTTCATTCAAAGTCAAGGGCTTCACCGTCAATCTGCAAATCGTGGCCAAGGAAGCTCCCAAATACGTCAAGATACAGAGCGGCGAAGACGGCGTTCCCATCGACTTCACCTTCTGGATCCAGTTGCAGCCGGCAGGTCCCTACGATACCCGCATGCGGCTGGTGCTGCACGCGGAACTGAATATGATGATGCGTATGATGATCGGAGGCAAGCTCCAAAAAGCGCTCGACCAAATCGCCGAAGCCATGGCCAAAGCCATGAACGGCAGCGCGATGTAATACCGATGTAATACCAAATACCCAACGAAAAACCCGGTGCGATCTGCACCGGGTTTTTCGTTGATACCCTCGTTCCGGACAATACCGCAGTCTGAAACCGATACGGCAAGGCAAATTATCAGGCTGGAACCGCCTGTCCCGGACAGGCCGCGACATCGGGCCGGCAGAAAAATCGTCCTCTATCTATCCGGCACGAAAAGCGACCTCTATTTTTCCAAACATTCGAACACCCGGCGCACCGTAGGAAACATCCCTTCGAGCCGATCTTTCAGTTCGGCGGCCGGACACCACGCAGCCACATCGATTCCCTCTTCCCGCTGAGGTTTAAGGGCTCGGCTCGAAGAAACGCGCATTTCGAACCAGTGCGTAGCCTTGAGCTCCCACCGCCCGTGCATATAATAGGCATGCAACGTCCGGCAAAGGAAGCGAACCACCTCCGCACCCACAGCTCCCGTTTCCTCGGCGACTTCGCGCACGGCACATTCCGCCGTACTTTCGCCCGGCTCCACATGTCCTTTGGGCAAATCCCAGCGCCCGTTGCGGTGAATCATCAAATATTCGCCGCGATCGTTCACTACCACGCCGCCCGCAGCCTCGACAGCAGCGAATTCCTGCCGGAAGAGGGAAAAAGCCTGCTCGGGATCGGGCGTACAAACCGCAACCTCATTGTGAGTTTCCAGAAAATTAGGTATCCTGTCTCTTATACACATCTCCGAGCCCACGAGACCGAGGCTGA
>ENA-OUQN01000269-OUQN01000269.1-human-gut-metagenome-genome-assembly--contig:-NODE-269-length-45648-cov-7.274362_pt1 | contig 45648 bp, 35 predicted proteins | sample MGYA00237950_ERZ548832 | MGnify/ENA primary metagenome ERZ548832 (study PRJEB26490, sample SAMN05194703) | human gut metagenome | biome: terrestrial biome; feature: human-associated habitat; material... | reverse complement strand
CCTTATACACCGCCCCCGGAGTAAGTTGGACAGTTACATTGCTACATTCTTTCTCTTTCACAAAATTAGATAACAATGTACTTAAATCAATGACTCCGGTTTCCGTAGCCTCCACAAAAAGGATTTCGCTACCACCCAATCCCAGTGTCTTGAATACATACGAACCACGTAATGCATCATTATTATAAATCCGAACACGATAGGTCGCTCCATTCTCCAATTCGGAGAGTGTTTTTGAACAAGCCGCTATATCTTCCGAAGTCAAATCAATCTGTTTTTCCTCACCATATTTCGTATCCACCATTTGAGCCAACGTCAGATGAGTTACCCTGTTCGTTTCTTCCCATGTCAAGGTTGCGGAATTAGCTGTAACTTCCACTCCGGTAAATAATTGCTCATCCGGAGTTTTAAATGCTACACTGACATAAGTGCTTGCCTTTCCCTGCGCATCTTCTCCTTTCATACGAACAGAATATTGCGTAGAACCGTTGAACTCCTGAAACAAAGTACGATATTCCACCCTCATAGGCGTATTACTCTCTGAAAATACAGTCAATGTATTTGAAATTAAACCTATAATTGCATAAATAATTGCAATTGTTCTCCATCCTTCTGCTCCGCCACCAAGTTTCTGAACCAATCCAACAGTAATAGTCTGAATAATAAAGCTTGTTCCAAATGCAAACATGAATCGAATTGATCCCATTTGTACTCTTTCTTTGACATTTTTTGTAATTAAAGCCGTTAATGTAGAATAGGCGATATTATTTGCTGTATAAAATCCCGCATTTAGCAACAAATATGTAATAAAAAACCACACATACTGAGATGTCTTTCCCATTGTTGTTGGTACAGAAAATGCTGCAATCAATGTTATTGCACATCCAAAATATGCCCCGAGCATCCACGGTCTTGCTTTTCCCATCTTTGTATGAGTACGGTCAATCATTGATCCAAAAACGACATCCGATATACCATCCAATACCTTCGATGCTGCAATCAATGAACCAATTACACCTGCATTCAGTCCTACAGTATTTGTCAAGTAAATCATAATGAACGAAGATAAGAATGCAAATACCACATTACCAGCTATATCTCCTGATCCATATCCTACTTTATTATACCATTTTAAATATTTCTTTTCTTCCATTGTCCTCTCTCCTTGTCTTCATTTAGCATTTTTTTCTTACGGCCTCTTTCATCGGAAGTCCCGTATCATAATCCAACTGTCTCGGTTCATACTCTTCATTTTCTCTTTGCCTTGTATATCCTTCATTTTCCCAATTTGGAACGAAGTCTTTTCTCCATGGACGCATTCTCCACTGATATCCTCGATATAAATCTCTTGTATCATTCATATGTTGAATTAATTTATCATGCAACGCATTGCGCTCCTCCACATAATTTTCATCATCAATTAAATTATTTATCTCATATGGATCTTTCTCCATATCATAAAATTCGTCTGAATCCAACAAATGAATTACCAGTTTATACCGTTTGGATATAGCAGCCCTCATAATCTGTAATCCACCAAATCCATCGTGATCAATTTCATATCTTGTGAACTCCGTAAAGATCACATCGTTAATTTCTTTTTCTGGATTCTCAATCTGTGAAAGCATACTCTTTCCTTCCATAAGTTTAGGAATTGGAATATCAAAATAGTCCAATATCGTCGGTGCAATGTCTATATGAGATGCCATTGCTTCTTCTACATACCCCTTGGCTCCACCTTTGATAATCAACGGAATATTTGCAACCTCTTTGTACGCTGCAGCATTTTTAGAAAACAATCGATGTGCCCCAAGCATATCTCCATGGTCTGATGTAAAAATTACAAGTGCATCTGGTGCAACTTCCCGTATTTTATCCAATACTCTTCCGATTTCATAATCTACATATGAATTGCATCCTAAAAACAGTGATAATCCATCTGTCGCTCGATTAATTTCATCTTCTGTTGCATGTAAATTCTTACCAGACCAAAGTCTTTGCATAAATGGTTTTTTAGAAAGATCATCCTGAAAATTAGGACAACTATCAAATTTAAATCCATCATACATATGATTATAAGGTTTCGGGCAAAGTGATGGTCCATGCGGTTCGTCATAAGATACACTTAAGAAAAAATCATTATTTTGATGCTTTTCTAAATATTTGATTGCTCGATTAGAACAACGATGTGCGTATGTAAACTCTTCCGAAAAGTCATCCTTATAACATTCTTTAGGGTTTCTGGATTTTACTTTTTCTTCGTCAGTTAATTCGTTTAAATAAGTTTTCATGTCATACCAGTATTCTGGGTCCCAACCTTCTGGACAACGCCCATTTCCAAAATAATCAGATCCATCCAAGTGCCATTTTCCTATATAACCACATTGGATTCCATGATCATATAACCTCTGTCCTATTGTTTTTACATTATCACCCAATGCAATGCTATTCGTTACCATTCCATTGGTATGCGGGAATGTACCAGTAAAGATTGCACTTCTTGCCGGACCACACACTGGCTGACATGTATATGCATTTTCATATCGGATTCCTTCTTCTGCTAGGCGATCCAAATTTGGAGTTTTCATTTTAGGATATCCATAACATCCAACCATGTCTTTTCTGGTTGTATCAGTCATCAGAAATATTACTTGCTTTCTCATATTCTATCCTCCTTGATTTTCGTAATATACTTAATTCTGCTTTTGCTCATCTGCTTGACCTAGTATATTCCTATATTTTCGCCATTTCTATGTCAAATTATGCGTTTAACATGGATAATTCTGCTTTTCTCAATCATTTTTTTTCTAATGCTTGCTCTTTAAACAACATTTGATTATGATGATAGATAAGGCATACTGTATTGTTTTTTTGTCGCCTCTAGCTGGCAGAATGGAGATTTTTATGATAAATGTATCAGGACATCTTAGAAACGAACGAAGAGCCACTGGATTTGAAGATCTTTCTACAGCACTCACTGTAAACTGTTGTGGTATGCAGATTTTCAAAACAAAGGACTATAAACAAAATCGAGCAGCAGGACGAGTAGACTATCAACTAATTTATATTTATAAGGGTGCCGGACACTATTACATTCATGGAAAGTGGAAATCTCTCAGTGCCGGAAATGTCCTTCTGTTTCGCCCAAAGGAAGCACAAACCTATTCTTATTTTTTTAAGGAGCATCCTGAAATCTATTGGATTCACTTTACTGGTTACAATTGTGAAAAAATAATCCAAAAATACAATCTACATAATTGTTACATCGGCGAACATAGTTTACTGAAAACTTTTTTCCAAGAGGTTATCATTGAATTACAATTAAAAAAACCTTTTTTTGAAGATATGGTATTAAGCAATTTTTGGCACATTCTTGCCACAATTGCACGATCCCATCAACAGATTCTTTCCCCATTTGGAAATGATTTTTCTATAAACCGTCTTGTAATTCAACTAAATCAGACGTATATGGATGATTGGAATGTCGAATCCATGGCTGAATACTGTAAATTAAGTGTAGGATATTTCTCGCACCTATTTAAAAAAAGAATCGGGAGTTCTCCCATGAAGTATTTAACAGAGCTTCGTATCGAAAAAGCCAAAGAGTTAATTGCTACTAATTCCATGAGTTTGTCTAACATTGCACAAATGACCGGATTTAATGATCCTTTATACTTTAGCCGAGTATTCAAAAAGACTACCGGAATCCCTCCAAAGGAATTCCAGCAGTCTTTACTCACAATAAATACACCAAACTGGTGGGATGAATAAACTTCACTCCACCTTTTTAATTAATTAAACGTTGCCCATTTTATCTATAATTTACTCTATCACCTAGTTTCAGAATCTCTTCATAACAATGTTCAAAAAAGATTTGATAGCCTTCACAAAAATAATTCAAATATTCCTTATCTCCTAGTTCTCGGTTTCGCATACACCCTCCCCTGCACAATCTGTAATATGTACAATTTTTACATTTTTGATTCACTCTTTCTGAGCATTCTATAAATCCCACTTCCTTACGCTTCTCATCTATTTTCGATATAATATCTGTATTTAAATTTCCAAGATAAAATTTATCCATCACAAAAAAATCGCAAGGATATACACTTCCGTCTGCTTCTACCACATATTGAACTCCACATTTTCCCCGCTGTTCACAAGATTCAGCCATATATCCCGCTGCTAATCCCACATAATTTTCAAATTGTCTTATATATGGATGACATCCTTCTTGCAAATCTTTATACCATAATTTAAATAATTCTACTAAAAATTTTCCATATTGTTCTGGCAGGATAGAGTAAGACATTTTCCCGTGTTCTTCACCATATGGATCCAGACAAGCAATATATTGTTGGTAATGCCACCCTCGTTGTTTATAAAATGCATAAATGGATTTTATATTCTTAGCAACTTTTGGAGTTACTACAGTCAAAATATTATATTCTACGTTATATTTATCTAGCAATTTTATATTTTTATTAATCTGTTCAAATGTTCCATCTCCAATTTTATTATGCCGTATCGAATCATGTATTTCTGGAAGGCCATCTACAGATACACCAACAAGGAACTTGTTTTCTTTAAAAAACATGCACCAATCATCAGTTATACCATAACCATTTGTCTGAAATGCATTAATAACCTGCAAGTGATTTCGATTGTATTTTTTTTGCAAATAAAGCGCCTTACGAAAAAAATCTAGTCCGCGAAGTGTTGGTTCTCCACCTTGCCAGGTATAACTTACACTTCCTTCCGAATGAAGCATTGTTCTCCTAATCATATTCTTCAATGTTTCTTCGCTCATCATTCCATAAAATTTTTGTTCTCTTTTTGCAGCTTCATCACAATAAAAGCAATAATCACATGTCATATTACATGCACCTGATGCCGGTTTAATTAGTACGCTTATATTTTTCATCCTATCCTCCAATAAATGATATTCCAACCTTCATAATGCCTGCCAAAGCCATAACCCCGATTGGATTCATTTTTACCTTCTGTAATAATACAACACATATCATAAAAATTACAACAAGAGTCCATTTTGTTCCAACCAGCGATATCATTCCTGTATTCCCCCAAAAAGCTGTAATCAGAATTGATATGCCAGCCGCTGCAATCATCGCCACCACTGCTGGTCTTAGAGAATTCAATATTCCTTGCAAAGCAGCCATATTCCGATATTTCAAATACAGTCTAGCAATTACTGTAACAATAATGCACGATGGTAAAATACATCCAAATGTTGCAACTAACGCTCCTAGAGTTCCAGCAATCTTTGTTCCAACAAATGTTGCCGAATTCACGGCAATCGGTCCTGGTGTCATCTGGGAAATTGTTATCAAATCTGTAAATTCTGACATACTAAGCCAATGATGCACCGTTACAACCTGCCCTCTAATCAACGGCATTGCCGCATATCCTCCTCCAAAACTAAATAAACCAACTTGCAAAAAGCTTAGGAATAATTCCCAATAAATCATTTACATCCTCTCCTTCCCGATAACGCATGTCCGAATAATTCCAATTATTCCAGATATAATCACAATGAAAATTACATTAATATTAAAAATACAAGCTGCTATAAATGCACCTATCATAATCAATACAGATACCACATCTTTTTTCGAAATTATTCCAGCTCCCATTTCATAACTAACAGAAGCAATCACAGCACCAACTCCTGCCTGCATTCCTTCTAGCATCTGACTTACAAAGTAGTTACTACGAAATGCATTATAACAAAACGATATTATGGAAATAATTAGAAATGGTGGAATCACTGTCCCGATAATTGCAACTATAGTTCCTAATATTCCTGCTAATTTGTACCCCACTACTATTGCTCCATTTACCGCAATTGCTCCAGGTGATGACTGTGCAATTGCCACTAAATCAAGCATTTCATTTTCCTCAATCCAATGATAGTCATCCACAAACTTCTTTTTCATCAACGTAACAATTACATAACCACCACCAAAAGTAAAAGCACTCAGATATAATGTTGAAATAAATATCTTCCACAGCATCTTCTTCTTATTTTTTTTCTCCATCTTCTTTCCCTTTCCTTTCATCGCTTTTTAGTATATTCTTGCTTGACACTTATGTAAAATACTATTATTATATACAAAATATAATGATTTTATTATATATTTTTAAGGAGGAAAATTATGACATTACGACATCTTCATATTTTTGTTTCAGTTTATGAACATAAGAGCATAACCAAAGCTGCAAATACACTTCACATTGCTCAACCCTCTGTTAGTCTTGCAATCAAAGAATTAGGAGAATACTATGGAGTTCAGTTATTCGACCGGATTGGTCGTGGAATTACTCCCACTGAAGCTGCTAAACATCTTTATGGTTATGCCATTCATATCGTCTCACTATTTAACGAAATGGAGCAACATATAAAAAACTGGGACAATATCGGGACTCTACGTATTGGGGCAAGCATCACAATTGGTACTCATATTCTTCCTGAACTGATCAAAGAATATCAAAAACATAATCCTGATCTTCGCCTTGAAGTCATTGTTAATAAGTCTTCAGCCATCGAACAACATATCCTCGATAATAAAATTGACATTGGTCTAATTGAAAATCAGTCCGAACATCCAGATATCATTTTGCGATCTTTTATGGAAGACAAACTTTGTGCAATCGTTCCACCAGACTCTTCCCTAGCTTCCAAAACGTCTATTACTTTAGAAGAACTAGCCCTACACCCGTTTCTCATGAGAGAGAAGGGAAGTGCTGGTCGTGAAATTTTGGATGCATATTTTTCTTTAAAAGACATACACATCCATCCATTATGGGAAAGTTCCAGTACTCAAGCGATTGTACAAGGTGTTGCAATGGGGCTTGGTGTTTCTGTTCTTCCTGAAATGATGATTAAAAAAGATATCCTGGAACACCGTGTTTCATATCTATCTTTTCCAAAACCTCTAAAAAGGAACCTAAATCTTATTTTGCATCGAAACAAACACTTGACAAAAAACATGAAATCATTTATCGAATATTGTATGTTATATTCAGAAAAATAGGAGAAACGATGTAATCCACCATTTCTCCTGTTTTTCTGAATTCGTATGACTTTTTCATTTCTTAAATTCTTTTACGATAATAATATCTTTATTATTTTTCGTATCCATTCGGATTCTGAGACTGCCATCTCCATGAGTCTGCACACATCTCATCCAGTCCTTTTTCAGCCTTCCATCCCAGAACTCTTGCTGCCTTTGCAGGATCTGCATAACACATCGCAATATCTCCGGCTCTTCTTGGTTTGATTTCATAAGGAATCTCTTTTCCGCAAGCCTTGCTGAATGCTTTTACCATATCAAGTACAGAATATCCGACACCCGTTCCAAGATTAATCACATCCAATCCCGGATTACTGAAAATATAGTTGATTGCTTTTACATGTCCCTTTGCAAGGTCTACAACATGGATATAATCACGGACTCCGGTTCCATCCGGTGTATCGTAATCATCACCAAATACTCCAAGCCTCTCAAGCTTTCCGACTGCCACCTGTGAAATATATGGCATCAGGTTGTTCGGAATTCCCTTTGGATCCTCTCCAATACGGCCGCTTTCATGTGCTCCAACCGGGTTAAAGTAACGAAGCAGGATAACATTCATATCCGGATTCGCCTTCTGTACGTCCGTCATGATCTGTTCCATCATAGATTTTGTCCATCCGTAAGGATTGGTACACTGTCCCTTCGGGCACTCCTCTGTGATTGGCATCTCTTCTGGACTTCCGTATACAGTTGCTGATGAACTGAATACAATATTCTTAACACCTGTCTGTTTCATCACATCCATCAGTGTCAGGGTTCCTGTTATATTGTTACGGTAGTACTCTAATGGCTTCTGTACCGATTCTCCGACTGCTTTCAGCGCTGCACAGTGGATTACTGCATCTACGTTTTCTTTTTCAAACATTTCTTTTAAAGCAGCTTCGTCCATTACATCTCCTTCATAGAATGTAATGTGCTTTCCGGTAAGTTCTTCTACCCGTTTTAATGATTCTTTTGATGAATTGCCAAGATTGTCATATACAACCACTTCATATCCTTCATTTAAAAGTTCCAGTGCTGTGTGGCTACCGATGTATCCGGCTCCTCCAGTGATTAATATCTTTTTTGCCATTATAGTACCTCCTATTTTTTATTTATCTAAAGTATAAGAATATTCCCATTAGCTGTACATACACAAAGTACAGGAAAATATATATTATCTTCTCTTAAATTCATTCCCTATTCTCTTCATGTCTATCCTCTGTATTCCCTTGTGTATCTCTCTGTATCTAAAGGGAAGATAAGAGGTATCTCTATATCTTATTTCTTTCTTTTCTTTTCTTTCTATATACTTATAAGTTTTCGTTACCCGTAGCGGGTTGGCCACGGAAGTAGTGGCCTTCTCCGTAAGTTCCCGGCTGCGTCCGCTGTCCGAATCGCCGTTCTGTAGAACCGCATCCCTTAGATGGACTCACAGCCGAAAGCGTTCCAGCGTCCTTCCGCTTTAGCCAAGGCGTTCGGCCAGCTAGGGAACGCCTACTAGCCGCAGACAAAAAAACATAGTTATCTTGTATGCAGCTAATAGGGGTTCAACAGTAAGGAAAATACGGAGGTCCACACAGTAACCTTCCTTCACTCTACATGCCCTCGTAATCAGCTTTCCATTTGTTTACAGCTGGTCTTCCTTCACCCAGGGTAAAATACCCTCATGTCTATTCCAGGCCTGGCAATTTATCTGCTCGTCACAGAACGGTTGCGTTCACCGTCAGCATTACCTAGCAGGAGGGTCCCCTGAATTTGTGTGCTCCATTACTTCTCATTTACTAGGATATTAGTGCGATTTTTCCCGCGGTAGAAATGCCGGAATGTGGCTCGCAACACCGGATGTCAGTATTAAGTTCTAAGGGGTAATCATTTTTCTCTTTTGGTAACTCTTTTAAAAACACTTTTACATATATTAGTATGTCAGAAACGTTTTGTAACTTTTGCATTTTATAAATTCTATCTCTTTTCCACTATTATCATCTCCTCCTTTATAGTAGTGTAAGATTCTTTCTACAACTCCTATTTCTGAACAAAATTTTTCAATCCAATATTTTCTCCATATTTCTTTTGTACAGTAAAAAATCTCCTACATGTAGTAGTATGACAGAAACGTTTTGCAACTTTTACATTTTTACAAATTCCATCTCTTTGAGACAGCCATCATCTTCTCTTTTATAGTAATGTCAGATTCTTTTTAGAACTCCTGTTTCTGGACAAAATTCTTCAATCCCTTCTTTTCCCTTATTTTTTTTCGTACAACTTTCAATAACTGTTCTTTCACTATTATCGCAATATGTATTTACCAATAATTATACGCCAAACCTCGTTCACCTTTCTGTCACTACTATATATGAGGGGAAACTATCATTGAAAGGAGTTGTAACTTTTAAAAAGTGCAAAACAAATTCCAAACCCCGGAACTAACGGCAGAACAACAGAATTTGTACAACACGATCATCGCCTTGCAATCATTAATCGAAAGTGCTACATTAAACACAGCAGAGATGTCGCAATACACGGACATGACATATGCAAAAAAGAAAAAACTAGTCAGCGAAATTTATTTCAAAGACAAAAAGCGCAAAGAGTTCTATGCTTGCAAAGACGGACGATATAAATCTTATAATCCACAATTTATTGCACCATCAGAAAAAGAGCTGGTGCAGAAACTCTATGATTACTACTTCAATAACACATTAGAAGATATCTACAAGCAGTGGGTGCAGCATCGTGCAGAAACTCAGATCGTATCTCAGAAAACGATTGAAGAAGACATCGGAATTTGGAACCGATTCATTGCAGATACCGAATTAGCAAGAATGCAAATTGCAGAGATCAAACCAGTACACATAATGAAATTATTCCAAATTTGGACCGGAAACGGAAAAATTACCAGAAAGGATTTCAACAACCGTAAATCTGTATTAAATGGCATCTTTCGTCATGCTGTGCTGAATGAAATTATTACATTCAGTCCTATTACCGATCTTCCTTGCAACACATTAAAGTTCAAATTGCCAAATGCTTCAAAAAAAGCTTACACAGTAGAAGAACGTACTATGCTACTGTCTTATCTAAGAACTTTAGAGCAAGATGCCTACACACTTGCAATTCAATTCGCATTTTATGGAATTTTTAGGGTAGGAGAAATCAAAGGATTAACTTGGGATACGAAGAACGAAAATATTATCACAATCAAGCAGCAATTGGTAGAAGAACGTACGTTGCAAGATGATATGACTTTCAGCCATCCTCACCGTGTCTTAAAGGATCCAAAGGGCAATCCTTTTTACAGCATACGCACCGAAGAACTTCCAGAAGCCGGAATTGCTATTCTGAGAAAAATGAAAGAACTTAATCCGAATGGAAAGCTTGTATTCATGCACGAGGGACGGCCGCTTACTACAGATACGTTTAATCGGCGTTTAAAAAAATATTGCGGTGAACTGGGGATTACATATCTTTCCAGCCACAAAATCCGCTTTACCAACGCCTCGATGCTTTTTGATGCTGGTGTAAAAGCAATTGACATCCAGCCACTGTTGGGACATTCAAATCTTGCGATGACCCAGCACTACATCGGACAACGTACTACCGAACGAGACTCAACAGAAATGGCCCGAATACTGGCCTAAGCCCTGTAAATACTGCCTGTACAACTTTGTACAACTTTTTATGTAAATCAAAAAGTGCCTCAAACCCTTTAATTATAAGGGTTTGAAGCACCTCAACCTAATGCCGCAGACCGGAATCGAACCGGTACGGGAGGTTAGTCCCGCAGGATTTTAAGTCCTGTGCGTCTGCCAGTTCCGCCACTGCGGCATACAAGATGAATCGCGCCAACTCCGAAGGAGTTGTGTGCATCGATGCGAAGCATCGCGTCACATTTCGTGATTACACTACTTGCAAATCGTGATAACTTACTATCACGAAATGGGACCAATAGGGCTCGAACCTATGACCCTCTGCTTGTAAGGCAGATGCTCTCCCAGCTGAGCTATGATCCCATATATTTTGTCGTTTCTCTCGAACCGACTTCGTTAGTATAGCATTAGTTTTTTGGAAAGTCAACTGTTTTTTTTGATTTTTTCAAATTTTTTCTACAATTTCTTCTATAACCGGAATAAATCAAAATCGCTGTGCGTTAATCTAATTCAAAAAAAGTCCCGCAAACACAAGGCCTGCGGGGCATTTTTATAAATCTTATACGATTCCCTGAGCCGTCATAGCATCTACGACTTTTTCAAATCCTGCAATGTTAGCTCCGGCAACATAGTTACCTTCCATTCCGTAACGTTTTGCAGCATCATCCATATTGTGGCAGATGTTAACCATGATGTTTTTCAGTTTTGCATCTACTTCATCAAATGTCCAGCTCAGTCTCTCACTATTCTGTGACATCTCAAGTGCAGATGTAGCAACACCACCGGCATTTGCAGCCTTACCAGGTGCAAAGATTACACCATTCTCCTGCAGATACTGTGTTGCTTCTAATGTAGTAGGCATGTTCGCACCTTCACATACAGCTACACATCCGTTGGCTACTAACTGTTTTGCATCTTCAAGATGAAGTTCGTTCTGTGTAGCACACGGAAGAGCCAGGTCTACTTTTACAGACCATACGCCACGTCCTTCGTGATATTCTGAATTAGGACGGTAATTCTTGTATTCTGTCAGTCTTGCACGTTTTACTTCTTTGATCTCTTTTAATGCTTCAACATCGATTCCGTCCGGATCATATACCCATCCTGTTGAATCACTTGCTGTTACAACTTTCGCTCCAAGCTGCTGAGCTTTCTGAATTGCATAGATTGCAACGTTACCTGCTCCGGAAACCGCTGCTGTCATTCCCTTGATGTCTTTTCCGTTGATCTTTAATAATTCTTCTGTTAAGTAAAGAAGTCCATATCCTGTAGCTTCTGTTCTTGCCAGAGATCCGCCGTAGCTTAATCCTTTTCCTGTCAGGACACCTTCATACAGGCCTCTGATTCTCTTGTACTGACCGAACATATAGCCAATCTCTCTTGCGCCTGTTCCGATATCTCCTGCCGGAACATCTGTATCAGCTCCGATATATTTACAAAGTTCTGTCATAAAGCTCTGGCAGAATGCCATTACTTCTCTGTCTGATTTTCCCTTCGGATCGAAATCAGAACCACCTTTACCTCCGCCGATCGGAAGTCCTGTCAGTGAGTTCTTAAAGATCTGCTCAAATCCAAGGAATTTGATGATACCAAGGTTTACAGATGGGTGCAGACGTAATCCTCCTTTGTATGGTCCGATTGCGCTGTTAAACTGTACACGATATCCTGTATTAACCTGAACCTGTCCTTTGTCATCTACCCATGGAACACGGAATTTAATCTGTCTTTCAGGTTCAACAAGTCTCTCAAGAAGAGCATCTTTTCTGAATTTCTCCTCGTTTGCCTCTACAACTACTCTTAATGACTCTAATACCTCTTTTACTGCCTGGTGGAATTCTGGCTCTGCAGGATTCTTAGCTACTACTTTCTCCAGTACTTCATCAACATATGACATAGCTTTCTACCTCCTAAATAATATACGTATCCTTTTCAAAGGCATCCTTTACTAAAAAACAGATGACTTACGCCATCTGTTTTTCCTGACGCCCTTGTTCTTTACTATTGTAAAGCAAACAAGTGTATCTGGCAAGATATTTTTACTGTTTTTTGCTATTTTTGCAACTTTTCATAAAATCCTTGCAGATATTGCAAGAATTTTATGCTTTTTCTTGTATTTTATTCGTTTTTTTGAAACAGAACGCACTCCAAATTGCATTTATTACAATACACAGAATTCTGTCCTTATCTCTGTCCGTCTCATTATCTGAAGTATTTTACTCCGGATTCGAAGATCTTCATATCCTGTTCTCCATAAATATTCATTGCCACGCTTCTGTTTCTTCTTTCTGAGTGTGCCATCTTACCAAGTACACGTCCATCCGGGCTTGTAATACCTTCGATCGCACAATAAGAACCGTTGACATTCCATTCTTCGTCCATCGTGATATTTCCTTCCGGATCACAGTACTGTGTTGCAACCTGTCCATTTGCAAATAATTCGTCCAGCCATTCTTTATTTGCAACAAATCTTCCTTCTCCGTGAGATGCAGGGTTGGTATATACGCCGCCAAGCTCTGCCTCTCTAAGCCATGGAGATTTATTCGTTACCACTTTTGTATAGACCATCTTGGAGATATGGCGTCCAATCGTATTGTATGTAAGAGTCGGTGAATCCGGTAACTGTCCTGTGATCTTTCCACCTGGTACCAGACCAAGCTTGATCAGTGCCTGGAATCCGTTACAGATACCAAGTGCCAGTCCGTCACGCTCATTCAGTAATTTTTCTACTGCTTCTTTCATCTTCGCATTCTGGAATGCTGTTGCGAAGAATTTTGCTGATCCGTCTGGTTCATCACCAGCACTGAATCCGCCAGGGAACATGATGATCTGTGACTGTCCGATTGCTTTTTCGAATACTTCTACCGAATCAACGATATCAGATGCACTCATATTTCTGAATACCTTTGTGATCACCTTTGCTCCTGCTCTTTCAAATGCTTTCGCACTGTCATACTCACAGTTTGTTCCTGGCATTACCGGGATAAATACTGTTGGCTGTGCGATCTTGTGGCTGCAGATATAGATATCTGATGTATCATATAATCCTGTCTCCACCTTCTCGTCCTGTCCTTCCGCTCCGGAATTGGTCGGAAATACCTTTTCCAGCGTCTCTTCCCATGCAGATACTGCCTCTTCTAATGCGATCTTCACATCTTTATATTCGATTGCCGCACTATCTGTCACTTCACCGATCACGGTATAGGTAATTCCAAGTTCAGATACCTTATCCGCAGGTACTTCTGCAATGATATCTCCGAATGCCGGTGCAAATAAATCTCTTGCATCTACATTATGCTCAATCTTCACACCCATGCCGTTACCGAATGCCATCTTGCTGACTGCTGCCGCAATACCATGTCTGTCTAACGCATAAGCTGCTACGATCTTGCCGCTGTGGATATCTTCGGTAAACTTACCATACTGTTCCATAACCTTTCCGTATGCAGGAATATCGTAATTATCCGTCTCAATACGAAGCCATACAAGTTTATCTCCGGCTTTCTTAAGTTCCGGTGAAATAATGTCTTTCTCTTTTGCAATGTCTACTGCGAAAGATACCAGTGTCGGCGGTACATCAATGTCTTCAAACGTTCCTGACATACTGTCTTTTCCGCCAATAGAAGGAAGGCCGTATCCAAGCTGTGCACTGTAAGCACCAAGAAGTGCCGCAAACGGCTGGCTCCATCTGTGTGGATCTTCTGTCATACGACGGAAGTATTCCTGGAATGTGAAACGGATCTTGCTGTAGTCACCGCCTGCTGCTACGATCTTTGCGATAGATTCTGTCACTGCATAGATTGCTCCGTGATATGGACTCCATGTTGACAGATATGGATCAAATCCGTAACTCATCATACTTACAGTATCGCAGTCTCCTGTTAATACCGGAAGTTTTGCCACCATTGCCTGCGTCTCTGTCTTCTGATATTTTCCACCATGCGGCATGAATACAGAAGCTGCTCCGATCGATCCGTCGAACATCTCTACCAGACCTTTCTGTGAGCATACATTCAGGTCTTTTAACATGCCAAGCCATTTTTCTCTTACATCTTTCACATCTTCTCTTACAAGGATACTGTCTTTTCTGTTCGGGATGTCAACTGCTACCGTTGTCTCCTGGTGTGCTCCGTTGGTGTCAAGGAATGCACGTGAAAGATTTACAATCTCTTTTCCTCTCCATGAAAGTACCAGTCTTGGATCTTCTGTTACAACTGCTACTTTTGTTGCCTCCAGGTTCTCTTCGGATGCATATTTCATGAATTCATCTACATCTTTTGGATCTACAACAACTGCCATACGTTCCTGTGATTCAGAGATTGCGATCTCTGTTCCGTCAAGACCGGCATATTTCTTAGGTACTTTATCAAGATCGATCTGAAGTCCGTCTGCAAGTTCTCCGATAGCAACGGATACTCCGCCTGCACCGAAGTCGTTACATTTTTTGATCAGCTTGCTGACTTCTTCTCTTCTAAATAATCTCTGGATCTTTCTTTCTGTCGGTGCATTACCTTTCTGCACTTCTGCCCCGCATGTTTCGATGGACTCTTCTGTATGTACTTTGGAAGATCCTGTTGCTCCGCCGCAGCCGTCACGTCCGGTACGTCCGCCAAGAAGAATGATGATATCTCCAGGATCCGATGTCTCTCTGATAACCGCACGTCTCGGTGCTGCTCCAAGCACTGCTCCGATCTCCATACGTTTTGCAACATAATTCGGATGATAGATTTCTTTTACCGCTCCGGTTGCCAGGCCGATCTGGTTACCATATGAACTATATCCATGGGCTGCTTCTCTGACCAGTTTCTTCTGTGGAAGCTTTCCTTTTAATGTATCCTTTACAGATACGGTAGGATCAGCGGCTCCTGTCACGCGCATTGCCTGATATACATAAGTACGTCCTGACAATGGGTCACGGATAGCTCCTCCAAGGCAGGTAGCAGCACCACCGAATGGCTCGATCTCTGTCGGATGGTTATGTGTCTCGTTCTTAAAGTTTACAAGCCACTCTTCTTCCACTCCGTCTACCTCGATCGGAACAACGATACTGCATGCATTGATCTCATCAGACTCTTCCTGATCCTGTAACTTTCCTTCACGTTTTAATTTTCTCATTGCCATCAGTGCAAGATCCATCAGGCAGACAAACTTATCTTCTCTTCCTTTGAAAATCTCACTGTGGTCAGCGATATACTGTTTATAAGTTGCTTCCATCGGCTCTCTGTAATCACCATCGCCGAACGAAACATCTGTAAGTTCTGTCGAGAATGTTGTATGACGGCAGTGATCTGACCAGTAGGTATCCAGAACACGGATCTCTGTCATAGAAGGATCTCTGTCTTCTTCTGACGCAAAATAATTCTGGATATGCTGGAAATCCTTAAATGTCATGGCAAGTCCGAGAGAATCGTATAATTCTTTCAGTTTGCTTTCTTCCATATCTTTAAATCCGTCAAAGATTTTTACATCTGCCGGCTCATCGAATACAGTAACCAGTGTCTCCGGTTTTTCTTCCTGTGCTTCTCTGGAATCTACAGGGTTAATACAATGCTCTTTGATTGCTTCGAATTCTTCATCCGAAACAGTTCCGTTTCCACCATGGATCACGTAAGTAGTCGCTGTACGGATTACCGGCTGCTCGTCTTCTTTGATAAACTGAATACACTGCACAGCGGAATCTGCTCTTTGATCAAACTGTCCCGGAAGAAATTCTACGGAAAAGATTCTGCTTCCTTCTTCTGCCTGAAATTCTTCTTTATATAATGTATCTACAGGTGGTTCAGAAAAGATGCCGTTACATGCTTTCTCAAATGTCTCATCCGATACGTTTTCCACATCGTAACGGATCAGTACACGGACGCTGTCTACGTCTTTGATTCCAAGATAGCTTCGGATCTCGGTCTTAAGTTCCTTTGCCTGTACATCAAATCCTGATTTTTTCTCCACGTACACTCTTTTTACATTGCTCATAAGTAATCCTCCACAAATGAATTTTTACACATTTTCTATTGTTAGTATAACACAACAATCATTATTTAATACAATTAATATATCTAAACGCTTTTATAACTTATACTTATCAATCATCTTTTTCCTCTTCCTTTTTATAATTTCTTTTTCCCCAAAACAATACAATCCATATCAGAACCAGCACTGCAACAAACACTTTACTGATGCGGATCACCATATCCAAAAAGAATCCTTCCGGAAGCATCCGTATCATATAATCCGTCTCCGGGTCGAATACCCACAGATTATTGGTAAAAAATAGCTTATGAAAAATCGTAAAACACGTTGTAAAATCTACACGGAATGCAATCCCCAGCAGTACGCCTATGACCAGCCAGGCACTCAGTGCGATCGAATATGTTCTGAAATACAGTCTCTTCCAGTCTTCTTCCCGTTTTCTCAGTACCGCCAGTATAACTGCTGCCACAGCCAGACAGATTACTCCGACTTTCATTCCTCCCAGGAACAGATTCCTGACATCACGCATATGCAGCCGGTCTCTTTCATTAAAGAAATCCTGCTCTCTTCCTTCCACTGTCGTCACAACCGACAGCTCCTCCTCTTTCCCGATCAGATAATTCATCATATGTTCTGTCACATACATGACATGGTCTATGCTCATATCCAGATCTTCCGTCACTTCATAGCGTTGATATTCTTTTTTATAAAACCTGTAATTACTGTCTCCATATACGGCCAGCCATATACTAAATATCAGTGCTGCCATCACTGCACACATCATGGCCGTAACAGATATGATCGTTGTTAGCTTCTTCAAGTCTTTTTCCTCCTGCTTTTCATTATTATAACACTTCTATTTATAAATACGGTTGTAATTTTCTTTCATTTCACTTATAATACAGTTAAGATTCATTAGGAGGACTTATCATGGATATTAACTATGAATTATATAAAGTATTTTACTATGTAGCTTCCACCTTAAGCTTTTCGGAAGCCTCCAAGCAATTGTTCATCTCACAGTCGGCTGTCAGCCAGTCCATCAAGGCACTGGAGAAGAAGCTGGATCAGACCTTATTCATCCGGAGTACCAAGAAAGTCCGTCTTACTACCGAAGGCGAGATCCTTCTGCGCCACATCGAACCGGCGATCAGCCTGATCAAGCGCGGCGAAAGCCAGCTCCTCGATGTCGGCGCACGCGGAGGACAGCTTCATATCGGAGCCAGTGACACGATCTGCCGGTATTTTCTGGTACCTTATCTGGAACGTTTCCACCGGGAATTTCCCGGAGCGCATATCAAAGTTACCAATGCGACATCCATTCGCTGTGTAGAACTCCTTGAGACCGGACAGGTGGATCTGATCGTTGTCAATTCACCGAATGCTTATCTCGGGAATGTTCCGAATGTAAAAAAAATCAAAGATTTTCAAGATGTATTTATCGCAGACAAGGCATTTGAGGAATTAAAAGGAAAGAAGCTCTCTTTCAAAGAACTTCTGAACTATCCGATCCTTATGCTGGACAGAAAAAGTACGACCAGTGAATATCTGCACAATCTGTTTCTTCAGAACCAGCTGGATCTGGTTCCGGAGATTGAACTCAGCAGTAATGATCTTCTCATTGATCTTGCCCGCATCGGACTTGGAATTGCATTTATTCCGGATTTCTGCCTTTCCCAGACCTCCGATTCGGATTCGCTTTTCATTGTCGAGACAAAAGAAGTACTTCCGGAAAGGGAGCTTGTCATCGCATATAACGAGAAAGTCCCGATATCCAAAGCCGCGCAGGAATTTTTATCTTATTTTTAATACATCTTTCGGATGCATGACGGAAAATACCATAGGAGCATATGTTCCTCATGGTATTTTTCTTTTTAATGCTGCTTATTTCGTATCTGTCTGTTCTTCCGCCTTCCAGAATTTTGCAATCTTTTCTTCAATATTTTCACTGTTACAGATCTGAAAATCATTCCACTCCCTCGGGAACACCTCCTGGCACTGTCTGTCCATAAACCGGTCATCCAACAGTGTGATCACACCTCTGTCCTGATCGGTCCGGATAACTCTTCCTGCGGACTGTAACACCTTATTCATCCCCGGATACAGGTAAGCATAATCGAATCCGTTCAGATTCTTCCGGTCGAAATAATACTTTAAAAGTTCCCGTTCCAGGCACACTTGCGGAAGTCCTGTCCCGATGATCATTGTCCCGATCAGTTTATCTTCCGTCAGATCAATTCCTTCTGAAAAGACACCACCCATCACACAGAAACCGATCAGGCTGTGTGCTCTTTCCTGTTCGAATTTTTTCAGGAATTCTTCCCGTTCCTGTTCCGTCATATATTGGGACTGTACTACAACTTCAATCTGTTCCTGTGGCAATTCCATGAATACTTCCCAGACTTTTTCCAGAAATCGATAAGACGGGAAAAACGCAATATAATTCCCTATTCTTCCTTTTATCACATGCATCACGTATTCTGCATACTTCCGGTACATCTCCGGTCCTCGCCTGGTATACTTCGTGCTGACATCATTTCCCAGAAGCAATAATCTTTTGTCTGGTTCAAATGGAGATTCCGCATAGATTGCATAGTCTTCCTTTGTTGTAGATAACAGTTTTTTATAATAATTGATCGGAAGAAATGTTGCCGAAAATAATATCGTACTATTTGCTTTCCCCATATATTCCTGCAGACATCCTGCCGGATTGACACAAAACAGATGCAGGTAAAACTTTCCTTCTTCACTAAGTTCTGAATAGATCAGATAATTTTCATCCTGCCGGTCATGAATATATATGAAATTACGGATACCAAAGTAAAACTCCAGCACCTCTTTCCGTATCACTTCATCTTTACACTCTTCTATAAACTCTTCCAGCTTCGTCATCAAAGACAGAAGCTTAATATACACATGTGACACACTGTTCAGTATCTGGCAGCCGTCACATTCTCTTTTTAATTCCAGAAGCTGCTTATTGCAGCTCTCCAACGCCGAGACAAGTTTCGGTTCCCCGTATTTTACCAGCTTTTTGATCTTCAGAAAATCCTCCTTGCAAATACTGCTGCTGTACATTGTCCTGCCGCGTTCTACCAGATTGTGTGCCTCATCGATCAGGAACAGGTATTCTCCTTTGACGCCGTCTCCGAAAAAGCGTTTCAGATGTGCATTTGGATCAAAAACATAATTATAATCACATATAACTGCGTCTACCCACTGTGATACATCCAGTGCCATTTCAAATGGACATACATTCCATTTTCTTGCCTGTTCTTCCAATACTTCCCGGCTCATCTCGTCTGTCGATGTGAGCAGTTCATAAACGGCATCATTTACACGGTCAAAATGCCCTTTTGCATATGGACACACATCCGGATTACAGATGGTTTCTTCACAGAAACAGATTTTTTCTTTTGCCGTCAATGTGATGACCTTCATCTTCAGATCCTGTTCTCTCAGAATCGCGAATGCCTGACTTGCCACCGTTCTGGTAATCGTCCTGGCCGTCAGATAAAAAATCTTTTCTCCCAGTTCTTCCCCGACAGCTTTCACCGCCGGAAATACGGCCGCCATCGTCTTGCCGACTCCGGTAGGTGCCTGGATGAATAATTTCTTTTTTCTTAAAATGGTCCGATATACAGACTCAACCAGTTTCTTCTGTCCATCTCTGTATTCGAATGGGAATTCTACGGTTTTAATGGAAGCATTTCTCTTTGCTCTCCATGTCATCTGGTATCTTGCCCATTTTTCATATTCAGATACCAGCTTTTCGAACCATTTCTTAAGTTCTGCCCGGGTATATGTCTCGCGGAATCTGCGGATCTCTTCGGTATCCAGATTACAATACGTCATCTGCACTCCGATCTCTTCCAGATTTTTTTGTTCTGCATAAATATATGCATAGCATTTTGCCTGTGCCAGATGCAAAAGCTGTGGCTCTTCCAGACGTTTCAGATCTTTAAATACACCTTTGATCTCGTCGACCACCACACGCTTCGGAAGTTCTATGATTCCGTCCGCTCTTCCTTCTACACTCAGGATAAATCCATCACACGGGATCTGATATCTTAACGGAACTTCTGCACGGTACTCTGCCCCCTGCTGTCTCTGGATTTTCCGGTGTATGCGGCTGCCCTGCTGCATGGCATCCTTATCTGCCCCTCCGGTCCGGTTGTCAATATCTCCATGTCTTAATATAAATTCCACCAGATTCCGCACCGAAATACGGATACACGGCTGTTCCAGATTCATGATCTGCTTTCCCCCAATCGTTCTTCATACATCGATCGAATTGCTCCCGTCATCCCTGCGATCACATCGATCACCGTCATGATATCTCCGCTCCGATTCTTCTGGTAAGCGTGATAGCTTCCCTGGATACAATAGCTGAGCATCACATTCATTGCTGTATCTTCTTTCAATTCCGGGTATTTTTCAAAGATCATCTGCTTGATGTTCCGCTCGATACTATCCGCAAAATGATTCGCCTGACTGCCGGAAAATAAAATCGCCGTCAGGGAATTCTGCGATACATAAGCCATCAGAAGTTCCCGTGCAAACTCTGCCGGATGCTCCAGCAGATATTCCGGATGCTGGATACTGTTCGCAATCGACTGTACTACTTCTTCTTCCATCGCATCTGACAAATCGTAGATATCTTTATAATGCGCATAAAAGGTAGACTTATTGATTCTTGCGCTTTCACATAGTTCTTTTACTGTTATCTTTTCCAAAGGTTTCCTGGAACGCAGTTCGATAAATGCGTTCTTGATTCCCCGCTCTGTTTTCTCAATTCTAAGATCCATCTTACCTCCCATTTCCCAACACTTTCTCATATTCGTCGGTTATCCATCCTTTCGTCGGTTTTGTTGGTGGATACCTCCTCGCATTTTTCTTATAATATAATTATAAATCAAAAAAGCAACTACTGTCCATTATCTTTTCGACAGTTGATCTTTTACGTTGCATTTTCACGGAGGTTAATATGGATTTTTACGGATTTTACACAGGAAAAATATTCGACGCTTATGAATTTCTCGGCGCACACCCGGACAAAGACGGAACCACATTCCGTACCTTTGCACCTGCCGCATCACGCATTACAGTCATTGGGGAATTTAACGACTGGCAGGAATGGGAACTGAACAAAACTTATGACGGCAATTTTTGGGAATGCTATGCCAAAGGTGCAAAGCCGGGCATGATGTACAAGTACCGCATCTACAGACAGGACGGAAACTGCATAGAGCACTGCGATCCTTACGGCTTCGGCATGGAACTACGCCCGGCCTTTGCTTCCATCATCCGCGATCTGTCCCACTATAAATTCAAAGACAGCAAATGGATGCAGAAGCGTTCGGTATGCAAGGACAAGCCGCTGAACATCTATGAACTGCATTTCGGATCATTTAAAAAGCCTTCTGAAAAAGCAGACGACTGGTATACTTATGTGGAAATGATCGATATCCTGATTCCTTATCTGAAAGAAAATGATTACAATTATATTGAGATTATGCCGCTCAGCGAACATCCATGTGATGAATCCTGGGGATATCAGAACACTGGATTCTTCAGTCCGACCGCCCGCTACGGAACTGCTGAAGAACTGATGAAATTCATCGATGCCTGCCATAAGAATGACATCGGTGTCATCATGGATTTTGTACCGGTACATTTTGCTGTTGATCACTATGCACTGTCCGACTATGACGGAACTGCACTCTATGAATATCCACACCAGGATGTCGGTGTCAGCGAATGGGGAAGCTGCAACTTCATGCACTCCAGAGGCGAGGTCCGAAGCTTCCTGCAGTCTGCTGCGAACTACTGGTTAAGCGTATATCATGTGGACGGAATCCGTATGGATGCAATCAGCCGTATCATTTACTGGCAGGGTGAACCGGCAAGAGGTGTCAACAATAATGCAGTAGACTTTATTCGTGAAATGAACCGCGGATTAAAAACACTGCACCCGACAGTTATGCTCTCTGCCGAGGATTCTACTTCTTTCGAAGGCGTAACAAAACCTGCTGATCAGGGCGGACTTGGATTCGATTACAAATGGGATATGGGCTGGATGAACGATACACTTGACTACTTCCGCACCGCACCGGAATACAGAAGCCGCGATTATCACAAGCTTACGTTCTCCATGATGTACTATTATAACGATGTTTTCCTTCTTCCGCTTTCACATGACGAGGTGGTTCATGGAAAGGCAACCATCGCCCAGAAAATGCATGGAGAATACGAAGAGAAATTCCCACAGGCACGTGCCTTCTATATGTACATGTATGCACATCCTGGAAAGAAATTAAACTTCATGGGGAATGAAATCGGACAGCTCCGTGAATGGGATGAAAAACGTGAACAGGACTGGGATATCCTGAAGTATCCAATTCACGATGCATTCCATCACTTCATGCAGAAACTGAATCATCTGTATATGACAACTCCGGCTCTTTCTGCCAAAGATTATGAGAATGCAGGATTCCAGTGGTTGGACTGCCATCAGGAAGAGCGCTGTATCTATGCGTTCGAAAGAACAGATGGAAAAGATCGTATCGTTGCTGTCTTTAATTTCTCGGATGAGGATCAGAAAGGATATGAGCTTCCAATAAAGGATGCAAAAGAACTGGAGGTAATCCTTGCAAGTGATGATGTAGCATTTGGGGGAGGTAAGAAGTATACGAAGAAGAAAGTGAAGGTTACGGATGGGAAAGCTGTGCTGGATCTTTCGGCTTATTCTGCGGTGTATTTCTTAATACATGATGCATTTTAATACTCTTATAATTTTATACTGCAAATCGTAACAAAAAGGGATTCTGATCTCAAATACACATTGTCCTGAATCCCTTCTTTATCCTATATTATTCACGGCACAGCCGTGAAAGTGGCTGACAGCCCCATAGTTACTGTATTTTAGCTGAATATTGCTTTTCACCTATCAAGTGAATGAAAAAAGGGCATTCATTTGTGGTAAAATTAAGGTGTCGAATCTTAAAAAATAACCCAAAGGAGCCCTTTATGAGTATTGTAAACACCTTAGCCTTAGAAAGCAATAGACAGATTAAAATAAATTTTGATGAAGGAGATTGATCCTCCGATGCAGGTCTGCTTCGAATGAATTCTATGAGGCACTTTCAAATATCGGCAAGCCGAATGTACAGCTGGAATAGCAACTATTAACGAACCGCTCTTTCTTTACTCAATACCTTCTCCACAACTTCCAACGGTACTTTTAAGATTTGTGAAATTTGTACCTTATCCTTAATACTTTCATATGCATTTTCTATCATCTGCGATGTCATTTGCTCTGTCACTTGTTCTGTTACCTGTTTTTCAAACTCCTGAAACTCATCTTCCATCAATTCTCTTAATGCATCACACATATTTTCTTTCACCTCCATCATCGCTTTCCAGTTTGCTCTGGTTATTACATCCATTGCAGCCTGATATAAGTTTGAATGTTTTTTTCCCTCATAAGTTTTTAATAGAAACTCTATTTCCCGTTTCCCTTTCACATCCTTCCTCAAACTCTGTAACCACAGATTTTCCTCCGGATTTAATTCCTTGGTAATCAACAATTGGATAGGAAATTCATCGCCTGTTATATAATATATTCCTGCTCCTTCTTTATGAATCTTCAAATCTCGATACTTCTGTAAATGCTGGATCATTGTTCTCGGATAATGATTGCATATAAACGTAATCGTTACTTCCTGCGGTTGAATTTCAAAAACATTTTCTGTATCAGCCTGATAAAAGCAGCTATAACCGTATACTTTATAAAAATCATTGATCGTAAGATAATCATCCGGACTTTTATATTCTATTATGTTATATTTTCTAAATATTTTTCCTATGTTTTTCTGAACTTTCTCGTTATCTTTTACTTTTATGATAAGCTCATCAATTTGCATCGGTTTCTTTGACAGCAAATGTTCCGGCTCAAACGACAGTTTTTCCCATTCATTTTCAAATTCAATCTGTATCGATGTCTGAAATGCCGGGTGCCATTCTATTCTTTTTGTAGTTTCTTGCATCCAGTTCTCCTTTCATTATAAATTTACATGTTACTTTTTGCAATTACAATTCGAGTTTTATGATAATCTATAAGTTAATTTATATAGATCAACTACTTTCTTCACTATTGTTTACATTTCGGGTATCTGTTTCAGAATATGAAACCATTACCGACAAGCCTTTGGCTTTTAGATTTCTTAAGAGAATAGATTACTCTCTAGATATAGTATACTTTAACACATTTGAATACATAAGTAAATAAAAAGCGTAGTATTTTGTCACAATCTTTTCACGAAGATTTTCATCAAAATACTACGCCTTTTATTCCTTCACACAATACTATCTTCTTCTCGGCACCACATGAATTGCTCCGCCTTCCAGCTCTTCTAATGCTTCCCCGATTCCTTCATTATAAGTCGGATGCGACCGCATTCCCTTAAGCATCTGCTCTACAGTCAGCCCATTTGTAATTGCAGTCACAAATTCTCCGATCATATCCGTTGCTCTGGCACACATCATCTGAGCTCCCAGAATCTTGCCGGTTGCTTCGTCTGCTACGACTTTGATGAAGCCCCGTTCTTCCTGCGTAATGATAGATTTTCCATTTGCACTCATGATGAACTTGCCGCATTTTACAGCAATTCCATTTTCTTTTGCCTGATCTTCTGTCATTCCTGCAGATGCGATCTCCGGATCTGTATAGACACATCCCGGAACAATACTCAGATCTATGGATGGTTCTTTTCCGGCAAGTTTTTCTGCTACCACGATTCCCTGGGCACTTGCCGCATGTGCAAGCTGTACACCAAAGATCAGATCACCGATTGCATAGACCCCCGGGATGCTGGATTCAAAGTTCGCATTCACCAGCACACGGCCGCGCTCCATATCTGGTTTTACATTTTCCCCAAACAGACCATCCGTATTCGGGCAACGTCCTACTGCACACAAAACGTAATCTGCCGTTACTTCCTGTTCCTGATCTTTCTCTATATAGTGACAGGTACAGGTTCCGTCTTCTGTTGTTACCCCCTGTACTGCAGCCGAAGTATGAATATCAATACCTCTCTTTTTCAAAATCATCTTCAAATTCTGACTGATCTCTTTATCCATATTCGGTACTAACTTTGGCATTGCTTCCAGGATTGTAATCTTGCATCCAAGGTTCGCATATACTGTAGCAAATTCCACACTGATAACACCGCCTCCGATAATGATCAGACTCTTCGGAGCTTCTTTCATCGCAAAGAGTGCATCACTGGTCAGGACTCTTTCACTATCCATTCCTGGAATTGGAAGTATTAATGGTTTGGAACCGCTGGCAAGGATAATATTTTCCCCTTCTAGCACAACATCTTCCTGTTCTTTCCTGATCCGCACTTTTTTTTCTTCCAAAAGCGTACCTTTTCCATCGTATACGTCTACGCCATTTGCCTTCAGAAGATGCTCGACTCCCTGCACCAGTTTGTCCGTTGTTTCTTCTTTATAAGCAACAATTTTTCCGTAATCATATGTTACATCCGAAGCTGATATTCCGAACCGTTCTGCCTCCTGCATTTTTCTGTATAACGAAGACGCATGGATCATTGCTTTTGCCGGGATACATCCACGGTTCAGACAGGTTCCACCGGCTCTTCGTTCTTCTATAATTGCCGTCTTAAGCCCGAGCTTTGCAGCTTTGATCGCAGCCACATATCCCCCCGGTCCGGCACCGATTACCACAACATCATATTTTCCGCTCATTTCATTTTCCTCCTGTAAAATCTGTGATCTTTACAAGGTTTTCTTATCATTTCTATAAATCTGTTTCCTGAATCCAGGCAATCACATCATTCATCATATTTTCGACATTCTCATCCTTCGACCAGAATAATCCAAGCTGCACACACATGGTTTCTTTTCGGTATTTGATTCCTTTTAAAAATTTTGGAATTGCCTCCGCCAGTTCAATGTTCAGCGCATCGGAATAGACTTCCACATCCTTAATCTTTCCTGCATCTACCTGAAACTGCATAGTAATCCCGCCCCATGCAAATCTGTGACTCATCTCGTACTGGAAGTCCAGTTTTCTTCCATACAGCCATTTCCAGGATGAAAAATGTGCCTTCTTTTCTTCAACCTCATCTGCATCCAGATCTTGCATCTTCTTTTCTTCCGATTTGAGATTATAAACCTCTTCAAAAGATTCGCGAAGTGCCTTCTTTAACTCTTCCAGTGTCAGCTCCGGAAGATATTCCCTCAGATTTGTCACTCTGGATTTTACAGAATCCACACCTTTGGATTTCAACTTATCTTTGGATACGGTCAGATATCGGGACAGTATTTCCTTGTTTACATCTACCATAATGGTCCCGTGATGATAGCAGTGTTTTTCCTGCTCATAAAATGCATTACCGGAGAATTTCTTTCCATCGATCAGGATGTCGTTTCTTCCGGATTTCTCTGCTTTCAATCCCAACCGTCCCATTGCATTTATGATTACCTGTAACTGTTTTTCCAGACTATATTCATCTTTATTTACCAAAAATGTAAAGTTCAGATTTCCCAGATCATGATAGACTGCTCCGCCACCGGAAAGTCTTCTCGCAAGATGACCATTCTCTTCTTCTAATTTTGTAACTTTACATTCTTTCCATGCGTTCTGGTTACGCCCGATTACAACAGTATTCTGATTCTGCCAGAGATACAAAATACACTCTTTATCCTCACAGTGGAGGAGTAAATACTCCTCCACTGCAAGATTCTTATATGGGTTCACCTGATCGCTTTCTATATATGTAAGCTTTGTGACCATAGCTGTTCCTCTCTTCACTTTTCCTTAAAACTCATACCTCAGATGTGGATGCCTTGCCGCATTGACCTCATCCAGTCTTGTAACCGGAGTTGTCACAGGTGCCTGATGTAACTTTTCAGGATCTGTCTCTGCCAGTTCATATAATTTGCGGAATACTGCGATTGCATCGTCCAGTGTTTCTTTCGATTCTGTCTCTGTCGGTTCAACCATCAGTGCTTCATCCACGATCAGCGGGAAGTACATTGTAGGTGGATGAATACCGTCGTCCAAGAGACCTTTCGCAATATCCATTGCTGAAATACCTGTCTTCTTTTTCAGATCTGCAAGGCTCATAACAAATTCATGCATGCATATCTCATCATATGCCATCGGATACAGATCTTTTAACTTATTCATCATATAGTTGGCATTCAGTACTGCATTCTGACTTGCTTCCGGGATGCCTTCTCTTCCGAGTGTCTTGATATAGGTCAGAGCCTTTACTACTACAAGGAAGTTGCCGTAGAAGCTCTTCATCTCACCGATACTGTTTGCCGGTTTTTCCAGATGTAACGTCTCTTCACCTTCCACCAGATAAGATGGCAAGAAGTCGGATAACATTTCCTTACATCCGACCGGGCCGCTTCCCGGACCACCACCGCCGTGTGGCGTGGAGAATGTCTTATGAAGATTCAGATGAATCACATCAAATCCCATATCTCCTGGGCGTACCGTACCCATAACTGCATTTAAGTTCGCCCCGTCATAATAGCAAAGACCGCCGCATTCATGAATGATATTCGTAATTTCCAGAATATTCTTATCAAAGAGACCAACTGTGTTCGGATTGGTAAGCATCAATCCTGCCACATCATCTCCTGCTGCCTCTCTTAATTTTTCAATATCTACACCTCCATCCGGTGCGGACGGAATACTTACAACTTTATATCCGGCCATTGCCGCACTTGCCGGATTCGTTCCATGTGCAGAATCCGGTACCAGGATCTTCGTTCTCTTCTCATCATTTCTGCTCTCATGATAAGCTTTGATCAGAAGAAGTCCCGTAAATTCACCATGTGCTCCTGCTGCTGGCTGTAACGTCATACGGTCCATTCCCGTGATCTCACAAAGGGAATTCTCAATCTCCCCAATAACTTCCAGACATCCCTGTACGGTATGCTCCGGCTGTAGCGGGTGGATTTCTGTAAATCCAGGCAATGAAGCCATATCTTCATTGATCTTCGGATTATACTTCATCGTACATGATCCAAGTGGATAGAACCCGTCATTCACTCCATGTGATTTCTTAGCAAGTTCTGTATAATGTCTACTCAGTTCTCCTTCTGAAAGTTCAGGAAGATGAAGCGGCAACTCTCTTTTATCTTTTTCCTCAGGTAAATAAATCTCTACATCCGATGCCGGTAACAGATCACATCCTCTTCCCGGTCTGCTTTTTTCAAATACTAACATGCCGGCACCTCCTTTAAGATCCGAATCACCTGATCCATCTCTTCTTTTGTATTAACTTCCGTACAGCACCACAGAATATGATGCTCATCCAGTGGATATCCGCCAAGGATTCCCTTGTCTTCAAGTGCCTTTAATATCTGTTCTGCCGGTATTGCAGATTCTGTCACAAATTCATGGAAGAATTCTGCCTTGTTACATATCTTATATCCTATTTTTTGCAGCTCTTCCGCAAGGTAATGTGCCTTGGAAGTACAAAGTACCGCAGCCTGTCTGACACCTTCATTTCCCATTGTTGCAAGATATACTCCGACTGCCAGTGCACAAAGTGCCTGGTTCGAACAGATATTGCTGGAAGCTTTTTCTCTCCGGATATGCTGTTCTCTTGCCTGAAGTGTCAATACATATCCGGTCTTTCCGTTATGATCGACTGTCTCACCAACAATTCTTCCAGGAAGCTTTCTCATCATTGCTTCCTTACTTGCCATGAATCCCAGATAAGGACCTCCGAATCCAAGTGAAAGTCCAAGTGGCTGTCCTTCACCAACTGCCACATCTGCCCCATATTCTGCAGGCGTCTTTATCACTCCAAGTGAAATCGGGTTCACACCCATCACATATTTTGCTCCTGCATCGTGTACAATCTCACCGATCTCTTCTGCATCTTCCAGATTACCGTAATAATTCGGATGCTGGATATATACACATGCAGTCTGTGCATCAATGTGTTCCTTTAAATATTCTTTATCTGTCAGTCCGTCTTTTTCCGGAATAACTTCCAGTTCCATTCCGTTTCCAAAGCAGTATGTCTCTACCACTTCCATTACATATGGCGGAACAGTTCCTGATATCAATGCTTTATGTCTCTTTCTTTCCTGACACATTGCAACACCTTCTGCCGCTGCAGTTGCACCGTCATATACAGATGCATTGGATACATCCATTCCGGTCAGATCGCAGATCATCGTCTGATATTCGAAGATTGACTGTAAGATTCCCTGACTGATCTCTGCCTGATATGGCGTATATGCTGTCAGCAGATTTTCTTTGGATGTCACATTTTTTACCATGGCAGGGATAAAATGTCTGTAAGCTCCGGCTCCGCGGAAGATTGTCCGGAACACCTGGTTCTTTTCTGCAATCTGTTCCATCTCACGCCGCACTTCAAACTCTGTCTTTCCTTTCGGAATATCCAGTTCCCCTTTTAATTTTACTTCTTCCGGAATATGTGCAAATAAGTCCTCAATGGACGAATAGCCGATTTCCCGAAGCATTTTTTTCCGTTCTTCTAACGTATTCGGTACATAGCTTCCCATCGCTTTTTCACCGCCTTTTTCAATGACTTAGGTTTACTCCTGCTCGCTTTCCACAAATGCTTTATATTCATCTGCAGTTAAAAGTTCTTCCGTTGCTGATACGTCTTTTACTTTGATAAACCATGCTTTATAGGCATCATCATTGACCAGTTCCGGTGTATCTAAAAGTTCTTCGTTAATCTCTGTTACTTCTCCGGTTACCGGTGAATAGACATCTGACACTGCTTTCACAGATTCCACATCACCGAACACTTCACCTGCTTCTACGGTATCTCCTACTTCCGGAAGGTTAACAAACACCAGATCTCCAAGTTCTGACTGTGCATAATCTGTCAGTCCTACAACTGCTGTATCTCCGTCTAATGCTATCCATTCGTGTGATTTTGAATATTTTAATTCTTCTTTTAAAATCATGATATTGTTCTCCTTTATATCTTTTTATTATATCTTTTTATTTTTCTCTTTTATAAAACGGAAGTGCAACCACCTCTGCAGCCACTCTTCTTCCACGCACATCTGCTTCTACTGCATCCCCAATTTCTACAGAATCCGCATCAACAAGCGCCATTGCGATCGGATAACCAAGGTATGGACAATGCGTTCCGCTCGTTGTGTGACCAATCTTTCTGTCTCCTGCATATACATCCTGATGTTCACGGATAATTCCTCTTCCTGTTACCTTAAGACCGATTCGTTTGATGGGCGGAGTCCCCTTCTCCTCTAAAGCTGATTTCCCAATAAAATCATTTTTCGCCATCTTCACTGCGAACTTCAGTCCGGTCTCAAGAGGAGTGATATCATCGTTCATTTCATGTCCATATAATGGCATTGCTGCCTCCATACGGAGCGTATCTCTTGCGCCCAGTCCGCAAGGAACGAGTCCTTCTTCCTTTCCTGCCTCTAACAATGCATCCCACATTTCTTCTGCTTTCTCACTTGCCAGATACAGTTCCACACCATCTTCACCTGTGTATCCTGTCTTGGAAACGATACATGGGATTCCTGCAACTTCAGCATCGAATACTGCATGGTAATATTTCTTTGGAATATTCTCTTCTGCGGTCAGCTTCTTAAGGATCTCCATTGCTTTCGGTCCCTGCAGTGCAAGCTGTGCATACTCGGATGATACATCTTTGAATGTTACTTTGCCAAACTGATGACGTAACATCCACTGATAATCTTTGTCTTTATTTGCTGCGTTTACAACGATAAAGTAGTGTTCATCCGATTTCTTATATACGATCAGGTCATCCACTGTCCCGCCGTGTTCATTACACATCGGGCTGTATCTTGCCTGTCCGTCTACCATATTGGTAAAATCATTCGTCAGGATCTGGTTCAGATTCGCCAGAGCATCTTTCCCTTCACACAGTACTTCTCCCATATGTGAGACATCAAAAAGTCCTGCCTGTGTACGTACTGCCATATGTTCTTTGATCACACCTGTTTCATACTGTACCGGGAGAAGATATCCCCCAAATTCTACAATCTTTCCACTGGCTTTTACATGCGCATCATAAAGTGGAGTCTTTAATTCCATTGCTAATACCTCCTAGTTGTAAAGTGGATACTTGCCACAGATTTCATTTACTGCTTCACGGATCTCATCTGCTTTTGTATCAAAATCTGTAACCGTCATCTTGATCAGTTTTGCGATGGTCTTCATATCTTCTTCTTTCAGACCTCTCGTTGTCACTGCCGGTGTTCCGATACGGATTCCACTTGTTACGAACGGACTTGCCGGATCATTCGGCACGGCATTTTTATTCACTGTGATATAGACTTCATCCAGTCTGTTCTGCAGTTCTTTTCCTGTGATATTCATATTCTGCAGATCCACTAACATCAGATGATTGTCTGTTCCGCCACTTACCAGATTGAAACCTTCGTCAAGCATTGCCTGTGCAAGTGCTTTCGCATTTTTGATCACCTGCTGCTGATATTCTTTGAATTCCGGTTTCAAAGCTTCTCCGAAACAGATGGCCTTTGCAGCAATAATATGCATCAGCGGTCCTCCCTGTGTTCCAGGGAAAATGGCTTTGTTGATCGCTTTTGCGTATTTCTCTTTACACATGATCATACCGCCTCTCGGACCTCTGAGTGTCTTATGCGTGGTCGTGGTTACAACATCTGCATATGGGACCGGGCTCTGGTGCAGTCCCGCTGCCACAAGTCCTGCAATGTGTGCCATATCTACAAACAGATATGCCCCGACCTCCTTTGCGATATCTTCAAAGATATCAAACCGGATCTCTCTTGGATATGCAGATGCGCCTGCAACGATCATCTTTGGTTTGCATTCCTGTGCGGTCTTACGGATCTCATCATAATCCAGATATCCGTCGTCGTTCACATTGTATGGTACGAAATGATATAAGATTCCGGATAAATTCACCGGTGAACCATGTGTCAGATGTCCGCCGTGTGCAAGATTTAATCCCATAACCGTGTCCCCTGGTTCCAAAAATGCCTGATACACTGCAGTATTGGCATTGGCTCCTGAATGTGGCTGTACACATGCATGTTCACATCCGAACAATTCTTTTGCTCTTTCGATTGCCAGATTCTCCAGAATGTCCACATCTTCACATCCGCCGTAATATCTCTTTCCCGGATAACCTTCCGCATATTTATTGGTCGGTACAGTTCCCATTGCCAGCATAACTGCCGGACTTACGATATTTTCAGATGCGATCAGTTCCAGATTTCTTCTCTGTCTGCCAAGCTCTAATGAAAGTGCTTCCCCAATTTCTTTGTCACATTCTGTGATGTAATTTGTTACATCTTCGATTCTGTTCATTTTTGTTTTACCTCCTTCGGAATCTGCCTGCTTTTCATGCCCATTCCCCATTTTAAGCATTAAAAAAGCAGGCAAAAAATACTTTCTTCTCAAAAGTGTTTTTTGTCTGCCTCTGTCCTTTTACCTGAAAGATTACTTCTTCGGTACAATTCTAATTGTTCTCCAGAGCGTCGTCCGAATTCGTTCCTTTTACCTGAGAGTTTTTGCATGCCCCTTCGGCTCCTATGCTGCGTGCTATCTTTACTTTCTCATTTATGCACTTTGTATATAGGTATCTCACAAATTCATCCATCAACTATGCAATTAGCATAACAGGTTATCTTCTCTAAGTCAACAGTAAATCCATAAGTTAATTTTTTATCACAAAAATGGTATCTTCTAAAGTTTATTCACTGCTTCCGCAAGATAATCATTGCTTACTTCTGCAAAGTTCTCATTCTCCACTGCCTCTGCAAGGCTTGCATCGATCGGCATCTTACCGATGACCGGAACGCCGAGTTCTTCTGCCACTTCGTCGATGTGGCTCTCGCCGAATACGGAGATCTTACGTCCGCAGTCCGGACATTCCAGATAACTGTAGTTCTCCACGATTCCAAGTACCGGGATATCCATCTGTCCTGCCATGTTGTAAGCTTTCTTTACGATCATGCGTACCAGATCCTGCGGAGAAGTTACGATCACAATGCCTTCTACCGGAAGGGACTGGAATACGGTAAGCGGTACATCACCGGTTCCCGGCGGCATGTCTACAAAGAGATAATCCAGTTCTCCCCATGCAACATCTGTCCAGAACTGCGTGACAACACCTGAGATGACCGGACCTCTCCAGATAACCGGATCATCTTCTTCCGGAAGTAAAAGGTTGATGGACATGATCTTCGTTCCATCCTTTGCCTCACATGGGAAAATATTTTCTCCATCCCCTTTTGCTTTTTCATGGATTCCATACATCTTCGGAATGGATGGACCTGTGATATCTGCGTCCATGATACCTACAGAAAATCCCTGTTCTCTCATCAGCCTTGCAAGCGATGCGGTAACCATAGATTTTCCAACGCCGCCTTTTCCGCTGACAACTGCAATCACATGGTTGATGTGTGATTTTTTATTTTCCGGTTTGATCAGACTCTGCGGTTTGCTTCCGCATTCACCTGCATGGGAACAGCCCGCACAATCAGACGGGCTGCAGCCTGTTTTTTGTTCTTCTGCCATTTGTCTTACTCCTCTACAGCCGCAATAAGTTCTACTTCACACAGAACTCCCTTTGGAAGTGTCTTTACTGCAACACAGCTTCTTGCCGGTTTTGATGTAAAGTATTTTCCATATACTTCGTTGAATGCTGCAAAGTCACTCATATCTGCAAGGAAGCATGTTGTCTTTAATACCTTGTCAAATGATGTTCCAGCTTCTTTTAAGACCTCTCCTAAGTTCTTACATACCTGCTCTGTCTGTGCTTCAATTGTAGTTGCTTCTACATCATTCACTTCCGGATTGATTGCGATCTGTCCTGCTGTATACAATACTCCGTTGTGTACATATCCCTGTGAGTATGGTCCAAGTGCCTTTGGTGCTTTTTCTGTTGCTACGATTTTCATAATGTTATTTCTCCTTTGCTACTTCATATAATTTCTGTGCGATACACACATCAAATAATCCCATTCCAACCGATTTGAAATATGTTGTCTGACCTTCTTTGATCTCTTTTTCCCCCGATACGAGATATTCATGCATCAGTTTTATGCGGTCTTTTGTAAGTTTTCCACTTGCCAGGGGCTGGCTTAGATCTCCGCTTTCCTCACATGCGTATGGCAGTTCAATGTATACATTGTCCACCAAATCCAGTACTGCATCCGGGATTTCCCTCATCTCCGGCATATAAGAGCCGATCGCAATGATGCATTTTCCTCTCAGAAGTTCTTTGTCATCTGGAAGAACAGGTGTGGTAGAAGGAGTTGTTGTACAGATGATATCACTGTTTCGTACAAGCTCTTCCACTGCTTTACATTGTACTACCTTTACATCTTCCTTATCAATAGCTTTTTTCAGTCTTTCCAGATAATCTGTCAGATCACGGTCACTGTGGTTGAACACATATACAGTATGGATATCTCTTGCCGCACATGCATACACAGCCTGATGGAATCCCTGCATTCCTGCTCCGATGATTCCTACGGTGCGACAGTCTTTTCTTGACAGATGACGGATCCCCACACCGCCGACAGCTCCGGTTCTCCATGCCGTTACCGATTGCCCGTCCATAACAGCAAGCGGCGCGCCTGTCGTATAATCATTCAGTAACACGATACCATCGATCGACGGCAATCCCAGTTTAGAATTCTCCGGGAAGATCGACAGGATCTTTGTCCCTATGATATCCTTTGTGTAACATGGCATATACATGAGCTGCTTATTTTCATGTTCTACCGTTGGTCTTGGCGGCATATAGAACTCGCCTGATCCATAGATCCGGTATGCCTCTTCGATCTGATCCATCATCTGATCCGGATCGACCATTTCTTCGATCTGCTCCTTGCTTAATACGATCATTTTACATTTCCTCCAGTTCTTTTTGTTCCCTTGTGACATCTCTCAGCCACTTGTATGTCAAATACCGCTTTAAAGTAATCGGTACTTTGATCAGTTCATCACTCATCAGTATAACATATACGACCGGCACACTGGCATGCAAAATAAATGCCGCCACTGCCCCGAGTAAAATGGAGAATCCCCACATCGTCGATACATCCATGATCAATCCGAATTTCGTATCCCCGCCTGCACGGAATACCCCTACTACCATTGTGGTATTAAATGCCTGTGCCACGGTAAAATACGACATAACGAAGAACATGAAACTTAAGTAATTCTTTGCCGGTCCGGTCAGTGCCAGATTCGCATTGGCGATTGGTGCCGAGATCAGTATCAGCACACCACCCAGGATTCCAAGAATCAGACTTAACCACACGAAACGTTTTCCGTATGCCTTTGCCAGTTCCATCTTGCCTTCCCCGATCGTCTTGCCGAGATAGATCGCCGTTGCATGGGAAATCCCGAATGTTACGACTGTTGCAAGCTGTCTTGCCACCTGCGCCACCGAGTTGGCTGCCACTGCTGCGCTTCCAAGATGCCCGATCACCGCCGTATTCGCCGACGTTCCCAGTCCCCACATCAGTTCATTTAATACCACCGGCATAGAATAAACTGCGAAATCTTTTAACAGAACCTTATCGATCTTCACCATATCTTTAAGCCGGATCCTTACTACTTTATTTCGGAAGATGGCATAAACGAGAACCATCACTGTCTCGGCTGCTCTGGCACACAATGTACCGATTGCCGCACCCCTTACTCCCATTACCGGGAATCCAAATAGTCCGAAGATCAGAACCGCATTTACCACAATATTCATCAGCAATGAAATCAGATAAATAAATGTAGCCACCATAACCCTCTCGATACTGCGCATAATATTCAGATACACCTGTGTCACCGCCATGAACACATAGGAAAATCCTACGATTCTTAAATACTTTACTCCTTCTGCAATAACTTCCGGATCAGAGGTATAGATCCGCATCAGTGTCTCCGGCATGCCAAGGGCTGCTCCTGCGAATACTACCGCAACGATGAGTCCGGCACTTAATCCCATACCCAGGACTTTCTCTATCGTTCTGGTGTCTTTCTTTCCCCAGTACTGCGCCGTCAGAACGGTTGCTCCGGAAGTCACTCCGTAAAAGATCAGTGTCATGATGTATTGGATCTGTCCTGCAAGAGATGCTCCGGATAACACCTTCTCTCCGACTTTTCCAAGCATAATCACATCCGTCGCCGTGACTCCGACATTGATCAGATTCTGGATTGCGATAGGAATAACCAGAGCAAATACGTTCCGGTAGAATAGCTTCCAGTTGATCGCTTTTGTATATTCATTATTTGCTTTCATCTATTTCTCACTTTCTGCTTCTTTGTAAATAATATACCGCAAGCTGTGTCCGGTCCCTCAACTCCAGTTTCTCGAGCACATTGCTGATATAATTCCGAACCGTTCCTTCGCTTAAGCAGACTTTCTCCGATATCTCTTTGTTACTGAGTCCCTCAGCAACCAATGCTGTGATCTCCAGTTCCCGTTCTCCGATTCCGTAACTGTTCCAGTCAAATGTCTGCTCTTTTTCTTTCTGCTCCTTCTGAAGCAATCCCGGGATTCTGGACATGATCGCAGTTCCGAATACGGTCTGATTCATCTGCACCGCCTGCAGTGCCGGAAGGATACTGCCGTAATCCTGTTTTATCAGATATCCTTTCACACCATATTTTAATGCTTTTACGATGTACTCATCATCAGAAAACGTGGTAAGCAAAAGAATCTTTGCATCCGTATGCCTTTTCAAAATCTGTTCTGCGGCATCCAGACCGTTCATATCCTTCATACGGATGTCCATCAGAAGAACATCCGGCAGCAGTTCATCATATAACCGGACGGCATCTTTTCCATCCTGTCCGGTGCCAGTTACCTCTACTTCTCCTCCTGCTTCCAGGATTGTCTTTAACGCACTGGACACCAGGATATCATCATCTACAATTACTATCTTCATCTTTTCCCCTCATTTTTTGGAACCGTAATAAATATCCGGAAGCCATTTTCTTTCTGGATCTGTATGGTTCCGCCAAGCATGCGGACACGTTTTTTCATATTCTCGATCCCGATTCCGCTGCTTTCTGTATTTTCTGTTTTTCGAACGTTTCCGGTCTTTCCGGCACTTTCCTGCTCTATATATTCTTCCCCGTCTCCATCTGACTGGATCCGCTTATCTGACGTTCCATTATCTTCTATGATCAGCTGATATAGTCCGGGATGTTCTCTTGCCAAAATCTTCACCTCATTTGCATTGCTGTGGCGCATCACGTTATTTAGTGCCTCTTTCGTAATGGCTATAAAGCTGTATTTGATCTCTTTTGGAATATCATATCCCATATCATAAGTAAGCTGTACCGGACAAAAACGGAATTCTTCTGCCAGCGATTCCATCACTTCTTTTAAATTTACCGACTCATCATGCAGATCGTGCACGCTCTGTCTTACATTCGTCATGGCTTCGTTCAGCGTCTGATCCAGCTGCTCCATCGGGACTTTCAGATTCTCAGCCTGATTAACAGTCTTTAATGCTCCCACCATCAGGATGGACCGCGACAGCATATGTCCCACATTGTCATGGATCTCTCTGGCGATACGATTCCGTTCTTTCAGTGTGGCCAGATATACTTCTGTGTCCTGCTTTTCCAGCAGATCCTGATTCTTCTTTTCCAGCATCAGTGTCAGTTCTCTACTGTCATCTCTGGCCCTTTTATATTCCTGCTCCAATTCATTTAGCCTCCTGGTCCGTCCATATAACAGAACTGCTGCTGCCAGCCCGGCAACAATAAGCATCTCTTTTTCCAGCCCGTAATATTCCCGGAACGCCGGCGCCTCACAGGCCACGATTATACCACCAACCCCTATATAAACCGGAGAATAAAAGCATAGCATATTATATAAAACCACCGGGAGAAATATCCACATTTCTTTGAAAACAATTCCGGTTGCCACGAAAACAATCGTCATAATATAATGCAGATACTTTTCTTCCCCTACCAGATTCACACAGGTATAGATACACACAAGCAGAATAGCGATAACCGCAGGAAGCCCTGTTTCCGCTGTCACCAGAAGTCCTACTCCGTAAAGGAACAAAAATCCTTCATCTGTTATCTTTCTCATTCTTTTCTCCTATATTACATTTGTCACATTCAACTTATGACCTGTGACACTACCATTATAATCAGCCATCCGCTATACTACAAGTAACAAATCATCAAGGAGGAAATCTTATGCTTGTACATATAGAAAATCTTGTAAAACGTTACGGTGATCTGTTAGCGCTTGACCACCTGTCACTCGACATCGAAGAAGGTGAGATCTTCGGACTGCTCGGACCAAACGGTTCCGGTAAAACCACCGCCATCAACTGCTTGCTCGCACTGTTAAAATATGACAAAGGAACGATCACGATCTTTGGAAAGGATATGAAGCCGGACAGCTACGATATCAAGCAGGATATCGGTGTTGTCATGCAAAACGTTGCCGTCTTTGAGCAGATGTCCGTCTATGAAAACATCGATTATTTCTGCGGACTCTATATCAGAGACAAACAAAAACGAAGAGAACTCGTGGAAGAGGCCATCGCATTCACCGGTCTGTCCGATTTCCGTAAGATGCGCCCGAAGAAACTCTCCGGCGGACTTCTACGAAGACTGAATATCGCATGCGGCATTGTCCATAAGCCCAGACTCATCATCATGGATGAACCGACCGTTGCTGTAGATCCTCAGAGCCGTAATAAGATTCTGGAAGGGATTCTGGAACTCAACCGTCAGGGATCTACCATCATCTATACCTCTCACTACATGGAAGAGGTGGAACAGATCTGTACCCGTATCGCGATCATTGATCATGGCCGTGTACTTGCTTCCGGCACAACCGAAGAACTAAAAAAAATGATCAAGACCGGTGAGACGATCACGATCGAAGCGGTTGCGTTAACGAAAAACAACCTGGCAGATATCCGCTCCCTTTCACATGTATTTGACTTATCATACCAAGATCAGACAATGATCCTACGCTGCAGCGGTGCAAAACACAATCTGATCCGGGTACTGAATTACCTGCAGGAACAGGACATTCCATTCGGACGCGTCTTCTCCGAGCTTCCGACTCTCAATGATGTCTTCCTTGAGATCACAGGAAAAGAACTCAGGGATTAAAGGAGGGACACTTTATGTTACATTTATTAAAATATCAATTCTTACAGACAATACGTTCCCGCTCTATCATGTTCTGGGCTCTCGCATTTCCGCTCATCCTTGGAACCCTGTTCTATGTGTCCTTTGGAAATACCGGTCTTGCAGGAACCGGAGAGACTGACTGGGAACCGGTTCCTGTTGCCATCGTCACAGTAGACAGCAGTTCCGCAAATGCGGCATCTTTCCTGACATTTCTGAATGAAACGGATCAGGACATGATTGATATCCATTCTTACAAGACAGAAAAAGCTGCCAAAAAAGCGCTCCGGCGGGAGGAAATATCCGGCATCTATTACGTGAAGTCGGTTCCTTCCCTTACCATTGTTTCCAATGGCATTAACCAGAGCATTCTGTCTTCCCTTCTGGACAGCTATGAAAAGAATGCTGACATGATCCGGGATATTGCCACACAGCATCCGGAAAAGCTTTCGGACGCCCTTTCATCCCTGAACGACTACCAGACACTGGTGAAAGAAAAGTCCTTAGGCGGACATTCCTTAGATCCGACACTGACTTATTTTCTCGCACTGATTGCATTTGCCTGCTTAAGCGGAGTCTACTTAAGCATCCATTCCACGGTTCAGCTTCAGGCGAACTTAAGTGCACTCGGAGAACGGCGCAGCATCACACCGACCCACAAACTTTCCCTGATTCTCGGCGATCTGCTGGTACTGGAAAGTATTCATTTCGTCAACATCCTGATCCTGGAGCTTTACCTTACCCAGGTACTTCATATCAGTCTTGGGCATGACATTCCGAAACTTCTTCTCATTACATTTATGGGAACCCTGATCGGTATCTGTCTCGGAATTCTGATCGGATGCGCCGGCAAACTGTCCTACAGTGTCAAATCCGGAATCGGTGTCCTCGTTACACTGTTGCCGAGTTTCCTTGCAGGCCTGATGTTCGGTGGAATGAAAAATGTGATCGAACAGCACTGCCCGGTCATCAACCGGATCAATCCTGCCAGTGTCTTAAGTGATGCATTCTACTGCCTCAGTGTCTATGATGATGCTGTCCGCTACCGCAGGTGTATCCTGATTCTTGTAATCATGTGTCTGCTTTGTATCAGCTTCTCATTTCTTATGATAAGGAGGGAACGTTATGACAGTATTTAAAGGATTTTTAATCATAACCAAACGCAATCTCCTGATGGTATTCATGTATCTGGCAATCTTCCTTACGATCGGAATCCTTGCCTCCGGCAGCGACAGCAATACTTCCGGCACCGGGTTCCATGCCCAAGCACTCACGGTAGGTGTGGTTGATCATGACGGAGGCGTGCTTTCCAAAGGACTTTCCACATATTTATCACAGTATCATACCGTCAGGCAAATGCCGGATGACACTGCGAAACTCCAGGACGCACTCTTTAACCGGAATGTCTCTTATATCGTGACCATTCCGGAAGATTTTAAAGCCTCCTGCCTCCGTGAGCATCAGGCATTACCGGTATCCAAGATTCCGGGCAGCACGGACGGATACTACATCGACCAGCAGATCAACACCTATCTGAATCAGGCACGTGTCCTGACAGACAGTGGTTATTCCGATAAAGAGGCAGCTGCATATATTCTGAAACATACAGACAGTTCTTCTCATGTTACAATGTTAAAATCTGCTTCTTCCGAAAAGACGCCGGGTTATGGTTACATGTATCAGTATCTGCCATATGTGTTAATCTCCATACTGTGCTATGTAATGGGACTGATCATGATCGCATTCCATCAGCCGGATCTGCAAAAGCGAATCCTTTGCTCGGCTGTATCCATCAGAAGCCAGAACCTGCAGCTTGCACTGGGATATCTGGCAGTCGGATGCTCCGTCTGGATGCTTACAACATGGATCCCTGCTTTCTTCTTTTACCGGAAAGCATTTTTCCAGTCGCCAAAGATGCCATATTATATGCTCAACAGCCTGACCCTGCTTCTGGTCGGCCTTGCGCTTTCCTTCCTTCTTGGTACATTTATCACCAAAGAAGATATCCTGACCGCCCTCGTAAATGTTGTCACACTTGGCATGAGCTTCCTGTGCGGCGTATTCGTTCCACTTGATATCATGGGAAAAGGCGTGAAAACTGTGGCTCATTTTCTTCCGGTCTACTGGTATGAGATCAGTAACAATCTGCTGAACAACTCTGCTGTTCTCACTCAGGCACAGAGACAACTCTTATACCGCAACTATGGAATCCAGTTACTTTTTGCCGCTGCGATCTTCTGTATCGCACTGGTAGTCAGTAAAAGAGCAAGGCAGACAGCATAATGCTGCCTGCCCTGCTCTTTTTTCTATCTCTATTTTATCTTTTTCTTCTGTATCCATTCCACAATCTTATATCCCAGATATCCAGAAAGGCTTCCGAATATCACGCCGCCAATAATATCAGTCGGATAATGCACATACAGGTACAATCTTGATAATGCGATCAGAACCGCAAGTACAAGAGCCGCTTTCCACATCTTCTTCTCTCCGGCAAGATACAATGCCGTAACCGAAGCAAATGAAGCCGCCGTGTGTCCCGACGGGAAAGAGTAATCCCGCGGCTTTGCGACCAGTAATTGTACTGTTGTATTGACATCGAATGGTCTGGTTCTTGCCACCAGATTCTTTATGAACACATTGCAGAGCAGCACATCCACCAGCAATGCCGCCATCATGATCACCCCCGTCTTTCTTGTCTTCGGAATGATCAGTAATAATACCGTCAGAATGATCCATATGATTCCCGCATCTCCAAGTCTGGTAATGAGCGGAACAACCACATCTCCTATTGGCGTTCTTAAATTCTGGATCATATCAAGAATATGTATCTCCATCTATCTTATCCTCTCAAATTGATTTTTCTTATTTATATTTTTTTATATTTCCCCTCTATATTTTTCCATCTGTCTTTTCTGTCCTGAGTACCGGCATCCGGAATGTCTGGATCAAAAGCGGGATTACCATAATGAACCACACGATCGGTTCACAGATGATCACACCCGTATATCCAAGCCACGGAACCAGAGTGGCCGCGATCACGATCTTCCCTGCCATCTCAAGGCCGCTGGAGATCAGTGGTGTAATATGATCCCCTAATCCCTGCATCGCATTTCTTAAAATACAGATCAAGGTAGTCACAATATAAAACAGCGTATCAAACTTCAGATAATTTGTTGCATTTAAGATTACTGTCTTATTATGACTTCCGGTTACCAGATATACCAGCCATCCTCCGATCGTGTAACTTGCAATGATCGTAAGTCCTGACCAGATCGCAGTGTAGACAATCGCCAGCCAGATGCCTCTCTTCACACGGTCGATCTTCCCTGCTCCCATGTTCTGTCCACAGTAAGTTGCCATCGTCTGTCCGAATACACTGAACATGATCATGAATATCTCCGTGATCTTTCTCGCCGCTGTATGGGCAATGATAATGTCTTTTCCAAGCTTATTGATCGCCGTTTGTAATGTCAAAGAACCGATATTAACCAGAGAACTCATAAATCCCATCGACATTCCGGCACTTATCATCTCTTTTACCATGATTGGACTTGGATCTTTAAAATCCTCTTTCTGAAGCCTTAATATCTCATATTTTCTGATCATATAGATCCAGCAGATCACAAATGCAATGATCTGTGCCAGTACAGTTGCAATTGCTGCTCCTTTTACGCCAGTCTTCAATACCACAACGAAGAACAGATCCCCCACAATATTCAGTGCTACAGATATCGCCAGAATGATCAATGGTGTTACTGCATCTCCGATTGCACGAAGCGTCGCCGCACAGGCATCATATAAAAATGTTGCAAGCAGTCCTGCTATGATGATCGCGATATATCCTTTCGCCACCGGAACCAGATGCTTTGGCACATTTAAGAAATATAAGATTGGTTTCAAAAATAGCAGTCCTGCTATCGTAAATAAAATGGATATTCCAGTCCCGATCACAAGCGACATTGCAAAGGACTTTTTCATATCTGCGATGTTCTTCGCACCAAATTTCTGTGCGGTAATAATCGCAAATCCGTTGGATAATCCCAGTAAAAATCCGATGATCAGACCGCTCAGTGTGCTGGTCGCACCTACTGCTGCCAGTGCATCTTCTCCCAGAAACGAGCCGACAATCCTGGTATCTACCAGACTGTAGGTCAGCTGTAATAAGTTTCCTAAAAATATCGGTAATGCAAAACTTAGTATCAGTGCCGAGGGCTTTCCCTTCGTTAAATCTTTCATTCTTTCTCAATGTCCTTCCTTTTTCAGTATAATTTTCTCTTTACAAGAAAACATGCACCGCTCATTATAGATCATACTTCCGAAGAGAGCAATCTCTGAAAGAATTTTTTCCGCTTTCTTTCTGTCACCGGACTTCCGCTGCGGATAACCTGTGAACGGATTCCTATGTTGGTCAGTTCCTGCTGAAGCTTAACGGCTTTCTCCGCATCCATACCATCCCGGATCAGAAATGGTGCCATAGACAGGTCTTCCTTCGTTTCAAAATTATATTTTTTCGCAAGCTGTAAGAAGCCATTTCTCTGACCATAATATTCTACAATTCTCCCAAGTACAATGACCTGTCTGGATGGATAGCCACACACCTCACATGTTTCTTCCAGTGGTGTGATCTCGTATTCTACTTCATAAAAATCAAACGCCTCTTTAAAATATTCCATGCCTTCTTCGTCCAGATTATCAAACAGTGTGGCTGGAAGGTTCGATACGATGCGGTTAGCCATCACTTTATCGAGGCCTGTCAGAAGCTGCAGATAAGCGGATATCTTCTGGGCTTTTCCGCTGCATTTTAATAAACGTATTTTATATGTTCTCATGTAATTTTTATCCTCTTTCTATTTTCAGATATTTTTCGGTTATGCTCTGTTCTGACGCCATAATATCCTCTGGCGTGCCTGCTGCTACAATCGTTCCCACGGCATCTCCACCTCCCGGGCCCATATCAATCATGTAATCTGCATTCTTCATCACATCCAGATCACACTCGATCACAATGACAGGTGCTACATTTCGCTGTAGTTACCTATCATGTCCGGCTCTGCCTGAACCTCGCCCGTCCACGGAAAAAGTTCAACTTTTTTATTCGTTTCTACTATATATAATGATTCCAACATAAAAGTCAAATTTTGCGTGAAACCGCCATCGCCTCAACCTTGTCCGTTCTTCCTACAGAAAACAGGTCAACGGCTATTTTTCGTCCCGACTGATGACCCAACTCCCATGCACTCGACCTTGGCAAACTAAAAATTTTAATGGCGATGCTGCTACTTTTTCGCATTCTTCTCCAGTTCCAGCATGTACTTATCAAAGTCAGACATAAACAGCCTATCCTGAATAACACGATATTTTTCAAATTCGGTCTCAGCTTTTGCCTTGGCAATCTCAGCAGTGATTTTTCCTGCATCCTGAAGAACCTCTCTGTCATCTGCCATCAGGAATAGATCCAGACGCTTTGCCCAGTCCTCCATTGTCATCGGAATATGACGTTCCGCACGATCCTCTGCCAAATCCAGATAAGCGGATACAATACGCTCCAGTGACCGCATTTCCTTCTCCGAAAGATAATTCTTCGCAATGCTCACATCACTTTTTACAATCTTACCTTCCGGTGCTGCTGCCCAAGTGGTTAATCCCATATGTGGCTTATCAGCATCGGCCCGCTCATAAATCAACTCCGCTGCTGTATGTCCATGAACTGCATAATGCATCTTGTTTTGAACCTTTGCAAAGAACTGCTTTGTTGTTT